>MDTA01084104.1_pt1 | contig 16011 bp, 22 predicted proteins | sample 811151 | NCBI WGS metagenome assembly MDTA01 (sample SAMN05326648, study PRJNA326480) | marine metagenome | isolation source: seawater | place: Indian Ocean: South | collected 2010 | reverse complement strand
GCCTCCCCAGAAGTTTTAGAATTAGTTGTCGCCGAAGTTCGCAAGCGCCTTTCCGAGAAGAAAGATCAAAACAAGGACGGCGAAAACGATTTCGACGATGTAAAGATCGCCAGGATGAAAGCCTCCGGTATGTCGGATGAAGAAATTAAAAAGAAGCACCCAGAGCTTTTTGAGCAGCTTACCCTAGATGACTTTATGGTCATTCCCGATTCCGAGCCTCGTGATCTTGGATATGGTGAGGGAGAAGGAAGAATGTCCAAGTCGCAGCTTGATAAGATGGCTCGTTATGCTCAGTCTCTTCATGATAAGCTCCTTGACGATGATGATCTGCCAGAGTGGGTCCAGTCAAAAATCGCTGTCGCATCAGCAAACATCAGTAAAGTGTATCACTACCTTGACTACAAAATGAAACGAATGGAACAGGAAGGTGGCTCTTGAGGTTAAAAGAATGCTGCGGGTCTTGCGGCGCACCCATGGAAGAAGAAGAAGTTGTAGTGGCGGCGGATCTCGGAGACCTTGCTCCTCCTGAGCCTCATGAAATTATGTCTGCTTATATTGGCTTTGTTAGAGCTTATCATTTGTGGATGCATGGCGCCCATAACGTTACCAAGGGACCCGGGTTTGCTGGTGACCATGTGGAGCTCTACGGAAAGATTTATTTAGAAGTCCAGGAATCCATCGACGCGATCATCGAGAAGGGTGTTGGAGTCTATCAGAGTGAAGGTATCGCGTGCCCGATGAAGATTACTAGCGATGCAATGTTAATTCTTGACAACTGGGAATCTCCTTCTAGTCAAGCTGCTGAGAGAATAGCTGATCTCGCGCTAGAATATACCAAGCAGCTTGTGCTTGTTGGAGAGGGTACTGCTAGCCTGCTGGAAGACATGGGGGTTCTTACCTACGGTATGGATAACATGTTCGGTGGTTTGGTGGATATTCATGAGAACTATGTGTACCTCTTGCAGCAGAGAACAAAGTAATTAGTTTCCAAACAATTCCTGCAGTGCTCTTATTATTATTACAAAATAAAGCGCTGGAAATAGATGGAAAAAGAAAGTAAAATATTCGTAGCCGGGCATCGAGGGTTTGTAGGTAGTAACCTCATCGATAAGTTGAAGGCGCTTGGTTATACCAACGTTCACGGATATTCCAGAAGCCAGCTTGACCTATCAGACGGAAAAAAAGTTTTAGACAAGCTTCAAAATGAAAGCTTTGATTACGTTTTTATATGCGCCGCTAAATGTGGCGGAGTGCAAGCAAACATCGACGATCCCTATACATTTTTATTTGACAACCTGGCTATACAGAACAGCGTTATTAACGCATGCATCAAGTCTAGGGTAAAGAAGGTTCTTTTTCTTGGTTCAAGCTGTATATACCCCGCAAACTACAAGCAGCCGCTTAAGGAAGAGTATATCTTAAATGCGCCTGTTGAGACAACCAACGAGGGATATTCCATAGCAAAGATAGCCGGCCTTAAGTTGTGTGAGTATGCAAATAGGATGTACGGTAAAAAAATGAGGGGTGTTGAGTATAGCACTAGATTTGTTTCTTTGATGCCGTGTAATCTATACGGCCCCGGCGATGATTTTGATCTTAGAAACTCCCATGTTATGGCCGCGCTAATCAGAAGATTTATAGAGGCAAAAAATAGAGGGGACAGTAGCATATCACTGTGGGGTTCTGGTAAGGCAAGAAGAGAGTTTCTGTACATAGAAGACTTAGCTGAGTGTATGATATGGTCCATGAACAACATTCCTTACACTGAGACGTTTTTAAACGTAGGATCAGGCGAAGATATATCTATTAGTGATCTGGCTTCGAAGATTAACGTACTGACTGGTGGAAATCAGCTAGAGCTTGTTTTTGATACCACAAAGCCTGAAGGCATGCTGCTTAAGTGTCTAGACATCTCTAGAATGAAAGACGTCGGATGGCAATCCAAGACTACTCTAGATGAAGGGATTAAGAAGACTATAGAATATTTTAGGGGCGTGGGAGTATAGATGCAAAATGTAACAGGAAGTATTGATAATCAAGAGTTACGACCATTAACTCCCTTTGAACAAGCAGAGTACAATCTTCTTCAGTTCGCAAACAACGCTGCATTTGGTCAAAAGTTTAATGATGTTATTGAAAGACTACAGCACCTTGAGCTGCTTCAGGACATTGAAGAAAAAGTTGTAGAAGATAAGAAAGACAAAGACTTTCAAAAGAATATAAAAGATGAAATCAAGTCAATAGAGTTAGTTTTAGACTTACTTTTTGATTTACACGAAAGCTTACCGGAGGCATGATTTTGGAATCGAACTATGTTGTATTAACTGTACGCGGCTGGGATGGTAGTCGCATACTTGGGGTATTCAATAACAAGCAATCTGCGAGGGCTGCTGCACTAAGTCTTGTGGAAGGAAAGAAAAATAGCGCAAATAACAGAATGTCAGAACTTCACAAAGAAGAGTTTTTTCTTGATGTTGTTAACCTGGGACAAATATCAGTTGGATCAACGATAACCGCTAGCAGCGAATCAGATCCTGCAAACGCCAATTTTGAATTCATTGTTAGAGATCACATGTATACTTAGCGATATGAGCAGTATAAAAGAAAATGGGATTGGAAGTAATTACAGAACACTTGATCCCACACCCATCAGTCCATTTCACGACGAAAGAGTTAAGGTTGAGATATACCCATCTGCATGGGAAAAAGTTCACGTCAATGTTACATGTGAAGAGCTGGGCTTCAAATCGGGATTACAGACATTCGATACAGAGCAAGCTGCTAAACGTTACGCGATTAATTTGACAGATAAATTGGTCAATAAGCTCAATTCAAAATTAGAGGAAGCCGTGATTAAAAGACTGATCGTTCTAGGGAAGATTAGCTAGAAGGAATTCTCTAATTGCGTTTGTAGTCGGTCCAATGGCGTATTCATCAAATCTAACCGCCGCGGCAGAAACGATAGATATGACTTCATTATCACTATTCATTATAGGTGATCCGCTCGATCCCGGAACTGCAGGAATTGAGAATATACTCAACATTGCAATATCACCAGCGTAATACCCTTTGAAGACCGGTACGGCTAATGAGCTAGCTAGCCCAGCGGGGTTCGCCATATTATAGACTTCTTCATGAAGCATGGGATCTTTTGAACTGACTTTTAATTCCGGCCCAAGTCCAGAAGAAGCTCTCAACAAACAAAGATCATTTTTTACGTCAATAGCCACGATAGTTGCTGATGACTTTCTACCGAAGCCTGTAGTAACTTTTATCCTGTATCCAACATCCAGCTGGTCAATTGGTATGGGTATTCCGAATGTTGGTTGGTGAGGTACACAGATGTGACCAGCTGTCAAGATAAAACTTTCATTATCTCTCGCATCGATTATGAAGCCTGATCCGACAGAATCTGCAGAACCAAGAACTTGGGGCTCACATTGTTCTGGGGGCTTACAGGGCGAGAGGCTATAGATAAAAGATTGCTCTGTCATGACAAACGACTCAATTGGGAAAAGAGTGTTTGCTTTTTTGATTACATTGTTATCTGTTGTTCTTATTATCTTATTAGGGATTTTAAGGTTGAGACATCCGCTAAGAGTTAATAGCAGAATAGTAAGTGTGAAAATCGTGTTAGCGATGGTTTTTCTTCCTCTCAATTTTTGCTCCCATTAATTTTAAGTATGAAACATAGCGAGATAAACGATGAATCAAGATGAAAAAGTATTTTTGTTTGATATGGATGGGACCCTAACACCACCGAGAAAAAGAATAGAAACGAAGGTTGTAAGGGCGCTAAGGGAACTTTCGAAGTCTTCTAAAATTGGCATCGTCACGGGATCAGATTACGATTATATAATGCAACAAATGTCTTCTGCTTTTGATATAGGAGGCGTCCCTGTAGATAGAGTGGTTTTGTTACCCTGCAATGGAACTAAAAGATACGACGCTAGCCCAAGTAGAAGCTTTGTTCTTACTTCTGACGTTAATATGATCGATGAACTAACAAGGGAAAGCTACAATACCATCTTACGCTTTGCCACTAGTTGGCAATCTAGCATCATGGCTTCTTATAGAGACTTACCCTACACAGGAACATTCTTTCAATACCGCGGCTCTCTCCTGAATTGGTGCCCCATAGGAAGAGAAGCAGGAGATAAGGAGAGAGAAGCTTGGGTAGATTTTGACCAAAAATATAAGGTAAGAAAACATTACGCTGAACTTTTGGAATGCAAGATACGGGGCTGTCAAATACCAGCAGATATTGCTCTTGGTGGGTCAACAAGCTTAGACATATACCCAAGCGGGTGGGATAAAACATACGCTTTGAAACATTTTGAAAATTCAGAGATCTACTTTGTGGGTGACAGGTGTGATCCAGGAGGTAACGATTGGCACATTTATGAAAAACTTAAAACTCAGGGTCGATCGTTTAAGGTTAAAACTACTGACGAAACTGTGGCCATGATAGAATCTTTCATTTGCTGAACATTCGTACAAATTTCGTTACAATTTTCTAGTCAGGAGTTGTGATGAAAGAATCCATCAAAAAGCATTTTCCCTATAAGACGATCAGAGATCAACAGTTGCAAGCTATCAACTTCATTATGGGCGAGGTGCAAAAAGGGAGTAAGTATGTTGTTGTCGAAGCAGGAACTGGGGTGGGAAAGAGCGCCATCGGTTTAACGGCGGCGAGACTTTTAAATGAGCTAGCGTCTAGTGACCGGTCTGGAGCTTACTTCCTGACTACACAAAAGATATTACAGGAACAATATGTCCAAGACTTTGGTGGGTTTAGAGGGGCTATGAGGTCCATTAAGTCCTCGTCTAACTATCAATGCAACTTTAACAAGAAGACGTCATGCGGTGAAAGCTTAAGGGCTTTAAAGACAGCAGATAAATCTAGCAGGTTCTTTAAGTCATGCGCCTTTAATTGCGTCTATAAGAAAGCAAAAGAAAGTTTTGTGGATTCACCAGAGGGGGTGACGAATTTCCCATATTTCTTAGCTGAGACTCAGTATTCAGGAAAACTAACACCTCGTAAAATACTGGTCATTGATGAAGCCCATAACATAGACTCAGAGCTTAGCAAGTTCATTGAGATAACAATATCAGACAAATTTTGCAAGTCATTTCTTGGAATGCAAATTCCATCTGGTAAAACGCAGAGACAGTACATCGAATGGGTAAAGGGAGACTATCTCTCAGTTACATCTTCAAAGCTATCACATCTTGAGAAGATGATGGAGAAATACATCGGCCTAAAAGAAAAGATAAGGTCCGGTGAATTTTCTTCTATAGCAAAGAAATTTGAGATGCTAGATAAGCATGTATGTAAGGTCAAGAGGTTTCTTGAGTTGTATAACACTCAAAATTGGATTATGAATGATCTCCCAGCAGATCAGTACGCTAGCAGAAAACTTCAATTCAAGCCGATTGATGTTTCCCCTTACGCAGAGGAAATGCTGTATAGTTTTGGTGATACTGTTATCTTTATGTCAGCGACAATTCTTGATAAGGACGCTTTTGCTGAATGTGTTGGTATTCCAAAAAGTCGTATGTCATTCATTAGCCTGGATAGCCCATTCCCTCCCGAAAATCGACCAGTGATTTATGCAGGGGTTGGAAAGATGAGCTCCAATTCAATACAAGACACTCTACCAAGGGTAGTGGCAGCAGTAAAAGAAATATTAAAAGAGCATAAGGGACAAAAAGGTATAATACATTGCCACTCCTACAAAGTCGCTCATTATATCAAAAAGAATATTAGGAGCAGCCGGCTTTTGATTCATGGCTCTGATAATCGCGACACTATCCTTGAAAAACACAAGAGAGCGAAGTCTGATACTGTGTTAATCTCTCCTTCTATGACAGAAGGAGTTGACCTTAAAGGTGATCTAAGTAGATTTCAGATTATTTGTAAAGTGCCATATCCTTATCTTGGTGATAAACTAATTAGGAAAAAGATGAACAAGTGGCGGTGGTGGTATCCATTACAAACTGCTAAAACAATCTTACAATCTGTAGGTAGGTCAGTGAGGTCAACAGACGATAAAGCTGTCACCTACATTTTAGATTCTGATTTTGAGAGGTTCTACAATTCTAACAAGGGAATGTTTCCAAGGACATTCAAGGAGTGTTTACAAAAATGAAAGTTTATGAATCAGTAGACGAGTTTAGAGAGTATATCGATAAAAGTAGTGGATGGGGAGATTTACCTGTCTATATGACTAGCGGTGGGTTTGACCCTCTTCATGTTGGTCACTTGAGGTGTATTCTAGAAACCGTTGATATGGCTGAAAAGGACGGAGGGTATGTGACCGTCATTGTTAACGGCGACGGTTTCTTAAAAAGAAAAAAAGGTAAGCCTTTCATGAATGAAAAAGAGCGCGCGGAAATTATTGCTGGTATTAGAGGGGTTGATGCTGCAATTATATGGGATGACGGAGGTCAAACGGTAACTGGTGCTATAGCAGCCTTACGCCCAAATTATTTCACAAAGGGTGGAGACCGCGCTAAGCCTGAAGACATACCAGAATGGGATATATGTCAAGAGGTTGGTTGCGAAGTTATCTTCAATGTCGGAGGAGGAAAAGTGCAGAGTTCTTCATGGTTGATAGAAGGATCTGAAACAAAGGATCAGAAATGACACAGAAGATAGAAAAACCGTGGGGTTATGAAGAGATATGGGCTCTTACAGAAGACTATGTTGGAAAGCTAATCGTCATAAATGCTGGACATAGGCTTTCCAAACAATACCACGAAAAAAAAGCTGAAACAATATATGTTATGGAAGGCGTACTTTTAAACTATGACAAGGACGATAACATCACAAAATACACCCCAGGGCAAAGCCTGCACATCAATCCCGGACAAATTCACAGGTTTGGTGCCTTAGAAAACAAATATGTAAAGATCATAGAAGTGAGTACTAACCACTTAGACGATGTTGTTAGGTTAGACGACGATTATGGAAGAAAACAGGATTAGTAAAGTGAGCGGAGCCGGATTTGTTATTTTTAAAGTAGATGCACCACCACCTTGTGGGCAATCGCCAAGCGTCTTAGCGCTTATAACCCATTCAGGGCTGTACGATATACCGAAAGGTCACTCGGAGAAAAATGAGTCTTCTCTTGAAACTGCAAAAAGAGAATGTTTCGAAGAATGCTCATTGTTGATTAAAGATGAGGATCTACTCTTTAATTCTTTCGAGCATAAAGTCGGACCATTGTCTACATTCTGTGCAAAGAGCTCTGGTACAGCTGCGATAACCCTAAATCCTGAGACTGGAATTATGGAACATAAGGACTGTAGGTGGGTTTCAAAGGAGGATTTTCTAGCAAATTGTTTGGATTATCTCAAGCCCTGTGTGGAGTATTTTTATTCTGCGTACGATAAAGACTATAATCCTTAGAGACAGCCAGGATAGTTATAATTGTGAGCCATCAACTTTAATAAGGGTTTAGGATATGTCAATATTCAAGAAACACAAAACGATAGCCGATAGGTCTGCTGGTGATAGAGCAAGACACCGGAAAAAAATCGAGCGCGCTATTAAGGATGGCATCCATAATATTGTAGCTGAAGAGTCTATCATAGGTGAAAGTGGGAAGAAGAAATTTAAGATACCAGTCAGAGGTATCAAAGAACACAAATTTGTCTATGGAGATAATGGTTCAAAAAGAGTTGGCTCTGGAGAGGGTAGTGACCTACAAAGAGGGCAAGTAATAGGTAAGAAGCAGAAGCAAAAAGGCTCTGGAGGAAAACCAGGAAAACCCGGCAACGAAAAGGGCGAGGAGTTTTATGAAGTTGAACTCACTTTAGAACAGGTCGCGCACTACCTGTTTAAGGATCTTGAATTGCCTAATTTTGAGGATAAGAAAAACTCTCAAGTTGTTTCAAAAAAGATCAAAAGAAAAGGCTACAGAACAAAAGGGATTCGTCCGAGACTCGATAAAAAGAAGACAGCTATTCAAAGAATAAAGAGGATGAAGAAAGACGAATATTCTGGTAAGAGAGATTCTGATTCTGAAGAATCATTCTCATACATAGAGAAAGACCTACGTTACAAACATTATTCTGTAACAGAAAAGAAGACATCGAATGCAGTCATATTCTTTTTAATGGACATTTCTGGGTCAATGGGCAAGCAGAAAAAGTTTCTGTCCAGAAGCTTCTTTTTTCTTTTATACCATTTTATAAGATCTAGATACGACAAGGTAGACCTGGCTTTCATCGCCTATGAATCAGTGGCCTATGAAGTAGATGAGAAAAGCTTTTTTGAAAGAGGTTCATCTGGTGGTACTGTAGCTAGCTCAGGTGTTAAGATGGTTAATGATATTATAGATGCAAGATACCACCCATCTTCTTGGAACATCTACACTTTCCATACATCAGATGGAGACAATTGGCCTACTGACAATGAGAAAGTCGAGTCAGCTGTCAACGAGATGTTACCTAAACTACAATTCTACGGATACTGTGAAATTGAGCCTTCGCTAGAGAGAATGCAGTGGATGAAAGAAACCAGCTTAGGAAATCTTTTTCTAGGTATGTCAGGTGATAAGTTGAAGACATCGAACATATCAGCAAAAGAAGATATCTGGAACGCTTTTAATAAGTTTTTTGGAGGTCAATTATGAGCTTTTTAGAAGAACTTCAAAAGTGGGATGATAAGCTGTGTGGTATGGCTAAGGATCATGGGCTTGATTGGTTTCCTCTGGCTTACGAAACGTGTGATTATTATGAGATGATTGGTACAATGGCTTATCACGGTATGCCATCTCACTATGGCCACTGGAGCTTTGGGAAGTCTTTTGAGAGAAACCACATGATGTACACTCAAGGAATGCAAGGGCTTCCATACGAGCTAATCATTAATAGTAACCCCTCTTTAGCCTATCTTATGGAAGAAAACCCGATGTACTTGCAAGTGCTGATCATGGCGCATTGTATTGGGCATTCTGACTTTTTTAAGAACAACTCCACCTTCAAACACACGCACCCGGAAAACATAATATTAAGAATGCGGAATGCGAAGAGATACATAGACAAACTGATAGAAGACCCTAGTATTGGTGTCGAGGCAGTAGAAGAGATATTGGATTCTGCTCACGCTTTATCCATGAATGTGCCTCACCGATACACCCCTTATGTTACGCAGAAAAAACAAAGGGATACGCTGGTAAGAGATATCAAGTCTGGTGTGTACGATAATACAGACTACGTACCAGATTCGGAAAGGTTACCAGTAACTAACGAAAAAAACATACTAGCATTCTTGGCAGATTGTAGTCCGAATTTAGAAGATTGGCAACGAGAACTAATATCTATTGTCGAGGAAGAGGCTCACTACTTTATGCCTCAAATAAGAACTAAAATAATGAATGAAGGGTGGGCTTCTTATTGGCACTATCGCCTCATGCATGAATTAAAGCTGCCCTCATCTATGCACATACCTTTTTTGAAAACACATAATGAAGTCGTGAGACCCCATCCGGGATCCATAAATCCTTACCACTTAGGGTTTCACATGTTCAGAAAAATAGAGGAAAGATACGGCCTTGAAGAATGCTTCATAGCAAGAGAGTCTTTAAACGATGAAAGCTTTATTAGGCAGTATCTAACAGAAGAAGATTGTGAGGAGCTGGAGTTGTTTAGCTTCTCTCTAAAAAGAGACGAATACGTTATTGATGACGTTTCTGATGATATTGGATGGAAAAATGTTAAGGAAGACCTAATCAAACAGGTCGGAGGTAATAGTATTCCAATAATAGAAGTGGAAAGTGTAGATGAATCAAACGTACTTTGTCTTATACACGAACATGACGGTAGGGATCTTGAATTGGATTACGCCGATGCTGTTGTTCAGCACATCAGTAAGCTATGGGGCGACGTCGTAAAATTGGATACTATCATCGAAGATGAACCTTTTGAAATCTAACTGGGGAAAACATGTCTGAGAACAACTATCTGGAAATTATAAAGAATCAAAGAGCGCAAAAGAAGACGCAAAAGTTCAAGGGCACATTTCTTGAATACCTGTCTTTGATTGAAGCCAATCCCGAAATCGCCGATCATGCGCATAAAAGACTGTATGACGCTGTGGTTAATCACGGTGTAGAAGTAATGGACGATTCCGACCCCAGAAAACATAAGCTGTTTGATGGTGAGAACGTAAAGATATACGATTATTTTCAAGACGAATTTTTCGGTATGGAATCTGTCATTTCTAAGATTATGAGATTTATGAGATCTGCTGCTCTTAAGGGAGAAGAAAGTAGACAAGTTCTGCTTCTCATGGGTCCTGTTGGAGCGGGAAAATCTGCTCTCACAGAACATATTAAGAGAGCGCTAGACGGTCTTCCTTACTATCACCTTAAGGGAGATCCCCAAAGAGGGGAACCCTTACAGCTGCTGCCAAGATCTCTAAGAGAAAAATTCAGCGAGCTTTTAGGCGTCAACATTGAAGGTGATATATCTCCAGTTGCAAGACACTTGCTGTTTGAAGACTACGAAGGAGAGTATGAAAAGTTTCAGGTTCAGGAAACAACTTTTTCTCAAAGAGCCAGAAGGGGTATTGCATCTGTGCCACCTATGGATGCAAATAGTCAGGACGTATCGGTTTTGATCGGTTCAGAAGATATATCCAAGTTAGACAAGTATTCAGAGGACGATCCAAGAGCGCTTTCTTTAAATGGTGCTTTCAATGTTGGTAACAGGGGTGTGGTTGAGCTCGTGGAGGTCTTTAAGAACGAGATTGAGTTTCTCCATACAATTATCACAGCAACCCAGGAGAAGAGAGTTCCGTCCCCCGGAAAGCACGATATGATATACTTCGATGGAGTTATATGGGCACACTGTAATGAAGCAGAGTGGAACCGGTTCCAGAGTGAACATACTAACGAAGCGATTCTAGATCGTATTGTAAAGATTGATATCCCCTATGTTCTAGAGCTGGAACAAGAAATTAAGATTTACGAAAAAATACTTTCAAGGTCTAACTTTAAAGCTCATATCTCTCCGCATACACTTCGAGTGGCATCAATGTTTTCTGTACTAAGTCGATTGAAGGAAAGTCAGAAGTGTGATTTGCTTACCAAGATGAAGTTATATAATGGTGAGGAAGTTGTTGAGAAGGGAAGAGTTAAAAAGATAGATATTAGAGACCTTCGAGATGAAGCTCCTGGGGAAGGAATGAACGGTATATCTACTCGATTTATCATGAAGGCAGTAGATAATGCATTAAGCGATTCTGATAAGCCCTACATTACTCCTATCTCTATTATGGATTCTTTAGTTAAGCAGGTCAAAGATCAAATAGTAGACAGAGACTTTCAAGAAAAATGTCTTGATATAATCAGGAATGTTGTAAGAGGAGAATACCTCAGGATACTGGAAACAGAAATTGCTAAAGCATTCATAACTGCTTATGAGCCTCAAGCACAATCTGTTTTCGAAAACTATATGGATCACGCGGAAGCCTACACTACAAAGAGTAGAATAAAAGATCGAGTGACTAAAGAAGAGATGCAACCAGACGAAAACTTCATGAGAACCATCGAGTCTGTAATTGGCGTTAGCGGCTCTGGGAAAGATGGGTTCAGAGCAGACGTAACCGCTTACATGTTTTCTAAAATGAGAAGAGGGGAGAAAGTTGATTACACTTCTTACGAACCCCTTAAAGAAGCAATCGAAACTTATTTAATAAGCTCTGTTAAGGACTTAGCAAGAATTGTTACCAAGTCTAGAGCAAGAGATGAAGAACAGCAACAAAAATATTCTGAAATGGTACAAACCCTGATAAACGATTATGGTTATACAGCTGAATCTGCTGAAGAAATACTAGTATACGCTAGCAATAATCTATGGAGAGACAGTTAAGGGAGTTATTCATGAAATTTCGTTTTGGTTATCCTGAGCAGTTCTTAGTTTACGCAGCAATATTATCTTTCCATAGCATGACATGGTCGTTGTCTTTGGCGGGTGCCAGTTGTCTATTTGCGTTTTTCCGATTTGCTTTAGAAATACAGGAAAAAAAAGAGAAAATGAAAGAGGTTGAAACGACAGCTAAGCTTTTAAATGAGCAAGCTGAAGAATTAGGCAAAGCATTGTCTCAGCTTTTTAAAAACACAAAGTCGGAAATCCGCAGTAAGAAAGTCAAGTACGGCAACGGCAATAATGATATACACTAGCCGGGTGCTCCATGAAGAACAAAGTTGTTGTTGGAAAAGATCTGGAGAGTTCTAATAGAGAAACGCTGGAAAGATTAAAGAAGTTTCTGGTATCTATTGATGAAAAACAATTCTCTCTTGTCACAGATAACCACGTCTATAACCTTGGGTGGTTAGACGCCTTTAGGTTATTTTTGGACGCGTGTCAAGACAACCCTACTTCTTTTCAAAAGCTGATAATCACAAGCTTAAATTACCTTAACAGGACTTCTCCATTTTGTATCCCACTTTATCTTAAAGTTGTAACTGGTCAGCATACGCTAGATGTTAGCAAAGTTTCGCCAAAAAGAATTAGCTCAAAAGATCTTTTGAAAGAGTTAAGAAAATTTGATGACGAATTTGTACGCAATCACTCTAAAGACCTCTATTCTGCCCTTTTAAAAGCCGGCGCAACTGGTACAGTGACTATTGAGCCTCACCATGATCTAGATACCGCGTTGGATGTAGAGGTAGGCCTGCGGACTTTATGCACTATCAACGACTTTTTTGTAGGAAAAATTGAGTCCTGCGAGATCCCCCAGTGTAGGGTATTGGTTGTTGATGGAGCAATTATAGATGTTAGTGAGATTCATCACTTACTAGAGCATGCTTATGAAACAAAAGAGAACATTTGTTTGATTGCTTCTTCTTTTTCTGAAGATGTTTCTAATACCTTATTGGTGAATTGGGAGAAGGGTAACACAAATATATTTCCATTCTTAATAAGAGACTCTATCGAGAGCTTAAATGAAGTAAAGGACATATGCAGTGTTCTTGGTATCGTCCCTGTTTCAAAAGATAGTGGCTTAAGAGTCAGCAACGTAGAAATAGAAGAATGTCCTGCTCGAAATATTACTTACGACAAGCATAAAGATAGTCTAAAGATAGTTCTAGAAGAAAATGATTTAGAACCGTTAAGAATGCTTAGGAAAAAGATCCAAGAGAAATACAACAACGAGAATGTAGAAGATGTCAAGGTTTTACTATCAAAAAGACTTTCAAAGATGTCTTCTAGAAAAGTGGTCGTTAAATCTAAATTTTCAAGCTCTGAAAGAGGGATCTTAGAGGATAGGACAGGGGCTTTCTTCACGTATTTTTCTAGATGCGCTAAGCAAGGTGTTACAAAAGACCCATCAAAAACAGTGACCTATTTACCAGCGTTTGATGCAGTAAAAGCTGTTAGGATGGCTACTTATGACAGAGATGCACTTAAGAAAATAAAAGCCGTATTGAGACTTGACGAATGAAAAAGATAAAGTTGGATGAGCTTACATGGTGCGATGCAAACTCCAATACTGTCACTATAGAAAACGTTATAGAGTTCGTTAGAAAAAAAATTAGCACATGTGAAATACATGTAGGGTGTGATTCTCACTTTGCGGCGACTAATTGCGTTTTTGCCATAGTGATTGCCGTGTACGAAAAGGGGAAAGGCGGAACCTACTTTTTCGCTAGAGCAAAAAGAGCAAGGCCACTTTTTAGTAACATGAAGCTAAGATTACTAAAAGAGGTTGAGTTAGCAATCCAGATGGCAGACAAAATATCTCCATTTCTTAAGAGGGAAAACATAACAGTTCACTTAGATATTAACCCTGACAAGCGCTACAAATCAAATCTTGTTTTTACGTCTGCTACCTCTTGGGTAAAATCATTAGGATACCAGTGCGTGGTTAAGCCAGATTCATGGGCATCCTCGTGGCTGGCTGATTCGTACGCCAAATAGCATTAGGAGAAAAAAATGCCAAGAGCTAAAAAGACTACAGTCAAAAAGTTTGAACAAAAAGAGGTCAGAGAAGCGTTCATTTCTTGTCGGCAGGTTACTTGTGATAAAATAGCAACCACTATTGCAGAATTAGCAGCACAGGAAGACCTAACAAGAGAACAAGCCATAAAGATAACAAGTGTGCTACAAGCTGTCACCAATGACTCTTTTTCTTTGGTAATGAGTAATAAGGGTCTCTAATGGCTAAGTCGGGAATAAAGCATCTAGTAAGTTGCAGGTGCATACTTCCGACAATGAAGAACAAGCCTGATCCACCCCTTCACAGCTTTATTGTTTTTTCAGTCGTTGAAGATAACAAAATTACAAAGAAGTTGGTAACCTGTAACAACTGCGGCATCGTGCATGAGGTGTACGAGGTCTGTAGGTCAATCATCATGGAATCTTTTGAAGGAGAAAACGCTAGTCTCACAAAGGATGATATAGCGATATCCCTAACAGAGGGTGTGTCTAATATCTTGTCATCCTACAAAAAAGATCTGCCAGACTATGAACATGTCAAGTTTATGGTAGATGAAAATGCTGTCGGAGATTTTATTATTCTGTCCCAGGAATTTAACGAAGGTAGAAAGTCTGGTAAAATTCTAAAGTACAAAGGGAAAGGCAAATTTGAAATAGAGCCGTTTTCTAGAAGTGAGTTAATTTAATGAACACAAATAACACTGATGAAAAACTAGAAAAGGATGATGTTGACTGGCTAAATGATGCAAAGAAATCTAGAGAAATAGTTTCCGAAATATTAAGGTTTGGAGTAACGCAATCTCAGATGAAAAATATCATAAGCTTATTAGCATTAGAGTTAGAAGATAGAGATATGATGATAGCCATCAGAAATTATATAGAGCCGAATGATGAAGAGGGCTCTAAACAAAATAGTATATTATACCCTGGAGGAAGCGATAATGAGTGAATCAACTAATATATTGGAAAGTTGGGAATCACTGAAGGCTCTAGTAGAAGAGCTTGAGTTAGACGTTCATAAGAATGCTCACGGAAACAAGTCTGCTGGTGTTAGAGCCAGAAAGGGTTTGAGAGCTCTTAAAACGGCAGCTGGTGATCTCGTTAAACTTACACTTGCAGCTGCAAAAGACTAATAAAGTCAACTTCTCAGACTTTAGTCATTTATAAAAGAGAGGTCTTGGCCTCTCTTTTTTTTTGGTGGTCTACGCGGTTTTAGATGAATACTTAAGGTTACATGCAAGAGACCACTTCTTTAAATATGATCACTATTAATCGTACTTTTCAAAAGTTGCTTTGCGACTTTTTCGATTTGACATATTCTCATTCTAGTAACATTAAAGATATCACCAACTTCTTGAAGTGTGAAAGGACCTTCTTCAGCAGCGTTAATTACGCAGTTCTGATGTTGACCCTTCATCTCTTGATGGTACCTACAATCAGAGATTCTGCAAGCTATGTTTAGGTTCTTACATGCGCTAAAGCACGTTTCTCCTTTTATAGGAACGTCACCTTCTTCTAAATTTATTAAGGGAGGTTCCTTTTTGTTTATTTTTCTACCCACTAGTATTTCCTCCGGGTCTTATAATCTGTATTTTAGTATGAGCATGGTGGATTTTTCAAGGAGTTTATTTTGAGTGAAACTAGAAAGAGATTCGTTTTAGACACAAGCGTGCTTTTATACGATAAAACAGCGATACATTCTTTTCCTGGGAATGATGTTATTTTACCGCTACAAGTGTTGGATGAAATAGACAAATTCAAAGAAAAGCCAGGAGTGATTGGAGAAGCTGCAAGATATGTTAATCGCTTCTTGGATGAAATGAGAAGTTATGGTAGACTAGACAAGGGTGTCGAGGTTAGAGAAGAATATTCTGCTAGCCAAACGGTAACCATAAAGATAGAAAATCCTACCACAGTATTACCTTCTGCACTTAAGGCTGATGTTCCGGACAACAAGATACTAGCGACATGCCTATTAGAGGCCCACAGCGATGACGAGAGACCTCTTGTCGTAGTAACTAAAGACATCAACCTTAGAGTTAAGTGCGATGCTCTAGG
>MDTA01056137.1_pt1 | contig 16019 bp, 14 predicted proteins | sample 811151 | NCBI WGS metagenome assembly MDTA01 (sample SAMN05326648, study PRJNA326480) | marine metagenome | isolation source: seawater | place: Indian Ocean: South | collected 2010 | reverse complement strand
TCCGCGCCGTTCAACCCGGTCGATCGGCAGGCTGATCTCGTTGATCTGCCCGTCATCCTCGCGGCGGAGAACTTCGACGCCGCTTTGTTCGGAAGGAGCGGCCTGAGCGGTCCGGGCGCCCTGATCGGTCGATCCGGATGCCTGAATGGAGCCGCTCTGTCCGGATCCGGTCTCCAGCTGATTGTCGCGGGTGGAGAACAGGGACAGGGACAGGCGAGGCAGGCTGGGCAATTCAAGGCCGAAGCTGTCGCGTTCCACCGCCTCGACCTCGGATCGGCGGATGACCACGATTTCGTTGCTTTCAGCGCGGAGGCTGCTCACGGCTGCGTCAAAGCAGGCCAGACGCTCCGCATCATTCTGGAGTTCCTGGCACTGGAACACCGGATCCAGAGACGGATTTTCCTGGGCAGATGCTGAGCCGGTCGCGGCCAGGGCTGCAAGGCTTGCCAGAACGGCGAGGCTGGGCCCCAGACGGTCGAAAGCGCGGAACATGGCTGGTCCTTCCCCGTTTGTTACAGGACGGACTTTAGCCTGAGGCCGGTCCGGGACGCCACCGGCTTGGGCGCCCGCAGACCAGATTCAGGTGAAACCGGTGGAGGCGGATCAGGCGGCGGCGACGACCTTTGCGACCTCGTCGACGAGATCCCGCAAATGGAAGGGCTTGGACAGCACCTTGGCCTGGTTGGGGGCCTGGGAGCCGGCATTCAGCGCCACGGCGGCAAAGCCGGTGATGAACATGATTTTCAGGCCCGCATCGATCTGGGCGGCGCGCCGCGCCAGCTCGATCCCGTCCACACCGGGCATGACGATGTCGGTCAGCAGCAATTCATAAGCGCCGGGCGCTTCGCCCAGGGCGTCCAGCCCTTCCTCGCCATCCGCCACAGCGTCCACGTCATGGCCGGCGCGGTTGAGCGCCTTGGCCAGAAAATCACGCATGGAGTCATCGTCTTCTGCGAGCAGAATGCGGGCCATCGCCGCCCCCTTGTCTGTTTCCACCAGCGCATAGCCTATCCCAAACTCGTAAAAGTCAACTGAACGCGCCGCAAACCGGCCTGTGATTTGTCAGGGCGCTCATAGTCTCATTGACCTTCTCGGCTGACCGATCACAATCAGCCCATGCAACCTGCTTCAGACTCACTGATCGGCCAGATCCATGAACCCGTGATCGTTCATGAGCCGGACGTGCGGACTTCGCCCTTCATCTTCGCCTCGCCGCATTCAGGGCGTTGCTATGAGAGCGATTTCCTCAAGCAGGCCAGTGCGCCGGTCTCTGTCCTGCGCCGGTCCGAGGACGCGTATGTCGATCAGTTCTTCGCTCATGTGACGGAACTGGGCGCGAGTTTTGTCGAGGCGATCTTTCCGCGGGCGTTTGTTGACCCCAACCGGGGGCCGGACGAACTCGACGCACGCCTGTTCAAGGACCCGCCGCTTGAAGGGTTCAGTGCGCCGAATGCGCGCACATCCGCCGGGCTCGGCGTGGTGCCCAGGCTGGCGGCGGACGGCAGAAGCATTCACGCTTCCGAGATCGCCTATGCCGAGGGCCGTCGGCGGATCGACCAGTATTACCGGCCCTATCATGAGGCGCTGAAATCCGAAATCGAGCGGACGCTGGACCAGTTCGGGCGCGCCGTGCTGATCGACTGTCACTCCATGCCGTCCTCCAGCGCCCGTGGCGCGGACATGGTGCTTGGGGATCGCTTCGGCGCCTCCTGCGGGCGAAATTTGATCAACCATGCAGAAGCGTATTTCAAATCCCTGGGCTTTACGGTAACCCGGAACCGTCCTTATGCAGGCGGTTACACGACAGAGCATTACGGGCGTCCCCTCAGCGGGGTGCATGTCATGCAGGTTGAGATCAATCGCGGATTGTATCTGAGCGAATCTGACGTGCGACCTTTGTCTCGCATGGACAACTTGAAAGAACGCCTGAAGACATGGACGAAGTCCATGATTTACACAGAAGACACAGGTAGACTTGCCGCGGAGTAAAGTGTTTTGGAAAGCATATCCGCAGAGTCTTTCCTGAGGCGCGATTTGCGCTGCTGCGTTCACTTGCGAGGCGAGCAATGCTGTGCTATATCTCAGGTGTCATTGAAGTGTCGTGTTGCGATCTTGACGGGGGAATCGCAACTGGAAAAGTTTGATCGAGGGTTTTCACAATGACCAATGCAATTGACCATCACGTGGGTAAGCGGATCCGTCGCCGTCGCCGTCTGCTGGGGCTGACTCAGCAACAGCTCGCGCAATCGGTCGGCATTCGCTTCCAGCAGATCCAGAAATACGAGAGCGGCGCCAATCGCGTCAGCGCATCGCGTCTGTTCGAATTGGCTAAAGCGCTCGATGTTCCGGTGCAGTACTTCTACGAAGGCCTGCAAGGCACGGGCGAATCTGCGGCGCCGGAAGGCGAGAACGTGGCAGCCGACGTGCTTTCCCAGAAGGAAACGCTGGATCTGGTGCGCGCCTACTACAAGCTCAATGAGCGTCCGCGCCGCCGTCTGCTCGAGCTGGCCCGGTCTCTTGACCCGGATTCCCGGGGCGAAAACGTCGCGTAAGCGCTGACGTCCGACACCGAGTTCCCGATGTCCGATCTGGATGTGACTGCAGAGTTGGCGCTGGCCGCTCAACTGGCGGACGCTGCGCGTCCGATCGCCTTGCAGCATTTCCGGACCGGACTTCGCGGCGACGCCAAACCCGCACAGGAATTCGACCCCGTGACAGAAGCGGATCGCGCCATCGAGGCGCGAATCCGCGCCCTTCTGGCGCAGGACCGACCGGATGACGGCGTTCTGGGTGAGGAGCAGGCTGAAACCCTGGGGCGGTCCGGCCGCACCTGGGTTGTCGATCCCATTGACGGCACGCGCGCCTTCATCGCGGGCCTGCCCACCTGGTGTGTCCTGATCGCCCTGTATGGTCCTAAGGGACCGATCCTTTCCGTGATCGATCAGCCTTTCACGGGCGAACGCTATAGCGGCGTCGCCGGTGACGCGGCCTGGCTGGACCACGGGGGATCGAGACAACCCCTGAAAACGCGTCAATCGGTCGATCGCATCGAGGACGCCATTGTCTCAACAACCGATCCTGGCCTCTTTGAAGGGGGTGAAGCTGAGTGCTTCATGACTGTGGCCCGGGCGGCGAAGGTGCGCCGCTATGGTCTGGATGCGTACGCCTATGCTGCGCTGGCGGCCGGGGGCGTCGATCTGGTGATCGAGAGCGGTCTCAAGGCCTGGGATGTGGGCGCGCTGATCCCGGTGGTCAGCGGCGCGGGCGGCGTCATCACCAACTGGCGCGGCGAACCGGCCCATGAAGGCGGGCAGTTGCTGGCGGCTGCGTCGCCGGAACTGCACGCCAGGGCCCTGGACATGCTCGCGCCAGCTGCGCTCTGATCGCATAGAAAAACGCCGGCCTGGAGCACCAGGCCGGCGCTGAGGCCTATTCGCCCGCAGGTTTGCGGAACAGAAGGGTCATCCGGTCCGATTCCCCGATCGCGTCATAGGGCGCGCGATCAAACTCGGGATCAGCGGGCTCGCCGAAATCCGAGGTCCGGGACACCGGCGGCAGGGTCCAGACCCCGAACGGATGGTCTGCGGTGTCGGCAGGGTTGGCGTTGATCTCGCTGGCTTCGACCAGTTCAAATCCGGCCTCTTCCGCCATGGAGATCACCAGATCCTGCTGGACATAGCCCGTGCTGGCGCGCGGGTCCTGCACGCGGTCAGCGGGCAGACGGTGCTGGACAAGGCCCAGAACGCCGCCAGGCGCGAGCACGTCATAGAAATCGCTGAAGGCTTTTTCCGCTGCGCCACGGCCCATCCAGGAATGGGTGTTGCGGAACGTCACAATGGCGTCCACCGAACCGGGTTCGGCAATGGGACCGGTTTCACTGTCGAAGGTGGCCATGGTGACGTCCCCGTAAAGGGGGCCGCCAAACTTGTCCTCGAAGCTCTGGCGGAAGTCGAGGGCGCGCTGGTTGTCCGGCGCAATATCTGACCAGACGGCGATGTATTCGCCGCCATTGGCGTTGATCCACGGCGCCAGGATGTCGGTGTACCAGCCGCCGCCGGGCCAGATTTCCATGATGCGGCCCGACGGATCGATGCCGAAGAACTCAAGCGTCTCATACGGATGCCGGTAAGGATCCCGCGCGCGTTCTTCCTCACTGCGCCACTCGCCTTCGACCGCCCAGGCCAGAGTTCCGGATTCTGCAGATGCATCCTCCATCATCTCCGCTTCATTCGCGATCTCATCGTCTGTCAGGGACGAGGCCTCGTCGGTCATTTCCGCGGCCGGCATGGACGTGTCCGCATCCTCCTCTTGGGAAGGTGCGCCACAGGCCGCCAGAACGGCGCAGGCCGAGGCGGCGGTAAGAAGGGCTGTCAGACGTTGCATGTACTCACTCCGGTTAGCCGAGATTGCACGGATCATAGAGGCGGAATGCGTCCTCTCACAATGGCGCGATGACGATCAGGGGCGCGATGTTGAAAAAAATCGCGCTGACCTCTTGCGCCCTTCGCGACGCTTACCCAATTCAAGTTTCGTAAGGCCGCCATACGGGGCTTTACGGATTGCCGGACAGACCACGCTGCATGCTGCGGGTGGTCGGGATGGCGACCTTTGAAAACCATAGCCCGCCCGCATGCGGGCCCGATCGCTTCCAAGGAGGATCGATACAATGCGTACGACTGATTTCTCGCCGCTTTACCGCACGATTGTCGGATTTGACCGTCTGGCCAACATGATCGACAACGCGGCGAAGCTGGAGCCGTCCGGCGGCTACCCCCCGTACAATATCGAACAGCTGTCCGAGCACGAATATCAGATCGAGCTCGCGGTCGCCGGGTTCGGCGAGGATGATCTCGAGATCGAGGTGCAGGAAAATGTGCTGACGATCGCCGGCAAGCGCACGCAGTCGGAAGACGCCGAACAACGCAATTATCTGCATCGCGGCATCGCAGAACGCTCGTTCGAGCGCCGCTTCCATCTCGCTGACCACGTCCAGGTGCGCGAGGCCAGCCTTGAGAATGGCCTGCTGCGCATCCAGCTCGAGCGCGAGATTCCCGAAGCGAAGAAGCCGCGCCGGATCGCCGTCAACGGCAAATCCGAAACCAAGCTGATCTCGGCTGACAAGGCGTCCGCCGCCTAAGCCGGGATCGCGGCCCGATCGGACGGACGCGACACGTCCCTCCCCCCGATAGTCGGCGTCTGGCCGGTCGGGCCTGATTTTCCAACCACTTTTCCTCTTTCGACCTCGCGGCGCTCCTTCCTCATGGGGAGCGCCGTTTTTTCGTGTCAGAGCAGCTCGTCCTTGAGCGCCTGCACCGCGTCACGCCAGACTTTCGCGCTGGAATCAGAGGGCATGCGCCAGTCTCCACGCGGGCTCAATGCGCCCGCAGAGGTCAGTTTGGGACCGTTGGGAATGGCCGAACGCTTGAATTGGGAATTGCCGAAGAAGCGCCGCGCAAACTCACCCAGCCAGTGCAGGATGGTCGCCCGGTCAAAGGCGCGTTGGTCAGCGTCCGCCACATGGGGCGGCCAGTCGCCCGCCGCCTTGTCGCTCCAGGCCTGCTCGGCGAGGAAAGCAATCTTGGCCGGCGAGAAGCCGTGACGCACAACATAGTGCAGGAAGAAGTCATTGAGCGGGTAGGGGCCGATGGCGGCCTCGGTGCTCTGGATCGCGCCGTCCGCGCCTGCAGGCACCAGCTCGGGCGAGATCTCGGTATTGAGCACATCCATCAATGCGCGTGACACGTCCGCGCCGTATTCCTCACGCCTTGCCGCCCAGCCGATCAGGTGCTGGATCAGGGTTTTCGCCACGCCGGCGTTCACATTGTAATGGCTCATATGATCGCCGACGCCATAAGTGCACCAGCCTAGCGCCAGCTCGGACAGGTCGCCCGTTCCGATCACCAGCCCGCCCTCATGATTGGCCATGCGGAAGAGATAGTCGGTGCGGAGCCCCGCCTGCACGTTCTCGAAGGTGACGTCGTACTGGTCCGCGCCATCCGAATAGGGGTGATTGAGATCGGCCAGCATGCGCTCGGCGGCGGGACGGATGTCGATCTCGCGATGGGTCGCGCCCAGCCCTTCGATCAAGGCCAGCGCATTCCTGCGGGTGCCTTCGGAGGTGGCGAAGCCGGGCAGGGTCACAGCGAAAATGCCGGACCGATCCAGTCCCAGCCGGTCAAAGGCGCGGGCGGTCACGATGAGCGCCTGGGTGGAATCAAGCCCGCCCGAAACGCCGATCACGGCGCGCTTCAGCCCGGTCGCTTTCAGGCGCTGAACGAGCCCTTGCACCTGGATATTGTAAGCCTCGTAGCAGTCCTCATCGAGGCGGGCGGCGTCATTGGGCACAAACGGGAAGCGATCTATGCTGCGCTCCAGCGCGATCGCGGCGTCCCGGTCCATATCCAGCGTGAAGCCGATGCGCGTATAGGCTTTGAGGGCGTCCGCATGTCGCGCGCAGGCGTCGCGCCAGGGGGACAGGCGCGCGCGTTCGCCGGTGATGCGCTCCAGATCGATATCAGCATAGAGCACCGCAGGCGTGTCATTGAGGAAGCGCTCGCCCTCGGCCAGCAGCTCGCCTTGCTGATAGGCCAGAAGCTGGCCGTCCCAGGCGAGGTCCGTGGTGGATTCCCCGGTCCCTGCCGCCGAGAAGACATAGGCGCCCTGGGTGCGGCGCGACTGGGCGTCGCACAGCGCCGCCCGCTCGCGCGCCTTGCCGATGGTGGCGTTGGAGGCGGACAGGTTCACCATCACGGTCGCCCCGGCCAGCGCGCCATGAAGGCTCGGCGGGATGGGTGACCAGAAGTCCTCGCAGATCTCGGCATGAACGACGAGGCCGGGCAGGTCGAGCGCTTCAAAGAGAAGATCCGTGCCGAAGGGCGCGATATGACCGCCCACCGAGATCGTGTCCTCGATCACGCTTGAGGCGTCGGAGAACCAGCGCTTTTCATAGAATTCGCGATAGTTCGGCAGATAGCTCTTGGGGATGACGCCCAGCAACTGGCCGTCCTGCACCGCCAGCGCACAGTTGAAGAGCTGGCCAGAGCTTCTGAGCGCGCACCCGAAGAAGATCAGGGGCCGCAGGCCCTCGCTCGCTTCGATGATCCGCGCCGCCGCGTTCTCAGCGGCGTCCAGAAGCGCCGTCTGATGATGAAGGTCATCCACGGAATATCCGGTCAGGCCCAGTTCCGGGAACAGACACACGGCGGCATGACGCTCATGGGCCTGTCGCACCAGTCCGATCAGCGTTTCGGCGTTCGCCAGCGGCTCGGCCAGATGAACCTCCGGCGCGAAGGCGGCGATGCGGGCGAAGCCGTGGCGGTAGATATTCGTGAATGCGGACATGAGGTCACCTGTCAGAGGGGCGGAGCCCCCTTATGCTCAGGATGAGTATTTATCGGCAGAAGCGGCGATCGTCTACTCAGGCCGCGTTGATATCCACCGCGTCGGTCAGGTCCTCGACCATGGAGGTGAACTGATCGCTCACCTTGGCGCCCGTGAAGAGCGCGCGGGTGAAGATCGCCTTGCGCGCGTCCACGCCATGCATGCGGGCGAAGGACAGGTCGGCCGCCTCCGCCTGAAGATGATGAAGGTCTGCGCCGGACAGATCCGCATAGCGCAGGCAGGCCTCGGCGATGGATGCGGCGAGCAAACGGTCATTGGGCAGGACCAGCGGGCCCAGCTGCGCTTCGCGCAGATCGGCGTTGTTCAGCTTGGCGCCCTTGAGATCGGCGCCCCGCAGATCCGCGCCGCGCAGGGATGTCATCCGAAGGTCCGCGCCGGACAGTTTCGCGCCCTGAAGTTCCACGCCTTCCATATCAAGGCCATAGAGAATGGCGTTGCGCGCCTGAAGCGCGGTGAGATTGCGCCCGGCCAGCGATTTGAGCCCGCGCAGGTCCTTGTCATTGAAGGTGGAGGGGGCGCCTTCCGCGCCGCCGGTCTCGCACCAGCGAGCATGGCGATCGAGCGCCTTGGCGGTTTCCCCGCCCGGATCGGCGATCTCGGGCGGCGGGGCATCGCGCAAGGCGCCTTCCAGATTGGCGCGCTGGAACTGGCACATGTCGGTCTTGGCGCCGATCAGCACGCAATCGCGCATATCCGCGTCACTCAGGTCCGCGCCATAAAGGTCGGCGTCCTGAAGATTCGCGCCGGGAAAGCGCGAACCGCGCAGATTGGCGCGGGTCAGCCGCGCCCCGATCAGGACCGCATCGGTGAAGTCCGATGATTGGGCCACGGCCCCGGTCATCTTGGTCTGGGACAGGTTTGCGCCCTTGAAGCGGGCTTCGCTGGCTTCGCCGGGACGCTGTTCATGGGTGATGACGGCGAGGCCCTTTTCCCGGTCAACCTGGGCGATGGCGCCTTCGCGCAGGTCCGCCTGGCTGAGGTCCGCGCCTGTCAGGTCCGCGCCGCGGAGGATCACCCCGCGCATGTCCGCCCGGTGCAGCACGGCGCCCGAGAGGTTCGCCTGTCGCATGTCGGCGGCGAAAATCGTCGCACGGGTCAGATTGGCGCCGGAAAAGTTCGTGCCCTCAAGAATGGCGCCTGACAGGTCGGCATCCGCCAGGTTGCGGCCTGAAAGATCAAGCCCCTTGAGGATCTTGTAGGAGAAATTCGCCCGGGCGCCGCCCATGCGCCCGTTCATGAGAAACTCATGCTTGCGGCAGGCTTCATCCACCTCAAGCTGGGTCAGGGGCTGATACTGGATAGGCTTGCCGATCATCTTTGATCCGTTACGGGCGATGGGCGTGGCCGCCCGTTATGGGCGAGTGTGGCCCACTGCCTGTTAACGCTATCTTGTCGGAGCGTGCAAAGCCGGCGTTTTTATCGCTGACGCACCCGGGTCAGGCCCTGTGCGCCCAGCCGGTCGAGCGCGGCCCCGGTATCCTCTCCAGCCTGCAGAACGAGATCGGCGTCAAACAATCCAGTGCGAGGATCGGACGCCAGCAGGGGGCGGCCAGTCTTGAGCCGCTCGAAAAACCCGGCGTTCAGAGCGATTGCGTCCGCTTCCCGCACACCCTCAAGAACTGCGATGCCGGCGTCCGCCAGCATCGTCACGCCGCGCCCCGCCACATGCTCGAACGGGTCGCGGCAGGCGATGACGACTTCCGCCGGATGAGCGGCGATCAGGGCCTCGGCGCAGGGCGGCGTCTTGCCGTAATGAGCGCAGGGTTCAAGCGTGACGTAGACCGTCGCGCCTTCTGCACGGGCGCCCGCTTGCTCGAGAGCCTGCGGCTCGGCATGGGGACGTCCGCCAGGGGCGGTGGCCGCGGCGCCGATAATACGTCCGTCCCGGACAATGATGCAGCCAACAGACGGGTTGGGCGCGGTCTGGCCCAGGCGCGCATAGGCCAGCGCCAGCGCCGTATCCATGTAGCGCAGATCCTCAGCCGTGACCGGGCGTGAGGTCATGGGATCACTTCGCAAAGTCGAGCGCCTGGGCGCGATCTTCATCGAGATAGCGCGCGGAGACCGGCTTGAGGCCATCGAGCTCGATCATCAGCGGGTTGCCGGTGGGGACTTCCACCTTGACGATGTCGTCTGCAGAGACGTCAAACAGCATCTTGATCAGCGCGCGCAGCGAATTGCCATGGGCGGAGATCAGGATGTCCTCGCCTGCCTTGATCTTCGGCGCGATGGTGCTGTCGAAATAGGGCGCAACGCGATCGAGCGTCAGTTTGAGACTTTCCGTGCCCGGCAGCAGCGCCGGATCAAGACTGGCGTAACGGTCGTCAAAGCGCGGATGACGCTCGTCGGTCGTTTCAAGGGCCGGCGGCGGAATGTCATAGGAGCGCCGCCAGATCTTCACCTGCTCCTCGCCATGCTTCTCGGCGGTCTCGGCCTTGTTCAGCCCGGTCAGCGCGCCGTAATGGCGCTCATTGAGCAACCAGGTCTTTTCCACAGGAACCCAGACCCGATCGACGCCCTCAAGCGCGAACCAGAGCGTGCGGATGGCGCGCTTGAGCACCGAGGTGCAGGCGAAGTCGGGTTTGAACCCGGCCTCAGCGAGCAGTTCGCCGCCGCGTTTGGCCTGTTTGACGCCCTCTTCGGTCAGATCCACATCGACCCAGCCCGTAAACCGGTTCTCAAGGTTCCAGACGCTCTGGCCGTGACGGGTGAGCACAAGACGGGTCATGATGGGTTTCCTCTGACGGGCGGAAGGTGTTGGCGGGCGGTTTACCCCTTTTCCGGCCTGCACGTCGAGCCCATCTGCAGACGCAAGCCGTGTCTAGCCTCATCGCGTCGTGCTTGGTACAGGGGGCGCCCCGCGTGATCGCCGCGCGTCAATTCAGGGATCGGACCATGTCGCCCGTCGCAACCGCGCTTGAACCCACAGCCATTCTCTCGGCCATGCGCCGCACGCTGAGCCTTGAGCAGGACGGCCTCGCGCAACTCAGCAACGCGCTTGATGAGGTGAGCGTCGAGGCCGTGAGAGTCATTGCCGGACTCAAGGGAAGGCTGATCTGCGCCGGTGTCGGCAAGTCTGGCCATGTGGCGCGCAAGATCGCTGCGACATTGGCGTCCACCGGCACGCCTGCCTCCTATGTGCACCCGGCTGAAGCCAGCCATGGCGATCTGGGGATGATCACGGCCGATGACGCTGTGCTGGCGCTGTCAAACTCGGGAGAGACGAAGGAACTGGGCGACATGATCGCCTATTGTCGCCGCTTCGGCGTGCCGTTGATCGGCATGACGGCGGGGGCGGAGTCCACGCTGGCGAAAGGCTCTGACATCCTTCTGCTCTGCCCCAAGGCTCCCGAGGCGTGCGGCGAGACCCGCGCGCCCACCACCTCGACCACGATGATGATGGCGTTTGGCGATGCGCTCGCGGTGGCGCTGATCGAGGCGCGGGGCTTCACTGCGACCGATTTTGCGCGCTTTCATCCCGGCGGCGCGCTCGGCTCGGCGCTGGCGCGCGTCGATGAGCTGATGCATGCCGGCGACGCCATGCCGCTCGCGCCCGAGCTCGCCAGCATGGGCGATGCGCTGATCGTGATGAGTGAGAAGGGGTTTGGCTGCGTCGGCGTCACCGATGGCGACGGCAAATTGTCGGGCATCGTCACCGACGGCGATCTGCGTCGCAGGATGGGCCCGGACCTGATCGAGCTGTCGGTGAAGAGTGTGATGACGCCGGGCCCCATAACCACCACGCCCGGCGCCTTGGCCTCTGACGCCCTGCGCGTGATGACTGCGGGCAACCGCAAGATCACTCAGCTTTTTGTCTGCGATGAGGCGGGCAAGCCGGTGGGGCTATTGCATATCCACGATCTTCTGCGCGCCGGGGTCAGCTAGGGCGCGGCGATCCGGCCCTTTGCCACCGGTCCGAACGCGGTCTAAGACGGCGCACACCCTCAGGCCTTCAGCATGACGAGGCATCTTCATGAACAGTACGGCGACCTCTCCCTTGCGCGCAGGCGTCATCGGCGCAGGCGTGTTCGGCGGCTATCACGCTGGCAAATACGTCGAGAACCCGGACACCACGCTGACCGCGATCTTTGACCCTGATCAGGCGCGCGCCCAGGCCCTGGCTGACAAGCATGGCGTCACCGCCTATTCAGAGGTGGGGCTGTTCCTGGAGGCTGTGGACGTGGTCACCATCGCCAGCCCCGGCGTCACCCATGCTGAAATGGGCGCACGGGCGCTTCGCGCCGGCAAGCCCGTGCTCATCGAGAAGCCGCTGGCGGTGACCGGCGAAGAAGCCGATCAGCTGGTAAGGCTGGCGGCCGAGCATCAAGTGGCGCTGGCCTGCGGGCATCAGGAACGGCTGGTCTTCGACGTCATGGGCCTGACTGGCATCCAGACCCCGCCCCGGCGCATCACCGCCTGGCGCGAAGGCCCGTGGAGCGGTCGAAGCACTGACATTTCCGTCACTTTCGACCTCATGGTGCATGACCTTGATCTGGCGCTGACCCTGATCGGTCAGGCGGACGCCGAAACCCTGTCCGTCGAGGGCAAGACCGAGCGAAGCGACAGTCTCGACGAGGTGAGCATGTCGGCGCGCTTTTCCAATGGCGCCGAGCTTGAACTCAAGGCCAGCCGGATCGCGGATGACCGGCGCCGCGGCATGGTGGTGGAGTATGAGGCGGGCGTGATCGAGATCGATTTCGTGGCCCGCACTTTCAAGAACACGACCGGCTTTGACCTCAACCCCGATTACATGGACACGCCTGAAGGCCGCGATCCGCTGGGCGCGAATGTGGCGCGATTTGTGGAGGCGGTTCTGGGACGGGCGACCGGACCTGCCGCTCCGGGTGAGGCGGGCGCTGCGGCAGTCCGGTTCGCCGAACGCATTGATGCGGCTGCAGGGCAATAGCCGTCACACTTGTTTGCTAATTCCGTACGCGGCAGAGTTGCGAAAAGACGGGGGCGCGTTTCACTGCGCGCCGATCACAGGGGACCAGAATGCGCACCGACCTTCAGCCCAATACCTGGGAATTTGAAACAGAAGCGTTTGTGACGCCCACCGGGTTTCGCGAATATGACGCGCGCTGGTGGTTCGGCCATCCGGGCTCGGATCAACCGCCCCAGATCAATCTGTATGGCGTCCAGGCGCTGGGCCTGGGTCTTGGCACGCTGATCCACGAGCTGGGCAGGGAACCCAGGATCGTCACCGGCCACGACTTCCGCAGCTATTCACTCAGCGTGAAGCAAGCGCTGGAAGTCGGTCTGATGCAGGCGGGCATCGAGGTGCACGATATTGGTCTGGCGCTCTCGCCAACGGCCTATTTCGCCCAGTTCCATCTCGACATCGCCTCGGTGGCCATGGTCACCGCCAGCCATAACTCCAATGGCTGGACCGGCGTGAAGATGGGCGTCGAGCGCCCGCTCACCTTTGGTCCCGATGAGATGAGCCGCCTGAAGGAGATCGTGCTGAACGATGAGGGCGTGGCGCGCCCGGGCGGGGGTTATGTGCGCAAGACCGGCGTGGCTGAAGCCTACAAGGCCGAACTGTCCAAAGGCGTTTCGCTCAAGCGCAGGATCAAGGCCGTGGTCGCGTGCGGCAATGGCACGGCGGGCGCGTTCGCGCCTGAGACCCTTGAAGCCATGGGTGTTGAGGTGATCGCCATGGATTGCGAGCTCGATCACACCTTCCCCAAATACAATCCCAATCCTGAAGACATGAAGATGCTGCATGCTCTGTCGGATCGGGTGAAGGAAACGGGCGCGGATATCGGCCTTGCCTTTGATGGCGACGGCGATCGCTGCGGCGTGGTTGACAATACCGGCGAGGAGATCTTCGCGGACAAGGTCGGCCTGATGCTGGCGCGCGACCTGTCTGAGCGTCACAAGGGCGCGAAATTCGTTGTGGACGTGAAGTCCACCGGCCTGTTCGCCATTGATCCTGTACTCAAGGCCAATGGCTGCGAGACTGAGTACTGGAAGACCGGCCATTCCTATATCAAGCGCCGCGCCAATGAGCTGGGCGCTCTGGCCGGGTTCGAGAAGTCCGGGCATTTCTTCCTGCAGCCGCCGGTCGGACGTGGGTATGATGACGGCATCGTGGCCGCGCGCTGCATTCTCGAGATGCTGGATCGCAATCCGGGCAAGTCTGTCGCCGATCTCAAGGCGGATTTGCCGGTCAGCTATGGCTCGCCCACCATGTCGCCCGCGTGTTCGGACGAAGAGAAATATGCTGTGGTCGAGCGCATCGTCGCCAGTTTCCAGGCGAAAGAGGCCGAAGGCGCAGACGTCGCAGGTCGCAAGATCATTGATGTGAACACCGTCAACGGCGTGCGTTTCACTCTTGAGGGCGGGGCCTGGGGTCTGGTGCGCGCCAGTTCGAACACCCCCAATCTCGTGATCGTGGTGGAGAGCCCCAACAGCGCGGACGACGTCAAGATGATCTTCGCGGCCATCAAGGACGAGCTCTCCCGCCATCCCGAGATCGGCGCATTTGACCAGGAACTCTAGCGCTGGACACGCTTTGTTGTCGTCTCCCAGTCTCCCCCATCTGCAGCCAGAATACTGAGAACACACGTTTCTATTGGAGAGTATTTTTTGAAAGTAGTGATTATCGGGCAGCACCCTGTTATCCAACCGGGTTTTTGCGGAGTGATGGCGCTTAACGAGGCTCGCTGGTTGTCCCAATGGGGGCATGAGGTTGAGCTTGTGATCCCGTTCCGCAAGCGGGCCGAGCTGGACCACATTATTTCACTGAATGAGTTTGAAGACCTGAACGAGCTGCCCAAGCTGGGCGAATCCTTCACAATTCGTCCGATCTTTGTTGAGGAAATTGAGGATATTGAGCAGTGTGACGTCCTGATCTGGCAGGTAACGGATCACGTTGTCTGGGACGCCTACTTTAAGCGTTTCGCTGCTCGCTCACGGGTCGTGACCAAGAACTTTCCCAAGACGGCGCCAGTTCGCGATGGCTTAGCGGCGCGCAACATGTTCTCCACATTCGATTATGCGGCCTTTGCGCTGAAAGAGGATGTGGCCGTCGTAGCGAATTACAAGTCTGACGTCTATCCACAGGAGCGATATGGGTTTGTTGGCCGTGGAGCTGACCCGGAGCTGTTCCATCCTGGCGCAAAATCGGAAGCGCCTTTTATCGCGGTGGATGTTCCAAATACCGCTGATGATTGGGCGATCACGCATTTCGTCGAACCCCTCAAGCGCTTGCGCGTGCGTCATCCTGACCTGAAGATCGTGTCGCTGGGGCGGCCCGTGAGCATCGAGGGCGCCATGCATCTAGACTTCATGCCCTACGATCAGCTCGCTGAGCAATTCATCAACCCGGCTTGGGTCTACTGCTTCATCGACTATGCCCAGAGCGCGCCCCATGTGCGCGGAACGATACACAAGTTCGAGCCCTTGTGGCGGGACCGGGCCATTTATGAAGTCCAGAATGTGGAAGCTCAGATGGCCGGGGCTGTAATGTGCGGTTATGACCGCAACATCATTGATGAATTGTATGATCCTGAGCTGAGCGCAACCTTCCCGTTCCCGTCAGAGGCCGACGCGATCTATGACCGGCTGTGCTGGGCGATCGACAACCAGCAGGCGCTCGCGCAGCGCATTCGCGCACGCACCGAGCCGATTCATGACTGGAAGCTGTGCATCTCCCGCTGGGAAGCCGGTCTGAGAACGCTGGTCGAAAGCGGGTATGATCGCAACGCGAAGCCCAGGTCGGCGAAGTCTGCGCCTCCCGCTCCGGAACCGGCCCCGATCCGGGTTCTGGAAGAGGACATTGTCGATGTGCCTGCGGCCCTGGACGATGAAGGGCGCCGGATCGTGGCCGAGTATTATGACCGTGCGCGGACCGCAGTTGAGTTCGGCATTGGCGGCTCCACCCGCATCGCCGCGAAGACGGGCATCGGCCATCTGTTCAGCGTGGAAACGGATCCGGGCTGGATCGAGCACATTCAGTCCGATCCCAATGTCGAGGCGCTCAAGGCCGGGGGGCGGGTCAGCTTCATTCACGCCGATGTCGGCGCGGTGAAGGAGTGGGGCTATCCGGTCCAGATGTCTGAGGAGGCGAGCGACGCCTATCTGAAGGGGCCGTGGTCGCGCATCCCGGTCGAGTCGGTTGATTTTGTTCTTGTCGATGGACGCTTTCGGGTCGCCACGACGGTCAACGCTTCCTTGCGCACTGATGATCATGTGATCTACGCCGTTGATGATTACGGGGATCGCACTCATTACGAGGAACTTGAAGATCTGTTTGATGTGGTGCGGCGCAGCGGTCGCATGATCCTGCTCAGGAAAGGTCGGCGCTGGAGCTTGCCGGCGGCGGACGCCATGCTGTCAAAATACAGAATGGACCCGCGTTAGACCCCGGACCTGACGGCCATATTGAATGCACACTTGTGAGTCACCCAGCTTGCGCGAGCCCGGTTCCGGGGTGAGGGAAAGTTGTTTTGTGAGCGCTGAAGGTTTCAGCCGGATGGAGATTTGAGATGCGCGTAGCAATGATCGGCACCGGCTATGTGGGTCTGGTTTCGGGGGCGTGTTTTGCTGATTTTGGTCACCATGTGACCTGCATCGACAAGAATTCGGAGAAGATCGATCAGCTTCGCTCGGGC
>MDTA01037759.1_pt1 | contig 16020 bp, 11 predicted proteins | sample 811151 | NCBI WGS metagenome assembly MDTA01 (sample SAMN05326648, study PRJNA326480) | marine metagenome | isolation source: seawater | place: Indian Ocean: South | collected 2010 | reverse complement strand
CCTGACCTTTTATCACAAATTGAAGATCTAAAATGGGAATCAGAGTTGAAAAGCACAAATTTTAGATACCCTATTATTGTTGCAGAAGATGGATCAAATCTATTCAATAACGCTGATAATCTATTGAAGATTGGTATTTTAAATAGCTCAAAGCCAGAAAATAATTTAAGGCTAATTAAAGAGCAAAACCCAAAAACTCTTGCTCTACTAATTAGCATTCTTAGCACAATCACTGATATAAAAATAAGGAAGCAAAAATTAAACACAATTGATCCCTATGAGCTTGAGGAAAATGAAACATATGAAATCTTTTTGAGAGAGAATCACACTATAACTATGATTTTCAAGCGACTTCAAATTATAGGAGATCAGGAGTTTTTTATGTTTGATGTGGCAAAAGCCAACAAACCAAGAAATGAATTAAACCCCTCAAATACAACAATATCTCGTTCTGCTCATGACTTGAGAAACAAAAATGTTAGAAAAGTAGATTCTAGTGCTGAGCTTAGCAATGAGAAGGATATTTCTGAATTCTTCGAAGCACCTGGGGCAAATATGCCTGGATTATACCCATTTAAATCCACAAGAAATTTAGAATATGAACTACACAAGAGCGCTCTAATTTGTCCAAAAAATACATTTAATCTTCTCACTGAAACTGAAATTGAGGGAAAAACAGTCAGAGAATGGTTTGGTTACAAATACATTAAGAAAACTGGAGAAATTGAGGAAAAGAAAGGCCTTTTGAATTCAGAGTCATTATTGATACATGCTACAGATATAGATAATTTACTTGATTATTTTGACAAATATCCAAAAGAAATGAGCGAGATTCAAACGGTTAATTATGTAGAAAAGAGGGATATTAATTTTAGTGCTTTAAATCAGCTAACCAAACTTAATAAGATTTTAGGTATAAATATTTATCTGGAGATTTGGACAAAATTTAATTCTTCTAAGGCAGAAGATCTTGGCTTTAAGATCATTTCTCACAAAATTACAGATAAGCAAAATGCATTTCCACTTAAAGATGATGCAATTTCATCTTATTTATCAAAAATTGGTAGCCTTTCTGAAATAAGCTTTAATATTTCGCAGGATGAGATTATTTACAAATATAAGAATTTAATTTCTGCCATAGAAACAGAAAATAATGAAATCAAAAATATACTTCATGGGCTATGGGTTTGGGCTGACAAACAAAATCTTGAGCTGAAATATTATGACATTGAGGATAGGAAAGAAAAATTCCATCAGCGCTTAAGAAAACTTAGTATCCTTCAATCACATGCAAAGGGGGTTTCTGATTTGCTGTTATTTGCTGAAAATAATGAAGATTCAATTCTAGAATACAACAAGTTCAATTTAATATCTCAATGGCTGGAGGATAATAATCAAGACTGTTATGTGCTGTTAACCCAAAAAGATTGTAAGAAATTAAAATCAATTAATCATAAAATTTCAGATAATGTAATTGATACACATAAACTTGAATCGAATGTAATAGGAAATATAAGGAAACTATTAATTCCATCAATTTTAGATAAAAAAACAATCGAAATAATTATTAAATCAAATCACGCAAAAGAAATTGAAATAATTTGTGATCAAACTCAAAAAGATAATATTAAAACAAGGGTTGATTGCTTTAGAGGAATTCAAGATGAGCAACAGTCTGCCAGCAATGATGATAATTTAATGCAGTCTGTTGAAGAAATTTTTAAAGACTTTAATCCAGCAACATTAAAAAATGATTATTCTAGAGAAATTCATGGCACATATGATCACTTTAGAGATGCTACTGCTTTGCATCTTGAGGAAGGTGGGGTTTGTTTTCTTCCTGAAAATGGAGACATAATTTCTTCTCCATTACCAAATGATCTTCAAAATAACCTAACTGAAGTACAAGTTTCTGATTTAGAAGCTGGGGATTATGTAATGCTGCCAGATACTCATGGGGGAAGCCTGAGTGATTATGTATTAGACAAGATCAAACCCAACATGAATGAATTAAGGACATCAGCATATAGATGGAAAAAAATACTTAAAGAATATATAGAAACCAAGGGGCTAAAAATTGATGAAATTGCTACTTTTCTTGGTGCTGAGGCTGGCCTCAAAAGAGACCCATCTACTATTAAGCAATGGATTGCAAATGATCATTTAATTGCCCCTCAAAGCCCTGAGGAGAGTATTCCGGCACTATTTAAAGCCTTTTCCAACGGAAGAGATTACATAGAAGATGCCCAAATGTGCATTAAAAGCTGTAAAGAAATTTACTCTCTTAGAAGACAAGTATTAGATAACCTGCTTACTATTCTTAAAAATCCAATACTCAAAGATGGAAAAATAACTTTCTCATATGAAGATGAGGTTTTTGAGTTTAATTTCGTAGAAATAAATTACATACAAAAAGATGTGCAAATAAACCAAAAAGACTTATACCATATAGTAAATGACTAGTCACAAGCCGGAAAATTTTGTACGCGAAGAACTTCTTTCACAAATAAATAAGTATGACTTTTTATCAAATGTCTTGATTGAAGACATGGGAGAATCTTTTAAAAGAAGAGGTGAAATTGATCTTATTGTTTTCAGTAAGAAGGGAATACTTATTTGCGAAGTGAAAGGAGCAAAAGAATTTAAGGTTGAAAATAAAAGACATAAGTCTGGGAAAGATTATCAAGCTTGGACCTACATTCAAGAAAATGGAAGATCATTTACCCAAAATTCTTCCCCCTATGTTCAAGTAACAGAAAATGCAGAAGCATTTAGAAATTGGGTCATTAATAAAAATGAAAATTTTAAAAAAATAAACTTTGCAAAAGCTGTAATATTTCCTTTTGCATCCTTTGAAGATAATCATAGTGGTATAGCAGATGAAATGGAAATTACCTTCCATAAAGGCATGAAGGATTTTTCAAGTTTTTTTGAAAATGCTTTTTTGCATGAACAAAACAAAACCAATATCCAAGAGTATTCAGATCTTACCGAAGAAATGACTAATGAATTAATCAGAACAATCTACCCAAAATTTAATTCTAAATTAGAAATGGAAGATGTTAGAGAAACCACAATTCAATCAATTAAAAGGCATTTATATGGGCCATCTTGGGAAGACATAACAGATACAAAAACCATAGATCAGGATAGGCAATTTACTTGTGGTGCAATTTATCCAAGAAATTTTTTTGATAATAAAGCACAAGCTGAAGATGAAGAAAATAATGACCTAGAACAGCTTGAAACCAATCATAACCACTCACATCAAATTAAATCAGATGAAATTGAAGAAAAAGAAAATGAATATGATGCATTTGCAACAAATTTTCCTTCATCTTTCGGTATTAGTTTTTTGGTTTCAAAAAATGCCAAAATTGCTTTAGATTTTGGGTTCACAGAATATATTGCTGAAGATGGGAAGAAGCTCCCAAATAAATTTAAAGGGAAAATTGATTTAGAAAGTTTAAGTTCTTGCACTTTTGATGGAGATTCACAATTTCAAAACAATTGTTTAAAAGATACTTCAGTTAAAATCACTATCAAAGTGGTTAAGCATGAGGATTGTTGTGCAATTCAGATTTACATGCTCAATGACTCAAAGGAAAGCGCAAATGAATCAGTGTACTATCAGTGTGGGCTTAAAGCTTCACTCTATAAAGGAGATCTTTTGCCTGCGAAGAAAACCATGCAGCACTATGAATCTTCCAACCTATTTGACGAAATGGAATCTTATGGCAAAGGCTTAAATACTTCTGTTGAATGGAACCATGAGAAAAAAAAGATTTGGTCAGAATTTATACCGCAATATAGAATTCCAAGAATTAGCCCAGTAAATGACAACACTAATGCAGATTTAAGTCTAAGCTGTTTAGCAAACTTTTCAGGCAAGTCAGATGAAGAATATTTAAAAAATATTAATTGTTTTATAAATGACTATAAGAAACATTTAGAAAAGCTAAAACCCAATAAAAATGATCAAAATAATATAAATAATGCGAAAGCCTTCTTAAGCAGACTAGAAGAATCTAGTTGTGTCTTATCTGAAAATGCTGAAGCTTTAAAAGCATTTCAAATGATGAATCATGCATTTCATCTAAATTTTTTACTTAAGAATGCATCTACAAAGGAAGGTAAGAATTTATGGATTGATGAAGATAAGTTGATTTTAAAAGATCCCGAAAATAAGCCTCAATGGAGAGCTTTTCAAATAGCTTTCTGCTTGGCGGCTATTCCAGAAATGGTCTACCCAAAACAATATGCTGATGAAAGGAAGTTAGTTGATTTAATTTGGTTCCCAACAGGAGGCGGTAAAACAGAAGCATACAATGCTTTGTTATGTTTCACGATTCTAAATAGACGAATTAATGATCCAAATAATCATGGTGTTAATGTTCTAATGCGATATACCCTAAGATTTTTAACAGTCGATCAATTCAACAGGCTAGCAACATTAATAACATCAATGAATCTGCTCCGGGAAAACATTTACTCAAATATTTTGGGTGATGAACTTATAAGTTTGGGAGTTTGGGTTGGGCGAGCTTCCAGTATCAATAAGCATGATGAAGCAATTAAATTAATAAAACGAACTACTAAGCCATCAAAATTAAGAGACAAGGATCCAACTTTTATTTTAGATAAATGCCCAGTATGCAAGCATAATCTTTTTGATGATGATAAACCCGGTTATGAATCAAATAAGTTTAGAAAGAACCATACCCCTTTCTGCGATAATGATAGTTGCAAGGTAGATGAAATTCCTGTTTATCAGTCAGAAGAATGTACGCTTACAAAAAATCCTTCTGCGGTGATTGCTACTGTTGATAGCTTTGCTAAGTTATCGTGGTTTGAGAAGAAAACTGAATCAATCTTTAACCAAAATTTAGAAGGCTGCGATCCTCCCGATCTAATCATACAAGATGAATTACACCTCATAGGGGGGCCACTAGGATCATTAGTTGGGCTTTATGACCAATTAGTAAGAGATTTTTGTTCTGAAAAATATCCTGTAAAAATCGTCGGATCCACTGCTACGATATCTAATGCTAATAATCAGGTGAAAAATCTTTATGGGAATAGAGATCTACAACTTGTTCCTCCGCCTGAAGAGAAATGGGGAGATTCTTTCTTTATGAAAGAGTCAAAAGTGTTTGGTGAAGACAGAATTTACCTTGGAATAATGTCAACAAGCTTAAATGGGCCTGAAACATCAATAAAGAATATGGCTGTTTGTGCTCACGCATCGACAAAAAATAGAAAAGATGTACATAGAACTGATAATTATGACGATGTGATTGACCCATATTGGACAATCCTTTCATATTTTAATTCAGTTAAAGAGCTGAGTTATGCATCTGCTCAAATATCAGAAATAAAAAATAAATTAAGATCAGAAAATCGTTATGATGGTGAAATTCCATATTTGCCAGAATATACAAGATATCTAACAAATTCTGATGAAATTACAGGAAGAAAGAAGCAATATGAGCTTAACAAAACACGTAATGACCTGCAGAAAAAATATAATTCTAAACTAGATTTTCAAAAGGCATTGGATATTGTTTTAGCTACAAATATGATCTCAGTTGGAGTAGATGTAGATCGTCTTGGCATTATGATAATTAATGGATTTCCGAAATCTACATCCGAATATATTCAAGCATCCTCCAGAGTTGGTAGAAAGCATCCTGGCTTAGTTTTGATGTCTTATCGATCAACAAAGAAAAGAGATCTTTCGCATTATGAAAATTTCATTGCTATGCATCAAAGCATCTATAAATTTGTAGAACCAATTTCTGTTTCTCCATTCTCATCTGGTGCAAGACAAAATGGTCTAATTGGGCTTTTAACAGCATACCTGCAGCATAAAAATCCCAAAGATACTCCTGACCAATATTCAGCAGACGATCTTTCCTCTGCATCTGAATGGATTACTAATGCTGTGAAAAATATATATCAGGGTGATGAGCACCTTCTAGCTTGCGCAGAAAAAGACCTTAAAGAAATAGCAAACAAGTGGTTAGAAAACTCCCCAAAAGATTGGGGTAAAATGGTTATAAGTCCAGAGGATGGTCCATTCCTATGTGCTCCCTATACTGGCGTTAAACATAAAAATTATTTATTCGATCAACTAACATCATTACGAAATGTTGGTCGTGAATTATCTGTATTCAATACTATTCAAGATAGGAGATTTAATAGAAACTAATGGGTGACTTAAGAGAGGAACAGCTTATAACGACATATGGTCCTGGAAGCATAATAGACCTTTTGGACTATCCTGTGCTTATCCAGTCCGCAAAATATTGGCTTAAAGAAGAAATAGGCAATAACTATGATCCTGTTAATTCTGAATCATTAAAAATACAAGATTTAGCTATCCATGAGCTAGTTGAAAAAAAGCTTGTAGAGCTAACAGAAGGCAGCTCATTTAAAATAAAAAAAATCAAAGGCCTTATGAAGCCTCCTCCCGAGGCTAATGAGTTTAATCAATATTTAGGGACTATTGCCAGCAAGGTTATTACTGCTCAAAGGTTTCCCAGATATCACAAATGCTTAAAATGCAATACTTTGAGCAAACTTGATAAAGAAGATCAAGATACAAAATGCGAAAAATGCGGAGGAAAACTTGAAGCCACAAGATGGATCTTGACATGCAAAAATGGTCATATACATGATTTTAACTGGCATAAATTTATGCGTGATAAGACTAACTGTGACTGTGATCCAGCTGATAATAAGAATGGTTCATCAAACTTAACTTATCGTGACTCTGGAAGAAGTGGAACATTCAGAGACATCAAGCTTAGCTGTGAAACCTGTGAAAAAGAGGTAACACTATCATCACTTAAAAATGATGAAATGAGATGCAACGGCAAGATGAGATGGTTCAAAGATACAAGTGAAAATTGCGGTGAAATATTAAAATTTGAACCTAGAGGTAAATCGAGTATCTATGTTTCAGAAACATTAAATAAAATATCACTTCCGAAAGAGGATAAATTTTCCGACCTTAATATTGATCATAGCCATGTGTTTGACATGCTGAGAAATGATAATTCAAAAGATGGTCTTAAAACAATATTAAGCATATTAAAAGTTGAAACAGTAGATATTGATGAATACTTTACCTGGCTTAACAAGCATAATGAATCCTCAGATTTTTTAGAATCAAATAAAAACTATGAAGAAGAGGAATTTAGACTTCTGAGTAGTGATGAGGCTATATCAGATGCAGAATTTAATTCAGAACAAATAGATTTAACAAATAGTAAATTTGTATCAAGTCACTTTCAAAGTATAAATAAAATTTCTAGGTTAAAAATTGTTAATGTACTTTTAGGTTTTCGGAGAGCATTTGAGGAAAATAGCAAATTTCATGCAGTTACTACAGATGAACAGTTTATTCCGGCAGTTGAATCTTTTGGAGAGGGTATCTTCTTTAAAATGAACAATAATTTGCTTGATGATTGGTCTAATAAAAATGATAAAAATGTTGATAAATACAAACTACTTCACTCTTTATCACATTTCTTAATGCATGAATTTGCTTATGTTTCGGGCTTTAGCATCACAGAACTGAAGGAAATTATTTATTTTCAAGACGAAGGCAATGATACAGGAATTTTAATCTACACAAGTTCTGGCGATTCTCAGTGTTCTATGGGTGGTCTTGCTGACCTAGCGGATGCTAAAAAAATAGAGAGCATTATTAAAAATGGTCTAAATAAAATTACAGCTTGCTCAAATGATCCATTTTGTATAAACGAACATCAAGCATGCTTTTCTTGCCTGATGACTCCTGAGATCTGCTGCAATGAAGCACCACAAGAAAAAAATACAAAACTTAGCAGAGCTTATCTTGCAAAAATTACCGAAACTACACCTTTCTTTGATATAGAAATTTAGCTAATTTTTACTTCGCCATAAACTGACTATTACCTAGTTTTAAATTTCCTTAATGGAGGAAATATGGAACTTGATATTTTTAATAAATTAAATGAAAAGGAGCTAATAAAGATTCAGCAATGGATAACATTGCAGAATGATTTTGATAACCAAATAAATAAACTTAAAGGCAAAAAAAACCTTAAGGAACGTACAAAGCTGAAGGAGAAGTTTTCTGATAAATCTGAATTATTTTTGGATGAACTGCCAAGCAAATTTATAAATTCTGAGGTATTTTTAAAATACCTAATCAAGGGCATGCATAAAAAGCTTAGCTGTGACCTAGTTTTAGCAAGAGTGCCACATGAGGTACTCAATAATGCTAATTTCATGCTATCAGTCGTTGATTATGACCCATTCCTAATTGAGAACCTTAAACCAAATCACCCAAACTCTAAATCCATTTATGTAAGAGCATTAAATAACAACGGTAATGCAATAAAGTTTATACCTGACAATGAAATCACTATAGAATTTGCTGAGATAGCTGTTAAGAGTAATCCCATGGCATTGCAACACCTACCTGATGAAATGAGGACAGAACAAATATGCTTGCTTGCAATAGAAAAAAATATAGAAGTAGCTAAGTTTGTGCCTGAGCATTACATGAGAGATTTTACTTTTGCCAAAAGATCTTGCATGCGAAACATCTTATTTTGGAAAAATCTTCCCAAACCTACAAAATACGATCGACACATTATTCATTTTTGTCTGGAAAAAAATGGTGTTACAGGTATGGATTTAAATAAAAATTTATATGAACAACCTGACTTTCTTAAGCAGCTGTATTCAAACATAGACAGCTTCACTACCATGCTGATACTGTCATATGTTAAACGTGAAGTAATACTAAAGTTCGCCATATCTGAAATTACTTCAAAAAAATCACATCTACGTAATTTTAGATTATTAAAAGAAGTAGATAGATATGATTTATATCAAGACATCGTTAATAAAGTGGGTGACAAGAATGGTGATTAAATTTACCCAGCATTCGATTGATAGACTTTTGGAAAGAACAAGCCTATCAACTTATGAGCTTCAAAATATTTATAAAACCAAAAAAACTGTTCCTCTGGGCATAGAACAATCATCAAACAGACAACATGACTTATTTTATTCTATGATGGATGATCAGTGCTATGTTGGAGTCAGAGATATAAAAACTCTTGAGCTAATTACTATACTTCCTGTCAGTTATCATAAAGCATGGAAGGTCTCAGAAGATACTGAGTACCTGGCAATGGAACTATCTATGCAGTCCAACGCTTAAACCAGTAATCCCACTTAGCCTGCTCTAGCTTATGAAACCCATCTTCTGCTGCAGATAATTTTGCACACATCAAGGCAATATCTCTCAATCTAATATCTGTAATGAGCGTATTGATATGCTCAATTTCTTCCTTTGAAGGTTCAGCACAGAAAACATGATATTTATCTTCAAGCTCTTGCTTCATTTCATAAGCAAGACTTTCAATTTCTAAATCGCATATTTCGCCAAAACATTCAAAATAGAATTTTTTTAAAACCATTGATTGCAGGCTTAGCTCAGCCACCTCCTCTTTAGAAAGCTTGCCGTCTTGAAAACAAATATAGATAACAAAGAACAGTACACTCTCAAAAGAATTGCTTGTGATCTTATTCATATTTTTTAACCGCCATTTTTAATCTATTAGCTATTTTTTCTTTGAGCTCTACTGGTTCCATGACTTCAACTCTTTCGGCAAAACCTAAGATCCAGTTCTCCAGCTCAAAGTTATATGGCAAGACATCCTCAATGATGACTGCGTCATCTTCGACATACATTTTCATTTTTTTTGAGGTGGGAGTTTCTTCAAAAATAAAGCCGGCATTTTTTTCAAATTTTAACACCACACGTAAATCTTCGGATGAGAGCAGAAATCCCAACATGCCATCATTGATATGGTCTTCAATTTTCTCCTCATGAAGCGGGTTGATGTTATCAGTCAGTTCAATTTTCATGAATCGATTGAGAGGCCACCCAAACCTTTTGGTACCATTTTTGTCATGCGCACCCACCAAGTAAATTAACCTTCCACAATGCACCAAGCCAATTGGATAAATATTCGCATAGAGTTTAGGCTCTTTAGTTGCGCGTGATTGATATTGAGCATTAATACACATTCCTTTTAGCAGTGCCTCATGAATATTGCTTAAAATGCCCTGACCTATATCTTTATGCTCTAACTGGAAGCCTTCATTTTTTATAGAGATTTTATTTTTCCAATTTTTATAGTTTGATGAATAGTTCTTTTCAAGAACTGATTTTGCCTCATTGATATAAAGTCCTAGTGATTCTGCAAGTTTTGGTATTAAGGGGTTTAGGTATTCAAACGCTGTTAAGACAGAAGTTGCTTCCTCAGGAGTCATTAAACTCATCTTAGTAGCTTGTCTTAATCTATAACCATAGGGTGGAAATTTCTTGATATAAGAAACATGTCTTGGAAAAAGATCAACAAGACGATTAAGATCACGTTCAACTGATTTTTCAGAGATACTATAGCCTCTATCTATCAACATCTCATGAACTTGTTTTCTTGTTCTTTGTGTCTGATCTAGAAGATTTAATAATAAAAGCCCACGATCGATTGCATTTATAGAATCCTGTTTAGCCATGCATTCGCCTTAAAGTGTCATTCATAAGATCAATAATTTCATTATCGCTAAAAAGGAGTTGAAATGAAAAGATTATCAATTAAAAAATTAGAAGAATATCTCAATACGTTAACAAAAAATCAGGTTATGGATTCAATCATGATCTGGGGAGCACCTGGCATTGGAAAATCATCAGTAGTTTCTGCAGTTGCACAAAAAAATAAACTTGATTTTATAGATCTTCGGCTGAGCCAACTCGCTCCGACGGATATTAGAGGCTTACCAGAGCCAAGAGATGGTGTTTCTTACTGGTGTCCTCCTGAATTTCTGCCTTCATCTGGTAAAGGTATCTTATTTTTTGATGAAGTAAATATGGCACCACCTGCAATCCAAGGTATTGCCCAGCAACTTATACTTGATAGACAGGTTGGTAGCTATAAACTTCCTGATGGTTGGTTTGTATGGGCAGCTGGTAACAGAAAGGAGGACCATGCAGCGGTATTTGATATGCCAGCGCCTTTATCTAACAGATTCTTTCATCTAGAAGTTACAACTGGCTTAGATGAATTCAAGAATTATGCAATAAAAAATGAAATAGATGATCGCATCATATCATTCTTAAATTTCCGTCCTAATCTTTTGCATAAAATTGATAGAAATTCTCCAGCCTGGCCTTCACCACGACAATGGGTAAAATCGCATAATCTATTGAGTGCTAAACTTGATATAGATCCAGCAGTCGGAACAGCAGCAGCAGCTGAATTCAGAAGTTTTTGTAAAATCTATAAAACATTGCCCAATATTGAAAAGATACTTAATGGAACTGCCTCGCCTGATTTTCCAGAAGATTTATCTGCAAAGTACGCCCTTTGCTGTGCATTATCATTACGTTCTAAGGATAAAAAGCAAATCAAAAACTCGCTTACCTACCTTGCCGAAAAAGCAACATCAGAGTGGCTGAACCAGTGCACTATTGATTTGTACTCTATTCTTAAAGAAAAACGTAAAGGCCATGAGTTGGTTGAAATTTTACAATCAAATGAAAGGCTTTTAGCTGCTTCTAAAGATATCTCAAAACTATTAGCAGCATAATGAACTTTAATGACAAAGTTACCAGATCTGTTATTCAGGTAAAGGAGACAAATGAGTTCTTTGGAGCTTTGATGTTATTTTCTGAATTCATTAAATCTGAAACGGTACCAACAGCTGCAACAGATGGTAGAAAGGTATACATTAACGAAAATTTCTTTAATTCATTAAATGCATCTGAACAAAATGGATTACTACTACATGAAGTGCTTCACATGGCGTTGCTTCATGTTCCACGTATGGGCTCCAGAGAACAAAAAAGATGGAACATTGCTGCTGATTATGTTGTTAATGACCTAATACTAAGAAATACTAATTTTAAATTACCAAAAGGTGGTATCTACTCTAAGCATCGAGAGTATTGGGATAAATCAGTCGAATTTATCTATGACTCAATTGAAAATTCCATGGGAAATTACAAAGGTTTTTTACAAATGGATTTAATTAAAGGCGATCCTAAAGTTGACAGTAAAGGCAACTCTAAAGGTGACAGTGACGATAATATGCCTGGTAAAGATTCTATTGAGCAAGATCAGGATAGTGAAAGTTACTGGAAAGACAAAATAAACTTACTCAAAAACTCCAACCTATTCGATGATAACAAGCTTCAAGGTTTTATGCCTGGTGGCATAAGCAAGGAAATTGAAGCCGTTGTTGAACCAGAAGTAGATTGGCGTTCTGCCTTGTGGAAGTTTATATCAAAAACTCCTTCAGATTTTGATGAACTTGATAGAAGATTTATTTACAAAAAACTCTATCTTGAGGGGCTTATGACTGAGAGCGTCATTGCTGATGTATGCATTGACACAAGTGGATCAATATCTAGCAAACAATTAGAACAATTCATGGGTGAATTGAATGGAATCTTGTCCTCTTACCCAAATATAAAAGTAAATCTTTATTACTGCGATACTGATCTATTTGGGCCTTATGAATTAGGCAATAAGTCAAAAATACCAGAGGCTCAAGGGTTTGGCGGAACTAGTTTTATTCCATTTTTTAATGCAATAAGTAAAAAGGATATTGAATTTTTAGATGTTAATAGAGTTGCTGTTTATTTAACTGATGGTTATGGATCTTTTCCAGATGAATGCTCCATTCCAACTTTGTGGTTAGTCACACATGATGGTGCTGACAAAAAAGACTTTCCTTTTGGTGAAATTATCAGGATTTCAAAATGAACAAATTAAAATATTGGAGTCAACTTTCAGAAATACAAAAAATTAGAATAAGTGAAAACTATTATAGCTACGATGCAAAAACTAGAAGTGAAATAAGAAAACATAAACCGAATTGTCCATGCGATTTAAAAACACTTGGTTATACAACAGCATGCTATCCAAGTTTTTTTGCATCCATATTAAAAAAATTCAATACAGATATTGATTTTGAAAATTTTGATGAGGCAATTGATGCGGCTAAATATCTACCTGTATTTACATTCAATTTACTTCCGTTGTGCACAGACCTAAATCGAGCAAAGAAATTGATGAAAATTTCAAAAAAAGTTTATAAACACCTTCCAAATGAATTTAAAAATGATAAAGAAATTGCAAATTTAGCAATGTATAGCTTCAGAGGCTCAATGATAAGGCATGTTCCAAATCATATTAAGAATAACCCGAGGTATGCAGCAAAAGCCATCAAACATAGTATTGATGCTCTAAGATTTTTTAATAAAGAGACTAGGGAATCAAGTGCTGTAAAAAAATTACTTACTTATAAAAAAACTAAAACATTATTATGTCAGCAAACAATGTACTTTTTGCCACAAAAACTCCAAAAACTTTTAGCATTAAACAATCGTATAGATTTTTTTGGGTTAATGACAAAATCAAAAATAAATTGTCGAAGGGTTGCCCTATACAATTTAATGAATGATTTCAGATTTCATCAGTGCACATATAATGAACACGATGAAATAACAAAATGGGCTTCAATTCATGAAGCTGACAAAATTATTACAAAAAAGAACTTTGATAGGTTTGGTGATAAAGTGCTTACAGTTTACTTCTTAAAATTTTTAGAAACATTTTCTGGTTCAACAAGACCAAACAATATTTCTTTAAATATAGTTTTAGCAATTATAGATGTTTTATTAGAGACAGTTGAGAATAAAACTTTAAAACGTAAGCTTAAAGCTCACAAGCAACTGCTTTCTCATCCAAATCCTTTTTTGAGAGTTAGCGAAATACAAATGATTAAAAAAATCCAATCTGGGGATCTGGGCCAGATAATTAATAAATTAGCTAGAAAAGCTAAGGGATATATTGAAGTTGCTCACAACTCAAAGGCTAAAAGTGTTCGGATTGCTTATGAGGGCATATTTGATGAAGAGCATTGTTTTATTCACCCTCTTCATAAAAGGCATAAATCCCATCACGATGACGTCATACCATTCTAAAATTTTAGATGAAGTTCTGTTCAAAAAATCGAGAACTCTAATTTTCTGTTAAGACAGACTTATAGAAATACAAATGAACGTAAATTTTAAGTATTTGAAGCAAGTACAAAGGGATTGTCTATGCGAACATTATTCTGAAAAAATCTTGCACTCAAAATATTTTCATCAGAACTTTTATAATTATAAGTGTATGGATCAAAGCTATGATTTTTCTTTAGATGAAGTGACCACCCATCTTTCTTGCCTAACTTATAGTGTGCAATTCTCATTACACCCCCTTCTATTCTAAATGTCAGCTGCCTTCCATTTTTTTTTCCATCTTTAAAATTGTGGAGAAATTTTCTGTAAACACCATTGAAATCAGTTGTAGTAGGGCCCCAATTAATATTTTCGTCTTTAATTCTTGGATAAAAAACCTCGCACCTGTCAATATGATTTAACGTACCTTCGCCCTTCCAAGAGTATATTTCTGGATACCACTTTTGATATCTGGGATATTTCATCTTTGTCGTCGCTATGAATCTTATTTTCTTTTTTACTGATAAAGATTTAAAAAAGAACAGTCTAGGAGATATTGTTTCATAATAGCGAGTATCAAATGATAAGATTTGTTTATAAGATCTAAGGTTAACACCATAAAAAATTGCGCCTCCAAATAAATAATACGAGTCAATAAAGATATTTTTTATATTGACATTTTTAAATTCAAAAGTAGCAGCAAGGTTCTTATGTGACAACTCAGTTTTGAATTTTTCTATTTTCTCTAATTTTCTTGATGCATTGTAAGTTTTTGCTTCTTTTGGAAAAAACATTAAATCTTTATCTTCTTTAAGAAGCTTTTTTAAAGCTAGAAATGAGGCAGATTTAGTTCCTCTTTTATATTTTAAAATTAGTTTTTTCCGTGCTTTTAGAGGAATGATGTCATAAATGCCATCAGGCAATTTAAATCTTTGTGTCAAAAAACTATCTTCAACTATTGCAACATCAATATTCTCTAAATTAGAAAAAACTTTGTCATTATCAGGCTCAATCATCATTTAACTCCATGAATATATTATTTATCTAATTGAAGTCAGTTTATGACGAGTTTGGACACTACATTGATCTACATGTTTGTAGGATCTTTCTGTGAAACCTCCCAGCGCTTTCGAAGATAATTGCAATTTGGGCAGTCACTAGCTACTGGGGGCATAGTATCACCACTAAGAGTTTTAACAGCTGCTAAAACTTCCTTTTCTACCCACGAATCATCACACTCAAGCCTTACTAGGTGCAAATCAAATTTTAACTTTTGATCAAACATTGGTTCGTTCTTCTTGCCGTTGTAATAGACCAGATATGCCTCTGGTGCAATTTCAAAACCATTCATACGCAATAGCCATTGGTACATCTCAAGCTGACGCTTATAGCCTTTAGCATATTCCCATTTTGAGTAAGTGTCTTCCCAATCAAATACATTTTTAGCAGTTGACTTAACATCGACAACAATCAACTCACCAGATGGTTTCTGCCAGATGTCATCAACAGCACCGCCAAAATTATAGCCATCCTCGTTATTGATGTACCTAATACCCTTGAAATTATTGCGCCACTCGTCCATTTTTTCATGAGCAAATGGAACTGCGTCAATACTATGTTCAATAAACATGGGATGAGGCTCTGCTTTTGCTCGGTAGTAATCAAATTCATTTTTGCACAAGTTGTCTACAGCACTATTGAGTGTAAATGGCAAACTATGTGGTCTAATTTTATGTTTATATGCCAGATAGAAACACCTTTGACAATTCATATGCTGTTCGACAGCTGATCTACTTATCTTTTGCATGAATTATCATATTAACATGAGGAATATTATCCTCTAGGTATTCTTCACTGCATGTTTCAAAGCCAAAAGCCCCATAATAGTCTTGCAGATGACTTTGCGCAGAGATCATAGTTGGTCTGCCATAAGTTTCTTGGAT
>MDTA01158325.1_pt1 | contig 16021 bp, 8 predicted proteins | sample 811151 | NCBI WGS metagenome assembly MDTA01 (sample SAMN05326648, study PRJNA326480) | marine metagenome | isolation source: seawater | place: Indian Ocean: South | collected 2010 | reverse complement strand
GATTAAGGCCAGAAACCACCTTGCCTCTGTTGAGAGAATCTCGAAGTTCATTGAATTGATCCCTGCAGGGCATTTTTGCCCCTGTTGTAAATGGTCAGGCCAAGTAAGATCAGAATGCTTACCAGTACTAGATTGAGCCAGAGATCGGGGCTGATGCCGCAACCCATTAAAAGGCAGGGGAGGCCAATGGCGAGAGCTCTGTCGCTTTTACCCATAGGGCCGTCATAGCGCCGGGATGAACCGATCTGAATGGCTACAACACCCATCATTTCGCTGACTACTGAGAGAACCACGATAATGACCATGAGTTGGGGATGAAACCCCGGAACTAAAGCCAGCGGTAGATAAAGAGCACAGTCTGAAATAACGTCTCCGATTTCATTAAGTATTGCTCCGAGATTAGTTTTCATTCCGTGCTCACGGGCCAGCATGCCGTCTATCGCATTAAGAGCCATGCGCACAAATAACATGACTGGCACCAGCATTAGTGGCCAATATCTGCTAGGCCATTGCAAGACACAGTATCCAGTTGCGATGGATGCAAGCATAGCCAACAGGGTCACTTGGTTAGGACTGACACCGCAATTTGCCAGATGCTTCGTGATTGGGCGCAGTATAGACTGAAACCCGGGCTTTAGATCATAGATGCTGGCCATTTTCTTCAGGAATGATCATTAAGAGGATGAGGTGTTCTCTTTTGGTTTCCTGATAAATATTAGCCTTATTTATGCATTGACTATATTGATTATTTTTTTCATGTCATCAAATAAACAAATGGTAAACACCCTTGTTTCCGGCTAGATAACAGGATCAATCTCGATGTTGTCGATGAGTCTAGCAGTGCCGAATTGCACTGCCGTTGCAGCAAGTGCAGGTCGGTCAATTTCCATGAGGTCTTGCATGGTTTCGCGATCTACAATCTGGAGGTAAGAAATTTTTCCGAGAGGGGCTTCTCTTGCGATCATATCGCGGGCGGCCTTTATCCTTGCAGCACTTTCTAGGTTGTTGTTTTCACTGATACCTTTTAGGGCCTTGTATAACACGGGTGCCTGCGCGCGTTGTTGAGCACTGAGGTAACGGTTTCGCGAACTCATGGCGAGGCCATCTTTCTCCCTTATAGTTTCTGATCCGATGATCTTTACAGGCATCTTGAGGTTGCTGGCCATCTGCTTAATGACGGCAAGTTGCTGATAATCCTTTTTACCAAACACGGCAATGTCAGGTTGAATCAGGCTGAAGAGCTTATTAACCACTGTACAAACCCCGTCAAAATGCCCAGGCCGATCAGGACCGCATAGTGTTCCGGTGAGTTTTGTATCAGCGTTTGTGCCTAAATCTTGCTCTGCACTGTACATTTCTTCGACAGTTGGCTGGAAAAGGATATCAGTGCCGGCGGCAATGCACAGGGACCGGTCTTCGGCAGGTGTTCTCGGGTAGGTCTCGAAATCTTCACCCGGACCAAATTGTGTGGGATTGACAAAGATGGATACAATGAGCTGACCAGCTTTGCCGGCAAGGCTGCGACCATGTCTGATTAACCGTTCATGTCCGTGATGAAGGGCGCCCATGGTTGGCACCAAGACACGAGTTTTGCCGCTTGAAAGGTGCTCGATTTCCTCTGCGTGCTCGATGATAGTCACTATTACCGAATAATGGCTGTGAGAGGATGATGCAACAGTGCAGGGACGTGTGTGTGGGTAACCATCACTGGATATGGGATTTTCATTGCAAAGGAATCAATTATCGGTTGTGTAAAGGCATGAGATTTTCCACCATTTTTTCGAATGTTGTGAGTTTGTGTGTTTCTCCCTTTGTTTTGGCCGGGGAAGGATCGCCCACACCTGCAACAGGAAATGACAAAGTTGGCAGTGCGTTGCGTTTTCAGGCGAAGGATATCGAGGGCAAGGAGGTGGACTTGGGCGCTTATCAGGGCAATGTGGTAGTTTTTGTAAACGTGGCCAGTAAGTGCGGCTTGACCTCGCAGTATGAGCAACTTCAGGCCCTGCATATTAAGTTTAAGGATGCTGGATTACGGGTTCTGGGGTTTCCTGCAAATCAGTTCCTTAAGCAGGAACCAGGGACAAATTCTGAAATCAGCACATTCTGTAAAACGAATTATGGGGTGACTTTCGACATGTTCTCCAAGGTAGTGGTTAAGGGTAAAGGGATTTGTGAACTTTACCGTCATTTAACCTCGAGTGACGCAAAGCCGAAAGGCAAGGGTGGGATCTCATGGAACTTTGAGAAAGTGCTTGTTGGCAGGGATGGTGAGGTAAAGGCCCGTTTTTCTCCCAGAACTAAGCCTAACTCCAAGGAGTTCGTGGCTGCGGTTGAGGAGGCCTTGGCAGCAAAACCATAATATTACTGACGGGAAAAACGTCGTGTTACACTGAAAGGGCATGAAGGTGTTGTTCCTTCAGTTTAGACCGTTTCATTAGATGCCTTGCCATGCATGAGACACGGTCTTTCTGATGGGGTATGCAGACATCTTTGCTCCTTCTAAATTGAACAAAGGTAAGAGGAACTGAAAAACTATCTAAGGGTTGAAGGTTTCCTACGTTGTGACTGAAAATGTCTCAGACAAAGTAATGAAAAGAAAATTGATCCAAACAAAGGCGTGTTTTGCTCTTCTCATGTCCGTTCCGGTTCTCATGCCAGATCCTTTGGTGGGTGCTGATGACGCCGCCGATATCCGTTCTGTTGCTGCCAGTAACCGGCACTTTGCGCTTAAGCTTTACCGACAATTAAAAGAGGAGGAGGGCAATTTGTTTATCTCTCCTTATAGCATTTCTTCGGCTCTTGCCATGACCTATGGAGGCGCTCGTGGCGAGACGGCCAAGGAGATGGCCAAGACCCTAGATTTTAATCTCCCACAGGAACGCTTACATGCTGCGTTTGCCGGGCTTGATTCCAGTCTCAATGTGGTTGGTGTCAAAGGGGGGGTGGAACTTTCAACAGCGAATGCCCTCTGGCCACATCAAGATTATCCCTTCCGTAAGGATTTCCTGGATTTGATTGCTGAAAGTTATCGCTCAAGCGGTCAGAGCCTTGACTATGGTAAGCCGGAAACTGCCCGAGGAATTATCAATGGCTGGGTGGAAAAACAGACCCGCGAAAAAATCAAGAACCTGATCCCTGCCGGTGCGATTGATTCACTGACACGTATGGTATTGACAAACGCGATCTATTTCAAGGGGAGCTGGGCGAGTGCATTTAAGCAAAAGGCCACCCGGGACACCCCTTTCAAGGTTGCCCCCCAAAAAACTCCTACAGTTCCGATGATGTTCCAGAAAGGGCAATTTGGTTATTATCAAGATGCCGATGTACAGATACTTGAGATGCCCTACAAGGGGAAGCAGGTATCGATGTTTGTTCTTTTGCCTAACCAGGGAAACACGGGTTTTCGACGGCCGCCAAAACCACTGGAAAAAAAGCGAACTTTATCTGACCTGGAAGCAATGCTTAGCCCACAAAAACTTTCTGAATGGATGGATAAGATTCGTCCCGCGAAGGTGGATACATGGTTGCCGAAATTTAAGATGACTTCCACCTTTAGCCTTGGAGAACCTTTGCAGGCATTGGGTATGAAAAAGGCATTTACCGATGCGGATTTTTCCGGCATGGACGGAAGCAAGAGGCTTTACCTCAGTGCGGTGTTGCATAAGGCCTTTGTCGAGGTCAACGAAGAGGGAACCGAGGCCGCTGCCGCGACCGCCGCCATCGTTGCGTTTAAGTCTGCCCGGCCGATGGGGCCAAGGTTTCGCGCCGATCACCCTTTCCTGTATTTAATTTGCGACAAGTCGAGCGGCAACATTCTTTTTCTAGGGCGCTACGTGACGCCACCCAACAGGTGATGGTAATTTGTTGGGCTAGAGTAACGCTTTCCAGAAAGAGTTTTTTTTAACCTCTGGAGAACCCACTTCTGATAGACTTGATGCTTGTTGCCTTCAGCAAAATGGCTGTTGCAAAATAGGTTGTCATTCCTGCAATGATGAGCAGTCCCAAGCCAAGCACTCTCTTCAGGCTTTCTTCTTCAAACCAGCTGTCTGTCATCCGGTAAAGCCCAAATAGGGCTATGCCCATGATGAGTGCTGCAATCAGCATTCTCGGCAACCGCAGGAGGGTTTTGATGTCCGGTTTCCAGAAGCCGCGCAGGCCGAGGGCCAGCAAAGCCACATTGACCCATGCGCTGATTGCTGTTGCCAGAGCAATGCCGACATGACCTAGCAGGGGAAAAAGGGCGAGCGAACAGGCAATATTCACAGCAACCGTGATCAATGCCATGATCATCGGTCTCTTGGTATCCTCCCTGGCAAAATATCCAGGTTGCAATACTCTCACCATGACATAGCCCGGAAGGCCGATGGCAAAACCTGCTAGGGCGGCGGCGGTTTGCGCAGTACTTTCTGCATGGAACTCACCTCGTTCAAAGATCGTGCTGATAATGGGAACGGGAATGACCAGCATGGCTACCGTTGCAGGAAGTGTTAACAGCATGGCAAAATCCATTCCCCGGGTAATGCTGCCGGTAGCTCCTTCCCGGTCGCCGCTGCGCAGTTTACGAGTGATTTCCGGAAGCAAGACCACGCCGAAGGCGATGCCGATCATGCCTAGAGGCAATTGATAGATACGATCGGAGTAGTATAGGAAGGAAAGGGCTCCATCCTGTGTCGAGGCGATGACAGTTCCCACAAAGAGGTTTAACTGCTGGATACCCGCAGCCAGGACTCCTGGTATCATCAGGGTGAACAGGCGCCTAATGCCGGGTGTGATTTTCGGGCTGACAGGCACAACACGGATTCCTTTGGCTCGACAGGTGAAGTAGAGTGCTAATAGTTGCACAAAACCGGCGATGAAAACCGCCCAGGAGATGACATACCCGATCTCACGGAAGTTACCGACTAGGCCCATGGCAGGAACCACAATGAGAAGGGCGGTGATAAAGATTAGGTTGAGGATTACCGGGGCAAAAGCCGGCATTGCGAATACCTTGATTGTATTCAGCGTTCCGCTCAGGTGTGCAGAGAGCGCCATGCACAATAGATAACTGAACATAATCCGTGCAAGGTTGACAGTGGTGTCAAACTTTTCAGGATCTTCAGTGAAACCGTGGGCAAATACCCACATGATGGCAGGCATGGCAGGGATAGCCACGAGTGTTCCCACTATGAGCACGATGGCCAAGATTGAGAAAGTCCGGGAGGCAAATTGTTCGGCTGCAGCACGGTCTTTTTCCTCCAGTTCCCGTGCGAAGAGGGGGACGTAGGCGGAGTTGAAGGCTCCCTCGCCGAATATGCGGCGAAACATGTTCGGGAAACGGAATGCAGCGACGAATGCGTCCGCAGCGCCTCCCGTTCCAAGGTAGCGCCCAATCAATACCTCTCGCAACAGGCCGAGCAGGCGGCTTAACAGCGTGAATCCGCTGATCGTGGCCATGGACTTAAGCATCGACATTAGAGGTTTATCCTGAGGATCTGGTCAGGGGTTCTGGGCATCTCCACGTGCCGGGGATAACAACGTCCGGTGCTCGGGCGACCTTTCATTTTTCTTGAGTGAGGAGCTGAACACTGCTGAAGATGCTACGGCTTAGCGGATGCACGGCGGAGACGATCCTGAATAGCAAGGCCGACTCCGCGTTCCGGGACGGGTTCGGCGATGATGGCGTCCGCTCCGCATTGATCCAGCTTGCGAAGCGCAAAGAAAAAACGCACAGCGGCTTCGGGCATCTTTCCTGAACCGGGACTGAGGATTTCAACCTCGTGCCAAGGGTGCAGATCAATAAAGCCGTCCTTGGGTTGCCCTCTGTAACTGAGCATTGCGTAGCGTTGCCCTTCCTGCGGCTTAAAGTCAGAGGGTTTCTCGAGAAGTTGCAGTGGAGTTCGTGGTGCGTAGTGACTTGCGAGTTGTCCAGGTGCCTCGAGTTTTTCACCAACTGGGGGCAATTGTTTACCGGTTATCACTTTGCCTGTTTTCTTGAGCATTTCCACAGTCACAGGGCCGGGCCGCAAAATGTGAATGAACGGCTTAGTCTTGCCACTGGCCTCAACCCGAACAATCGTGGATTCCATGCCTTCCGAGCAGGCACCACTGTCTATGATCATTGGTATACGTTCTGAGAGTTCACTCATTACCGCTGAGCTTGAAGTTGGTGAGATGCTGCCGAAACGGTTGGCACTGGGAGCTGCGATTGGAGCTCCAATTTCCTTGATCACAGCCTTGAATACCGGGTGTTTGCTACAACGAACCGCAACGGTATCGAGACCTGCCGTTACAATATCTGGAACTTCCGGTTTTTTCGGCAGGACAAGCGTCAGCGGTCCAGGCCAAAATTCGCTTACCAAGCGATCTATCGGATCGGCGATATCAGCTGGCACTTCAGCGACTTGATTCAGCATTGTTTTGTCGAGGACATGGACAATGAGTGGATCGAATGCCGGTCGTTGTTTGGCCTCGAAGACCGAGGCACAGGCAACCGGGTTGAATGCGCATGCAGCAAGACCGTAGACTGTCTCTGTTGGTAACGCAACGATCTGCCCGCGGTTCAAGAACCTGCACGCCCTCGATACGGCCGCGCGGATTTGTTCGGGTGAACTGGCTTCTAATATTACAGTTTCCATCCGTTGGATTGTGCTTAACAATCCCGAATAGGTGCCGGGCGTCAATAACACACCGTATGCTCTAATCCTTGCGCAAGGCGGGTGGGACACTAAATTCAGTGTTACTGATGGCCAATATGATACGCAAAACGCCGGTAAACCTTATTTTGATCGGGTTCATGGCTACTGGCAAATCCACTCTGGCAAAAGCCCTGGCACCCGGGCTGGGCTTTGATGTTGTGGATACTGACGATCTCATTGTTAAACGAGCAGGCAAGCCGATCACGGACATTTTCAGTGAGGTGGGTCAAGATGGCTTTCGTGACTTGGAATGCGAGGTTTTGCGGGATTTGCTGAATCGCGAACGGATGGTGATATCAACCGGAGGAGGGATTGTTACTCGAGCTGCAAATATTGAGCTAATTCGTTCACTGGGCATGGTTATTTGGCTTGATGCCAGCATTGATGTGATTATCGAGAGGGCATCAAAAAGTGATGACCGGCCTCTGCTTAACACTGATGATCCAAGGCGTAGTGTCGAGGAACTCATGGCCAAGCGTATTGAGCTTTATAGGGAAGCGGCAGATGAGTGTATTGATGTGGATGATCTTAGTAGTGAGGAACTGGCATATGGCATTGCCGAGAGTGCCCGTTTCTGGTTTTCAGCAAGTCATTGAATGATGCCTGAGACACTGGAGAGCCAAGTCAGGAAAGTTGCCTCGCAGCTCGGGTTTGACGAATGCCGCTTTGCGCCCGCAGGGAGGGCAACACATGCTGATGAATTTCAGTCGTGGATTGATGAAGGAAAGCACGGTGATATGGAATGGATGCAAAAAACTCCCGAGCGACGCAAGGACCCTCGACTACTGGTGGAAGGGGCTAATACGGTAATTGTTCTGGCGCTTAATTATTATCCGGGGAAGGATTTTTCAGCTCCGCTGACAGGCATCGGCAATGCTGGACGATTTGCCCGCTACGCTCTAGGTCGTGATTATCACCTAGTGATTGACAAGAAACTCAAGGCTTTTTCCCGGCAACTTGAAGCATTGGGAGGTGAGCAGCGTTTTTATGTTGATTACGGGCCCATTCTTGAAAGGGATTTTGCTACGGATGCAGGGATGGGCTGGAGTGGCAAAAGTACGATGCAGATCCATCCGAAGCTGGGAACTTGGTTTTTTCTCGCGGAATTGGTGACCACGCTCGTTCTTCAGCCTGATTCGCCAATGCCTGACCGGTGTGGAAAATGCACGGCTTGCGTGGACTGCTGCCCGACTGACGCGATTACTTCCCCACACCACTTGGATGCGCGTCGATGTATATCCTACTTAACTATTGAGCACCACGGTCCAATTCCTGAGGAGTTTCGTGAGGCAGTCGGAGACAGGGTTTTTGGGTGTGATGATTGTCTTGAGGTGTGTCCATGGAACCGATTTGCTGAGTCTTCCAGAGAATCCAAATTTGCTGCTAGGGAATATATTTCCTGGCCGTTACGTGATTTTCTTTCCTTAGGTGATGAGGATTTCCGGGTTTTATTCAGCCAGTCTCCGGTGAAGCGTATTGGTCGGGAGCGTTTCTTGAGGAATGTCTGTGTAGCACTTGGAAATGCGGGTGATGAGTCTGACCTACCCGCGCTGACGGATGCGCTACGGGTTGAAGGACAACTGATTGCCGAGCATGCCCGCTGGGCGATAGACCGCATACAAGCAAAGGCAAATTTGGTGCCTTAATTAGCAAATATTCGCGTGGCATACCAATAATCAAAGGATTGCTGTTACCTTGCAATTCCATGTTGTTTGAACGATCTTATCGATCCAACCCTTTGTATTTTCAGTGTTCCCCCGACTGAGTTCACCGGTTTTTCGCCGTTGTTGCATTTTTCACCAGTTTGCTCCGGTGATCTGGACATGGTGTTTCTGTATTACGCACATCTTTGCAGTTCCCAATGCTGCTGATGATACTTATGTGTTGACTGAAGATCGTGTCCTTTCCGTAGTATCCGGTCCCGTATTTGTTGAGAATTTTGATGGTGTGGGTCCCGGTGCTTTTGCTGGTCAATGGTTGATACTGGATCGCATCGAGAATCAAAATGGCAGAGGGGATGATTATCCGGTGGACAACTCAGGCAGGGCTTGGAACGCACCAGATTTTGACCCGGAGACCTCCACGGTGACACCATGGTTCAGGGCTCCGGTGCCGATTCAGTCAGGAAACATTGACGGATTTTCCGGCCTTGATGACCTATTATTCGGCATTGACCAAGCAGCTAATGGGCAGAATCTGGTGACGACATATCTGTTTAGAAACACGTTTGCTCTGAGCGCAGCCGAAGCCTTGCTGGAATCCTGGCAACTCGAATACCTTATCGATGACGGCATTGCCGTATACGTAAACGGAACCGAGGTTTTTCGCTCGGCCTCATTACCTGTTGGGCCACTTACAACCCAGACGTTTACTACGAGTTCGGTGGCTGATGAGTCCGTATACCAGACGGACACTATAAACCTTAGTGGTCTGCTTTTGGAGGGTAATAATTCTATAGCTGTGGAGCTTCACCAGGCGACTATCGAAAGCAGCGATGTCGGCTTTGACATGATTCTTCGACCTTCACCAGGCGGGGAAGGGGCACTCGTGCATGCGGATGACCCGTTTCCGGAACCTTTTAATACTTCGGAACCTGATTTTTCTGCGAGTGATATCCTTCCAGAGGGAGGATTTGAAGGCAGTGCGGGTGGACGCGTCCGTGTCGGTGGGGGTCCACAGGGGCGGGACACGGTCTCGTCCGGATCCCTCCGGGTGCCTATTACACTGGAAAATCCTGCTACACTAGAGGTCAGTTTTCGCTATAGGCTTTTAATGGATGCAGGCTATGAGCCTGATGAATACAGCACGATTCTTTTTGCTGCAGCCGGTGAATTATTTGGCGAGGCAGGCAGTGATGAGGTTTTCCGGATTACTGGGGATGGAAACGGCGGAGGCAATGATGATTCAGGTTGGCGCGTATTCAGTGCTGAGGTGTCCCTGACTGCGGGTATCCATAATCTTGATTTTGGGGTTTATAACAATGCATCTACCACTCCTGGTGAAGTCACGGATGCCCTGTTTGATGACATCCTTGTGGAGGTGGCAGGGGAAGGAGTTAATGGTGGACTACTTGTCAATGATAGCGGTGAGGGCACGTTGGTGGCTTCCGTGGCTAGTGAGCCCGCCAACGGAGTGCTTGTTCTTAATGGTGATGGGACATTCTCATATGCTCCTGCAAACAACTTTTTCGGTCTTGATTCCTTCACTTATACTTTGACTGATGATACCGGAAGCTCGGATTCTGCGACGGTAAGCCTTGATGTTCTGCCGGTTAATGATCCGCCGGTGGTTGGAGACTTCGAGGTAAATGCAACAGAGGATAATATATTGAATATACAGCCTGTCCCGGGACTAGCGGAACTGGCTTCAGATGTGGAGAATGATCCGTTAACTTTTGTGATCGACGGGGATGTTTCATCCGGGGATCTCAACCTTAATCCGGATGGCAGCTTTGAGTATACTCCAGAGAGGGATTTTTTTGGGGTGGACAGTTTTACTTATCTCGCCAACGACGGTACAGATGTTTCGGCTCCGGCGACTGTCACGATAAGAGTTGCATCCGTCAACGACGCTCCGCTTGCTGAGGATGACACCTATTTTACCGGAGAGAATATCCCCCTTACTGTATCACCGGTAGGGCTTTCGCGACCGGTTCGGGTTCTTAATGAGGATTTCAATACTGTTGCAGGAGCATCTCTTTCCGGAGTAACCACTCTGGAACTAGCTAGTGGTTTTACGGGTATTGGTGGCGAAAGTGGATTTTCCGGCAGTTTTTTGCGTAACCGCACTTCCGGTAACCCTGCGGAGAGTACGTCAGTGATCATTAACAACCTGCCTCCTCATAATCGGGTTTCTCTGTCGTTTATTCTTGCGGTTATTGACTCCTGGGACGGTGACAGAAATGGAGGAGATTTTTTCAATGTCATTGTTGATGGACAAAGCATTTTTACCCACACTTTTGATAATGCCGGGCAGGGCGGTGTTCAGAGCTACGATCCCGCTCCGGGAGTGGAACTTGCTCGTTTGCAGGAACTGGGTTTTTCCGAGGGAAGCTTATACCGGGACTCAGCCTATGACATGGGTAATGAGCCCGCTTTGCAGGGGATCGAGCATACTGCAGATAGTATCACTATTGAGCTATTTGCTAACGGAGGTGACTGGGAGGGGGGGGATGATGAGTCTTGGGCCATTGACAATCTCGAGGTCAACGTTTACACGGCGGTTGCCTCTGAGTTGATTGCTGCCGGGGCGGTATGGAATTACTTGGATGATGGCAGCGATCAGGGTCGCGAATGGATTAGTCCGGATTACGATGATAGCCAGTGGGCAAGTGGTCCCGCTCAACTGGGATACGGTGACGGGGATGAGGCAACCATTGTGCGATTTGGTGAGGATGCCGATGAGAAACACCCGACGACCTACTTCAGGCATCGCTTTCGCGTCGACAATCCAATGGAGTTTGAGTCACTTGGAATTCGGCTACTTCATGACGATGGGGCAGCCGTATATATTAATGGCTTTGAGGTAGTGCGGTCGAATCTTTCGGAGGGTGCCCTTTTCAGTGATTTTGCCCCTGCTACTTCCCCCGGGGAAAACAATTTCTTCTTCTTTTCCGCAGATGCATCTCTTCTCGTGGCTGGCGAGAATATTATTGCTGTGGAGATACATCAGGTTTCGGAAACAAGCTCAGATATCAGTTTTGACCTTAGTCTTGAAGGGCGAAGGCCTGATATATTTGGGGTTATCAGTAATGATAGCGATGTTGAGGGCGATGCGTTGAGCGCTAGTCTGCTAGTGCAACCAAGTAATGGTGAGGTGATCCTAAACGAGGATGGTAGCTTTGCCTATGTGCCTGGTCTAAACTTTGAGGGTCTAGACAGCTTTACCTATGCCCTTTCGGACGGGAGCCTTAAGGATGAGGCTACCGTTTTTATCAATGTGGCTCCCGGCGCGAATGATTTCCCGGTGAGTGCACCTGACAACTTCAGGGTTGACGAGGATGGGCGGCTCATTGTCTCCGGGGCATTTGGCCTGCTGGCCAATGACTTGGACCCGGAAGGAGAGCCACTTTCGGCAGTGATTGAATCCCTACCTGAAAATGGTTCGGTGAGCGTTGATTCGGATGGTGCTTTTATCTATACCCCCGAAGCGGATTTCAATGGTTTGGATACGTTCACCTACCGGGCATACGACGGTGTCAATGCATCGCTGCCGACTGTCGTTAACATCGAGGTTACCATGGTCAATGACGCTCCTTTTGCAGGGGATGATGTTTTTCTTGCTGTTCCCGGAATGCCGTTGGATGTCGCGGTGCCCGGGGTCCTTGCCGGAGACTTTGATATTGATGGAGATGTCTTGCAGGCAGAGCTCGTCAGTCAGGTGAATTCTGGCGTTTTGGTTCTTGAGCCTGGAGGTGCGTTCCGGTTTTTGCCTCAAGAGGGATTTACCGGGCAGGTAAGTTTCAGTTATCGGGTTACTGACGGATTGCTTAGATCTGCACCAGCCAGAGTTGTTATCAATGTGAATACACCTCCTGTTGCCAATACTGATCATTTTGAGCTTAATGAGGATGAAAGTTTTTCGATTCTTGCCGCATTCGGTCTGCTATCCAATGACAGTGATGCGGAAGATGATAACCTCACTGCGATTTTGGCGCAGGCGCCAGCTAACGGATCCATCCAGATTCGCCCGGATGGCAGTTTAACCTATATTACCGATCAGGATTTTAATGGCGTTGACAGCTTTACCTATACCGCGAATGACGGTTTACAGAATTCGCTTCCCGCACGGGTTGATTTTTCTGTCGTCGCCGTAAATGATGCTCCTGTTGCTAGGGATGATGAGTATGGTGTGGTTATCGGTGAGGGCATATCCATTACGCCAAAAGACGGTGTTCTTGCCAATGACAGGGATGTCGAGAATGACCCGCTCAGCGCTACCCTGCTGAATTACTCCGGGGATGGTAATCTGGTCCTTAGAGAAGACGGTTCGATTGACTATATGCCATCTCCTTCATTTTCCGGGGTCGACTCGTTCACCTACATAGCTAGCGCCGCGGGTCAGACTTCTGCAGTGGCGACCGTTGAGTTGTTGGTGGGACCGGCTTCTGGGGCATTGGTCATCAGTGAGATCATGTTTCACCCTGCTTCCGGTAATGAGGATGAGGAGTATATCGAACTGCGAAATACCAGTGACGGGCCGCTGCCATTGCTGGGGTGGAAGTTTACCAGCGGCGTGGATTTCGAATTTCCTGAGATTGTTATTCCGCCTGGGGGCTATCTGGTTGTTGCTGCTAATCCACAGGTCTTTATTTCCACTTATGGAGAAGTTGATCTTTTAGCAGGACCATGGCGGGGGCAACTTAGCAACAGGGGTGAGCGGATCCGTATACTGGATTCCCTTGGCAATGAGGCTGATGATCTTGCCTATTCCGATCAGGGGGACTGGGCTAGAAGGCGGGCGGAAGATGATAATGGAATACTTAGTGGTGAAGAGGGCTGGAAATGGGAAAGTTCTGCCGATGGAGGGGGGGGCTCCCTGGAACTTATTAATGACGCATTGTCCAACAAATATGGGCAGAACTGGTCATCCGCATCCCCGCCTTCGCCCGGTGCAGTGAATTCGGTTGCCTCCAGTGACACAGCACCACTGGTATGGAAGGTTCAGCATCTTCCCGCCATTCCTCGCAGTGGGCAGAACGTGACGGTAAGTGCGCAATTCATCGATAATGATGATAATGAAATTACTGGTATGCTGTATTGGAGAGTTTCAGAACGAAATTCAGGTCAGTTCAATGTAGTGCCGATGCGCGATGATGGCAGTCAAGGGGATCTCTCTGCAGGTGATGCAACCTTTTCTGCGGTGATTCCAGGCCAACCTGCAGATACGGTCATAGAGTTCTATGTGGAGTCGGCTGACGGTGAGAATTCCCGCACCTGGCCAGCTGCTAGTGATGACGAGGGACGTCAGCAGGCCAATGCTCTTTTTCAGTTTGATGATGAGGTTTATGAGGGTAACCAGCCGATTTATAGACTGGTCATGCCAGTGGAAGAGGATGAGGCTTTCCGCTTTGGGGAATTCAATGCCGGCAGTGATGCGCAGAAGAACGTGACCCTGATTGCCCGGCAGGGCAGTGATATCGATGTGCGCTATCAATGTGGCCTTCGTATTCGTGGTGCAGGTAGCCGGAGTCGCAATCCTCGCAATAACCGCCTGAATATACCGCGGGACCGGGCATGGAACGGAGTGACGAAGATTAACCTGAATACCCAGTTTATTTATCTGCAGTTGCTGGGTTCAAAGCTTTCGATCGCGTCAGGAATTGAGGCGGCTGCAGCGAAACCGGTTCAATTGCGGCAAAATGGAGTTAATCGTGCGCAGGATAACCAGAATGCCCGCCGTTATGGATCCTATCTGCATGTTGAGGCCATCGACGGGGACTGGGCCGGCGTGCATTACCCTCTGGACTCGGCTGGCAATATTTACTCAAAGGGTCGGCCAGATGTGAAGTGGGATGTCCGCTATGCTGATGATGGAGTATCACCGGATGCCGGGGCATATCGCGGAGATGGCTGGTCAAAGGGATCTAATGAATCGGCTGATCAATGGAATGATTTGCATGAGCTTTTCATCACCATGAACAGAGCATCGGGACAGGAGTATTTTGGGCGGATCTCAGGAGTGGTTGATGTGGAGCAATGGGCACGATGGTTTGCATTTATGACGATCGTTCTGAGTCGAGAGACCAACTTATCCAATGGGACTGATGATGATTACAAGTTCTACAGCGGGGTGGAGGATCCGAGATTTAAGCTGGTTCCACACGATTTTGATACGATTTTCGGCCTTGGTGACACGTCAGCCAACCCTGAGTCCACCCTTTTCCCTGCGGTGACAAATTTTGCTGGGCAGACTTTTCCTCCCTTGAATGCCTTCTTCAATGACGCTCGCATTGTCCGCCTTTACTACAGGGAACTTAGGGTGCTTCTGGAAACAGTTTTTTCCAAAAATCGCTTTGATGCCACTGTGATCAATTCTCTAGACTGGGTTCCAGAGGATACCGGGATTCGTGAAGAAATTATCCAGTTCATGGATACAAGGCGGGCTCACATTCTTGAACAGATTCCGAATAATTTTAGTGTGGGGAGTAGCCTTAGTGTTTCCGAAGGGTTGCCCCGGACTGATCAAGCAGAGGATACTGGCCTAAGCGGGACGGTTGATGCCGGGCGCACGTCGGAGGTGCGCGTAAACGGCATAAGGGTTCCGGTTAATTCCCGTGACGGCACCTGGCAAGTAGGTTCAGGTATTGAAGAGATACTTTTTCAGGCCGGAAGTAATTGGCGCTACCTAGATGATGGCAGCGATCAGGGAGTTGCTTGGCGGGCACCTAATTTCGATGATTCGCAGTGGTCCACTGGTGCTGCCCCTCTTGGCTACAGCAATAATGGCAACCGCGGGGAGGTGACCGTGGTTAGTTTCGGAGAGGATGCAGACAATAAGCACGTCACTACCTATTTCCGCGCCGATTTTGATTTCTCCGCGTCAGATGAACTGTCTCGTCTAGGACTGAGGATTCTTTTCGATGATGGCGTGGCTGTATACCTTAACGGCATCGAGATTCTGCGGGAGCACCTATTGCCGGATGCTTCTTTTGAGGATCTGGCAAATCCTGAGGTCAACGGTGCTGCTTCCTATCAGACATACAATATTCCCTTGGCTGCTCTACTGGAGGGACGCAATACACTGGCGGTTGAGGTTCATCAGGCACGGAGGCAGAGTTCTGATCTTAGTTTTGATGCTGAGTTGATTGCCTACACGGTTACTCCGAGTCTCAACCCGGGGATTAACCGTGTTCTGGTTGAGGCGTTTGATGAAGAGGGGATTACAATAGGCAGTAGGAATTTTGAAATTTGGTATGATGCCGGAGAGCCGAGTGCGTTTGCCGGGGAACTGTTGGAAGATGTGACTTGGACTGCCGGCAACGGTCCTTACCTCGTTACTGATGATCTTGTGGTGGCTGCCGGGGTCACCCTTACCATTGAGCCAGGAACCACGGTGTATTTTGCCAACGGCACACGGATGATCGTGCGCGGTCAATTGCTTGCCGAGGGGCAATACGGTAACCCCGTGGTTTTTACCCAGCAACCCGGCGGCGAGGAAGGTTGGTCAGGCGTGCACTTTGAAAATACGCTGGATGAGAATCGAATGTCGCACCTTGTTCAGGATGGTGCTAATGCCGGCACACACTCCATAGGATTGAATAATTCTCGCTTACAGCTGAACAGTGTTTCTTGGATTGTAACGGAAAAAACTATCATTGATGTGGTGCATCCGCAGGTTCTTGT
>MDTA01121601.1_pt1 | contig 16021 bp, 28 predicted proteins | sample 811151 | NCBI WGS metagenome assembly MDTA01 (sample SAMN05326648, study PRJNA326480) | marine metagenome | isolation source: seawater | place: Indian Ocean: South | collected 2010 | reverse complement strand
TATCCTAGACAGTATGGGAAGTACAATAAATATAACGCTAAAAAAACTGAGTTTATGGGATACAAATTTGATTCCAAATGGGAGGCAGAGCGTTATGGTCAACTTGCATCTATGCAAATGGCAGGCGTTGTAGAAGATTTACAACGTCAAGTTAAGTACGACATACTTGTCAACGATCATAAAATTTGTCGATATATTGCAGACTTTGTTTATAAATTAATACATGAAAATGGTGAAAAAGAAGAAATTGTTGAAGATGCAAAAGGTGTGCAAACCACTGATTTCATTATTAAAAAAAAGCTGATGAAAGCAATATATAATATAAATATAAAAATTTCTAAAAAAAATACTTGATATTTCCGTACAAATCCCATATTATTAATGGGTAAGGTTTTTTTAATCAATAACAGAAAGGGGGATTTATGACAGCAATAGCTACTATCGCAGAGAGCTTGGCAACTCATAAAGAAACTTTAGTTCGTAAATACGAACAAGCCAAAAAGGAGTTGGAGGACTTCAACAAATCACTCGAAACTAGATACTCTGATACTGCCAAAGACTTACTTAGGCAGGAGGGTAAAGATTTTGGTACTGCAACCTTGATCGAAAATAATTATAAAATAAAAATCGAGATGCGTAAGAAAGTGGATTGGGATCAAAATAAATTAAGAGACTTCTTAGAAACTCTCCCACCACAAGAAGCATCTCACTATGCTAAAGTTAGCATCACTGTTCCAGAGGCAAAGTTTACTAATGCTGTGCCTGAAGTTCAAGACAAATTAAAAGAGTTTAGAACAGTTAGCTTACAAGGTGTTAAAGTAACTTTTGAGGAGGTTGAGTAATGGCATTTAAAATTATAGATGCCGAAACTAGGCTCAAAGAAAAGCGAGGACACAAGATAGTTATAGGAGGTCCGAGTGGTGTAGGTAAGACTACTTTGGTGCGTACACTACCATCAGAAAGCACTTTGTTTATGGATTTAGAGGCAGGTGATGCCGCTATACAGAATTGGTACATAGACGTTATTCGTCCTAGAACATGGGAGGAATGTCGTGACTTTGCGTGTTATCTTGGTGGTGCAAATCCTGCACTGAATGAAGATCAGATATATTCTGCTAGTCACTATGAAAGAGTTTGCCAAGAATATGGCAATCCCACAGAGATGTTATCTAAATACGATACAATATTTGTGGACAGTATTACAGTCGCTGGTCGCCTTTGTTTTCAATGGTGTCAAGGTCAGCCAGATTGTAAAACTTCAAGTGGTCGTTTAGATACCCGTGCAGCTTATGGTATGCAGGGTAGAGAGATGATGGCTTGGCTAACCCACCTACAACATATACGTGATAAGAATGTTATATTCGTAGGTATTCTTGATAGTAAGGTAGACGATTACAATCGTACTAATTATGACCTTCAAATAGAGGGTTCTAAGACAGGACGAGAACTACCAGGCATTGTTGATGAGGTGATTACTATGGCTATCATGCCTGGTAACGAAGACACACCACCTTATCGTGCTTTCGTTTGCCATACTCTTAATGAGTGGGGGTATCCTGCAAAGGATAGGTCGGGTAATCTCGATCTAATTGAAGAACCTAATCTTGGTAAATTGCTTAATAAAATATCTGGCAAAGAACCAACACAAAAAAGAAATTTAGATTTTAGTTTAAAAGATGAAGGAGGTAAATGATGTCAATAGACTTTAATAACATTGAACCTAATAGTAGTTCATCTGGTGAGTTTGAACTTATTCCAGAAAATACTATTGCAAGAGTTAACTTACTATTAGAGGGTGGTGATGTGGAACTACCTGAATTTGGTAGGGGTAACTTTTTTAAAAAATCACAAGGTGGTGGTAGGGCAAAATGGATGCCTGTAGTATTTACCATTACAGGTGGTGACTATAATGGTCGTAAGGTTTGGCACAGAATTTTTGTTGATGGTGACAAGATGAGTGAACGTAATGTTCCTGTTGCTAAAGAGATTGGTTTGCGAACTATGCGATCAATTATAGAAAGTGCTCGTAACATTAATCCTGATGATACAACACCAAACGCACAACAAGCTAGACAGCTTAACAGCATAGAAGATTTAAACAATATGCAGTTGTGTATTAAGATTGGTATTGAAAAAGGAACTAATGGGTATGCAGATCGTAACAGATTGATTGCACCTATAACTCCTAATCAGACAGGATATATTGGTGGCAATAATCCTACACCACCTGTTACACAGGCACAACCTCAACAAAATCAAGTTGGGAACAATGTTCCAGATTGGGCGAAGTAATGCACGATGATGACATTGAACTCAGTCCTGACCTGTCTGCGAAAGAATATGCGAGGCGACAGTCGTTGAGGAAAAAGCAGAGAACTCCTCATTCTGTAAATATTACTTTTACAGATGAGGAAAATGAGGAGTTCTTAAATAGGAAAGCTGTATTTGAAGATAACGTAGGTTTCTCTGTATCTAAAGTACAGTTTTTAAAATCATTAATAAAAAATTATAACAAAAATTAATCAAGAGAAAGGAGGCAATTATGGTCGCTAAAAAAACTACAGTTAAAGCAATGGGGTTAAGTATTGAATCATTACAACAGACAGAGGTGTCTTTTAAAATCATAGGCACTGCACCTTTAATTTACAATTCAATGTCTTTGAAAGCACAAAAGACTTTGCTTATGGGTGCAGCGAAGAAGACTGCCGCTGAGAAAAAAGAAATCAAACATAATCCTGAAGAGGAGTTTGTAGATAGTTGTTATATCAATGGCACTAATGGTTCTTATCTTAGTTTCCCGTCCACAGGTATTAAGAGAGGCATGGCAACTGCGGCTCTTGAAACTGCTGGTGTAACAAAAGCTAGTATCAATCGTGGTATCTATGTTGTGGGTGAACATATTAATGTGTGGGGTAAACCCTATATGAATATGTCTGTTGTTCGTTCTTCTGATATAAACAGAACACCTGATATTCGCACCCGTGCCAAATTACCTAATTGGTGTACTGAAGTTACAATTCGTTATATTAACCCTACATTTAGTCAGCTTGACATTACGGCATTGCTCGTTAATGCAGGCACGTTATGTGGCTTGGGTGATTGGCGAATTGAAAAGGGTGGTCCGATGGGAGGATATAGGATCGTCCAAACAAAAGATGATCAAAAGATTTTTGATCGTCTAGTCAAAGAAGAGGGTGATACTTGTCAAAAACTTGCTTTAGAAAATCCTGAGATTGAGGCACATGATAATATGAGCCACGAACTCTATGAAGCAATTACACAAGAGAGGCTTAAAAGAGCGGCTATTATTAAGGAGGTTGCTTAATGGCTAAACCTAAAAGATTTGGCAAAAGAGATCGTCAAGCAATTGTTGATGATTATCTAAATAAAACAGGCAGGAACACTATTGTTCCTGCCGAGTTTCACAAATGGTTGTCTACACAGCCTGACCACCCAATGTATAAAGTATTAGAGTGGGATGATGAAAAAGCTGCGATTAAATATAGAATACAGCAAATTCGTCAGTTTTTCTCAGGTTGTAGGATAACCATTAAATATAAAGATGTAACACCTGATCCTGTTGATGTAACAGATAGTATTGGTATTAGTGAACCAAAGGTGTTAAAGTTTCCTACTTACATCTCTCCTATAGATGGTAGAGCACAAGGTGGTGGTTATCAAAAGTTTGACTTGGATAACCCTGATACTGTTGCTGAGTTATGTCGTCAAGCCTGTAGAGAATTAAGATCTTGGACTAAAAGATATAAAGGTATCTGTGCTGTAAAAGAAGTAGATATAGAGAACCTTGAAGAAGTAGCAAATTCTTTGGAAGAACATAGTGTAAAGAGTGAGGCTATATAAGCCTCACTTTTGTTAAGGCTGTTGTGTCGTGTTGAGGAGGGGACAGGTCAGTTAGGATTATGTTGCGTTGGGATATGTTAAGTTACGGCAGTTCAGATGGGTTACGTTATGTTTGGGCGAGGTATGTTACGTTTCGGTCTGTTAATTTTTGGCAGTTCAGTAGGGGTTGGGTTTTCTTGGGTCAGTTAGGATCAGTTGAGGCAGTTTGGGTGAATTAAGGTAAGCAAATGTAGTCTGATGTTAGGTTGGCTAAGTTCTGTTATGGCAGTCGGGGTGGGGTCCGGTCCGTTTGGTTCAGTTGCGTTTTGGCAGTTGAGTTTTGTTAGTCTGTGGTTGGGAGGGGTGCGTTGTGGTGCGATCCGTTTAGGCAGTTATTGTTGGGTGAGGTGAGTTACATTCAGGTCAGTTGCGTTGCGTTGTGGCAGTTGGGGTGAGGTGCGATATTCTATGTAGGGGTGCGATAAGTTCAGGCAGTTGTGTTTGGGTCATCTATGCTTGGGTGAGGTAGGTTCGGTTAAGGCAGTTGAGTTGTGCTATCTTGGGGAGAGGTGCTGTTAGTTATGTTTAGGCTGTAGAGGAGAGGTGCGTTCAGGACAGTTGGTGTGCGTTGCGTTAGGGTGAGGCTGTTGAGGTTGTCTACGTTGAGATGTGCCGTGCTTTGTTTTTATGGGGTAAGGTGAGTAATTTAATTAAGAGAAAGGAGTAAATGTTGTGATACCATTTCCAAATAAAAAATATAAAACAATATATGCTGATCCACCCTGGCTTGAGAGTGGTGGTGGAAAAATAAAGAGAGGTGCAGATAGACATTATTCTTTAATGAAAACACAAGATATAAAAAATTTACCTGTTCAATCTATTGCTGATAATGATTGTTGGTTATTTATGTGGGTTACAAATAATTTTCTTAAAGATGGTTTGGATATTATGGAACATTGGGGTTTTAGATATATTACAAATATTGTTTGGGTAAAAGATAGATTTGGTATTGGATATTATTTTAGAGGACAACATGAGATATGTTTGTTTGGAGTAAAAGGAAAACTTAAACCAAAAGTAAAAAATGAAAGCACTGTTGTTTTTGATAAAAGACACAAACATAGCTCTAAACCAAATCAAATGTATTTTAAAATAGAAAATGTATCACATGAACCAAGAATAGAATTATTTGCTAGGCAAACAGTAGATGGTTGGGATGCTTGGGGGAATGAAGTATAATGTTACTTAGACCATATCAAGAGATTGCTGTTAATTCAGCTATAGATGCTTTGGATAAGCATGGCAATACTGTTGTTGTTGCACCAACGGGTGCAGGCAAAACAATAATGCTTTCTGCTTTGATAGGTAAACGCTGCGAAACCCGAAGAAATGTTCTGGTTCTGCAGCACAGAGATGAGCTGGTTAATCAAAATATGGATAAGTTTAAACGCATAAACCCCAATATATTGACCAGCATTGTTAATGCTGAAGAGAAAGATTGGAACGGAGATGCTGTATTTTCTATGGTGCAGACATTATCCAGACCGAACAATTTAGATAACATGAAAGCTATGGACATGGTAGTCGTTGATGAAAGCCACCATGTGGTGGCTGATACTTACACTCGGATAATTGATCATGCTAAACAAATTAATGACAAAGTTGAAATCGTTGGTTTCACTGCTACGCCTAATCGTGGGGATAAGAAGGGTCTGCGTTCAGTCTTTAGCAACTGCAGCCACCAAATCGAAATATCAACACTCATTCGTGAAGGTTTTCTTGTCACCCCAAGAACCTACGTCATTGACGTGGGTGTACGTTCTGAACTTGAGAATGTTCGAAAAACAGTGGTTGATTTTGATATGGATCAAGTAGCTCGTATTATGAACAAGCGAGCTATCAATCAAAGGGTTGTAAGCGAATGGTTAGATAAAGCACATGATAGAAAGACTGTGGTGTTCTGTTCGACAGTGGCACACGCAGAAGATTTATGCGAGGAGTTTGTAGAAGAAGGTGTTAATGCAAAGATAGTTACAGGGAACACAGACAAAGCCGAGAGACGGGAGATTTTGGAGGATTTGTCAAGTGGGGATACACAGGTTGTAGTCAACGTATCTGTACTAACAGAGGGGTTTGACTCACCTCCTGTATCCTGTATTGTTCTAACACGACCTTGTTCTTACAAATCAACAATGGTTCAAATGATAGGTCGTGGACTACGAACTATTGATCCAGATGAGTATCCAGATATTGTCAAGACAGATTGTGTTGTACTTGACTTTGGTACATCTGTTTTAACACATGGGTCACTCGAAGAAGAAGTTAATCTTGAGGGTTCACAATCAGAATTAAAAGGTGACGCACCAGAAAAGGTTTGTCCAGAGTGTAACTCTGTTGTTCCTTTGAGTGTTAGAGAATGTCCTATGTGTGGTCACGAGTTTGGCAAAGATGATAACTCACAGCTAGAAGAGTTCTCCATGACAGAAGTAGATTTGTTAGACAGATCACCTTTCCGTTGGATAGATATATTTGGTACAGGTAAATGTGTCACAGCGACAGGATTCAATGGTTTTGCAATGGTTGTAGATTTAGATGATTTATCCTGTGGTCTTGTAAAGCGTTCTGGTGGGAGTATAAGAATGATTAGTATAGGAACACGCAAACAGGCTATCGCATCTGCTGATGACTTTCTCAGAGAGATTGAAGATAGTGATAGTGCAAAGAAAGGTCGTAGATGGTTGAATGAACGTATCAGTGACAGACAGAGAGATATGTTAAGCCGTAATGGTGTAATGGTATCAGGGTTTGACTTCTCTTGGACAAAGTACAAGGCGGCGTGTTATTTGAATTATTTGTGGAATAAGGTTAGAGTAGACGATATGATTAGTAATGTGAGGGAGAAACATGAAAAAAGATAACGTAAACTTTCCGTCACATTATACTAAAAGTGAGATTGAATGTATTGATGCAATTAAATCTGCATTAGGCGAAGGCTATGAGTATTATCTACAAGGTAATATTATTAAATACATTTGGAGATATAAAGATAAAAATGGAGTGGAGGATTTAGAAAAAGCAAAATGGTATTTGGAAAAAATAATAAAGGAGCATGGAAAGACATGACTCCATGTATAGAGGTTAAAATGCTTATAAAAACAGATGAGGGAGATATGAATGTCAATTTTTACACGACTGTTGAATTTCCTCATTCTTTAAATCCTAATGATTTTGATGATTACTTTTGTGAAAGTGTGTCAGACTCTGTTGATGAAGTATTAGCAAGAATGAAACAAGGTATTAATGCAGGTTGGGCTATTGCATCATATAGAGGTGATGAATTGTTTACGTTTTCATTTTTTAAAGGCAAGGAGGAGGATAGATGGAAGTATCAAACAACACTCAATCTGGACGATCCGACAATTCATTAAAGTCGATTGGCAGTTTATTTGGTAAGTTTGGTTGGAACACTAGGTTATCTGAATTAGACGAAGAGAAGATTTTAGTTTTAATTATGCTTTGTAAAGAAGAGATAGGAGATTTGGAACATGAGTTTAACGAAACTTATTTGGCAGACATCTGGCTCAAATACAAACAGTAATGATATTAGTAAAAAAATACTAGACATCATTGATGAAAGTATTCAAGAGCAGAATAAAAAGAAAGAAAAGAGAAGCTATCTAGGTGCTTCATCTTTGGGCGACCCATGTTCAAGAAAGATACAGTATCGTTACATGGGTGTAGAAACTGATGTTGAAAACCAATTTAGTTCAAAGGTGTTGCGTATATTTGAGTTTGGTCATGTGATTGAAGATATGGCTCATGGTTGGTTATACAATGCAGGATTTGATTTAAAAAGCACAGACAAGAATGGAAAGCAGTATGGTTTTTCAATAGCTGATGATAGGATAAAAGGTCATATAGATGGTGTGATATGTGGTGGGTCTGTTGATATGGCATATCCTGCATTATGGGAATGTAAATCAGCAAATGATAAAAGTTTTAATGAATTTGTTCGGAAAGGGGTTAGCGAGGTAAACCCTATATATGCAGCTCAAATAGCTCTGTATCAAGCATACATGGATTTAAACAATCCTGCTTTGTTTACAGTGGTTAATAAAAATACGTGTGAAATATATTTTGAGTTAGTTCCGTTCAATAAAGCGTTGGCACAGCAAGTAAGCGACAAGGCAGTAGACATTTTAAAAGCTGTGGAACATAATGAAATATTGCCACGCATAGCAGTAAATTCGGATTACTTTGCGTGTAAAAGATGCGAGTTTAGAAAAAGATGTTGGGAGTTGGGAAATGAGAGTATTACCATTTAATAGTAGTAAAAGCACTATGACAGCAAAGGAACTGGTTGAATTAATAAGTGATAAAGTTCCAAGACAAGTACAGATTGATGTTCTGAAGAGAACATTTCCACAGGGTACAACTCGTGGTGATGAGTTTTCTATCGGGTCATTACATGGCGAATCGGGCAAGTCATTAAAGATAGATATAAACCCACGCAGTCCATACTTTATGAAGGGTCAGGACTTTAATGGTGGTGTCGGTATCGGTGGTATCGTTAAGATATTGATGGAAGGTCAAGGGTTGCGACTGCCTGAAATCAAAGATATGTTCGCAGACTACATAGATGAAACCCGAAGTTTTGTTCGGGAAGATGCACCAGCGAATCCAGTTAAGCCACAGATAAATCACCAGACACCTTATGATGCAGAGTACAAATACTATAACTCTGATGGTAATATTATATGTTTGGTCAGGAAGTATCTTGTTCGTGATGGAGCAGGGAATCCTATACTGGACTCACATGGCAAACCAAAGAAAGAGTTCAGGCAGTTTACTGGCGACCACCCATATCCTCGTATGCCTGATGTCAGACCATTGTATAATATCCCGAACATTTTAGCTTCAGATAAAGTTATATGGGTAGAAGGTGAGAAGTGTGCAGATGCTTTGAACAACATAGGACACACAGCTACTTGTACAATGGGAGGTGCTGGTATGCTTACAAAGAAGTCAGCGACACAGTATGACTTTTCTCCCCTGCAAGGTAAAGAAGTTATCTTATGGCAGGACAACGACACTGCTGGTAGGAGAGTTGCAGAGCTGGTGCAAGAGCTATCGCTTAATGCTGGTGCAAGGTCAGTAACCATGTTGACACCACCAAGAGGTAAGCCAGAGGGTTGGGATGCGGCAGATGCCATATCAGAAGACTTTGACATAAATAATTTTCTCAACACAACCAGTAAGAACACCAAGCAAAACATAAATCTACTGGACGAGAGTTTACTGGTATCAAGGTTTACTGGCACAGCACCCGAACAAAAGTTTCTAGTTGATGCCACATTCCCATTGAACGTACCAATAATATTAAGTGCGTCTGGAGATGCAGGAAAAGGTATGCTTACACTGGATTTAGGCATGAAGGTAGCCTCTGGTGCTTATGGTCAAAACTCTTTTGGTGGTTTGGTTAAAGAGTTTGGCAATGTAATTATATTCACAGCAGAAGATGATGAAGGTGAGATGCACAGACGTATTGAACGTCTTGATCCAGATGGTAAGAGGTTTAACTACCACCATGAGTTGAGAGTTGTATCGTTACCTAACTTCGGTGGGGTGTTTCCAATCATGCAGAACATACATGGTGAGTACAGCACATCACAGGAGTTTGAACGTATATACGAACAAATCTTACAGATTAACAACCTGAAGCTAATTATATTTGATCCATTGGCTTCTTTTGTCCACGCAGATGTAAATGCAGATCCAGCGGCAGGAGCCGCACTCACTGGCTTACTATCACAAATCGGGTCAGAAACTGGTGCGTCAGTGATGATGTGCCACCACATGACAAAGGTAAAAGATGATGCTGTCATATCTACACCAGAACAAGCTAGAAACCTTATTCGTGGTACGTCAGCTTTAGTTGACGGGGTTCGGTGTGCTTTTACTCTGTGGCAGTTGGACGAGAAAACAGCCAAGAGAAGATGCAAAGAACTGAATATAGAGTACCAGAGAAACAGATGTTTTGATGGTGCGATTGTTAAATCAAACGGACCTGCAAATCGTACAATCCGAAGATTTGTTCGGGATACATACACTGGACTGCTGGTAGATCGGACTGATGAAATAGAGCAGTTAAACATGGGAACGAACAGAGATGTAAGGAAAACTGCACTATACGAGTGGATAGCTCGGTGTGAAAGAGAAGGTCGGGCATTGTGTCAACAGGGAACTGCTGATGGTATCCTGAACCGAATGACTGATGCTGACTCACCTGAAGCGTTGCACCACCTGTCACAACGTGTGATTGACGGAATTGTTCGGGAATTAATTGTCGGTAGCAGGATTAGTAAATACAGTTTCACTACATCTGGTGGTCGTAAGTGGCTCGGTACTATGAGTGGTGTGATGAGTCGAGGTGAGTATGAGGCAACGACAGCGAGGGATAATATATGACAGATGGTTACTGGAGGTATTACGAAACTCATATAAATTGTGATTGGTGTGGAGCTTTAACTAGAGGTCGGGTCTACAAAGGTCGGACAGATGTTAGTTGTGGGTCTTGTGATAGACAATTAAAAGAGCTTACCAAAAAAGAGTATTCAATAAAAAAAAGATTGCGAGAAAAGGGGAGATTAGATTCTTGACAGTAGAATATTTAACGGGGGATTGCAGGGAGGTTCTAAAGACACTACCTGACAAACATTTTAATACAGTTGTTACTTCACCACCATACTGGGGGTTAAGAGATTATCAAACTGGCACATGGGTTGGTGGTGATCCTAATTGTCCACACATGAGGACTACAAAAATCGGGAAAACTGTTAAGACAGCGACAGGACACCAAGCTATGCACGATCAAGGAAATGTTGTCGGTGATGCCATATACAAGAGTGAATGTCCTAAATGTGGTGCAGTAAGACAAGATTTACAGGTTGGTCTGGAAGAATCTCCAGCAGAGTATGTCCGAACTCTTGTTCGGGTTTTCAGAGAGATTCGCAGGGTGCTTCGTGATGATGGTACTGTGTGGCTGAATCTAGGTGATAGTTACTCCAGTGGTGGTCGGACTTCAACAACAAACCAGACTGTGAGAGGTGATACTGACTATGGCGTAACCAGACCACCAGTTGTTAAAGGGTTAAAACAAAAGGATTTAGTCGGTATTCCATTTCGTGTAGCGTTTGGACTTCAGGAAGATGGTTGGTATTTACGCCAAGATATTATATGGCACAAACCAAACCCCATGCCTGAAAGCGTTCAGGATAGATGCACAAAGGCACATGAATATATATTTTTGTTGAGTAAAAAGAAAAACTATTATTATGATAACGAGGCAATCAAAGAAGAGGTTAAACAAGATTGGGGTACTCGTGATAGAACAAATGGTAAATACCATAATGAAGGTACGGGGTTAGTTCCTCATAGTGGATTAGAAATGTCTTACGAAACTAAAAACAAAAGATCGGTGTGGACAGTATCACCAAAACCATTCAAGGAGGCACATTTTGCTGTGTATCCAACAGAGTTAATTGAACCCTGCATTTTGGCAGGGTGTCCAGAAGGTGGTCATGTTCTTGATCCATTCGGTGGTTCGGGAACAACGGGGTTAGTTGCTGACAGGCTTGGTCGTAATGCAACATTAATTGAGTTAAATAAAGATTATCTTGAAATCGGTACAAATAGAATTTTAAATGATGCACCATTGTTTACAACAATGATTGGAGGAAAATAATGAATTGTTGGCATTGTAATACAGAATTAATCTGGGGTGGCGACCATGATCTTGAAGAAGAAAATGAAGAATATCAAATGGTTTCTAATCTATCTTGTCCAGAATGTAACAGTTTTGTAGAAGTTTATTTACCTAAAGAAGAAAAAACTATTGACTAGGTAGTATTGTTCCTATATTATTAATGGGTAAGATTTAACAATAATTTAATGAATGAGGGAGGCAAAAAAAGACCTTTCTGGGTAAGTGAGTGTATCCTAACTGTAAATGTCGTATGTAAAGATTGCCCTCTGTGGGGTTTGACCCAATTACACAGTCTTATATATGATTAAAGTAGTTTTGCCCGAAGTCATGTTCTATCTAATTTACAGGTCACTCACACTAATATTAAATAGGAGAAAGCGAGGTTAAATATGATAATTAATAATATGAGTGCATTTACAAAATATTATAATACGAAAGAAACTGACAAAATGCCACAAGTGGTTCACATTGTTAATTTTGAACTCAATGGAAAAAAAAATAGTTTCGAACTAATGGCAGAATGTCCTGTTGATGCTATGGAAAAAGTAAATGCTTTTTTAAAATGTTCGGAAAATAGAGAGGAGGAAATAAATGAGTAGAGAATTAGTAAAACGTATTGATATGGCTTTGCATATACAGGAGTTGTGTGCAAAACATGACATTCGGGTTCGGTATCAATCATTAAACGAGAAAGTGCCACGATATTATGCCGACCAAAACAACAGGACAATTTGTATTCGTCCAACAAAGAACACGGGGTATTATGTTTCGGCACTCCATGAACTCGGACATTTACTCGGTATTAATCAAACTGTTGATAATGATACATTGGAAAGGGAAGTCGGTGCATGGAAGTATGCTATGGTCAATGCCATTGTATGGACAGATACTGCGACTCGGGTTATGAAAAAGGCTCTTATGTCTTATGGTGTAACAGAAAATCAATGGGTCGGTGTCTGGAATGATTGTATGAAATATTACAATGCGATAAAAGAACAAAGCAAACCTTTTACAAAGGAAATTGCTTAATGACTAAATTCCATGAATCTTTTATCTTTGCCGTACAAAAGTATTGGGAAGATAACAAAGGCAAGTTCAAGCATATCGAAAAATCGGGGGTTCATAAAGAGAGGACAACCAAGAAAAAGTTCGGGTTGCAGGACTTGGCAGATTATTTTAACATAACTGAATCACAGGCTAGACGTATTGTCTATGTGAAGAAACAATGATGTTGGAAACTGCAACTGCTTTGATGTGTATGGCTCATGCCATATACTTTGAGGCGAGGTCGGAGTCTACTGTCGGGCAACTAGCAGTCGGGCAAGTTATTATGAATCGAGTTTCTGATTATCGGTTTCCAGATACTGTCTGTGGAGTAGTTACTGACGGACTTCGATACTCATGGGATACCCGAAAAATTGTTCGGAATAAGTGTGCTTTCAGCTTCTACTGTGATGGTAAACCCGAACATATATCTGACCAACAGGCATATATCTGGGCTGAAGAATTATCGTATGCTATTATAAACAATCATGTGAGCATTGATGTAACAGATGGTTCTACTCACTACCATGCTTACTACGTCCAGCCATATTGGAAAGATGCTTTCACACAAACTGTGAGGATTAATGCTCATATCTTTTATAGATGGGAAATGCCCTAATAGTCCATATTAGGGGGGTACAAACATACACGGGGGGTTCTTTCCACCCCCCTGTAGCCCTTTAAAACAAGCCGTTTTTTAACAAAATAATAAAAATATAATTTTTTTTTATAAATATACTTGACATATATGTTCTGGGTATATATATATACATCATATCTTAATTTTAATTTAACAGAAAGGAGTACATCATGTACGTAAAAGATATGACAAAAAAGGACAGACGCAATATGCGTAAGATGAAGGAAGAGTTTATCTACGGATATGCTGATGTGCCAATGCCTAAAAAAGACTTACGTTCTTACGAGAAGATTAGACGGAAGGCAGTGGCAAAGCTAATACGGGAGTTTAATTAAGAACATGACAAAATTATATTTTGCCTATGGTTCTAACTTAAACCACAGTAGCATGGCGAGTAGATGCCCTAATGCAAAACATTTGGGTGCTATGTATATACCAAATTGGAAATTGGTATTTCGCCATGTTGCTGATATTGTGCCAAGCTATGATAAAGAGGACTTGTTGCCTGTAGGTGTTTGGGAGATTACTGAAGATTGTGAAAAGGCTTTAGATTTTTATGAGGGTTATCCAACTCTCTATGGTAAAGTTAAAGTCAATGGCATTATGACTTATAAGATGAATAACAATAAAGACATATTGCCACCATCTTCTTCTTACTTCCATACGATACTAGAGGGTTATACAAACTTTGGCTTAAATCCTAGCCACCTCTATGATGCTCTAGGTTGGTCGCATTACACGAGTAATAAACATAATTGGTCTGAACCAAAATCAAAACGTAAGTTCAAATCATTTCGTTTATTACATGAAAACAACACTAACTAATATAGGTGGGGTATATCCCCACCTCACTATTTTGAAAGGAAATTAATTATGAAAAAATTTGAAATTGTGTATGTAGTTGAAAATGAATTGTGGGGATTCCCAGAAATTTTTTATACTAATGTAGAGGCAAAAAATTATGAAGAGATGGATATTAAAATCTCTGAAAAAATGAAAGAATTGAATATTGAAGAAGATGATATTCGTTCAATTTATGAAATATAAAGAAAGGGGGTTAAATTATGATTTGTATGGAATGTAAAGAACTTGTGAAACCCGATTGGGTTTCACATGAAGATGAAAATGGCAATTTGGTTTGTCTGGATTGCGACAACAGGGACGAGGTTTCCGAAGAAATGTTCGGGTCTGCTTCTGCTGGAGATACTTTTATAGACATAAACAAAACGGGAGGTAAATGGTAATGAAACTATCTGATAATGATATAAAAAACATAACTAAAAAAAACCCTAATCAAGTTTTTGATATTTGTTCTGTTTGTGATGGAACTGAATTGTATGGACAAATGAACGAACTTAAAATCTGGACTGATGGAGATGAAGTTAATTGGGATTTAATTTGTGATGATTGCAAAGATAATGATTGGGGTCGCTATAAACATAATGAATAGAAAGGAGGTAATGATGAAATATGAACAGGAACTAATAGATATATGGTTTGACTTTTGTAAAGAGCAGAAGTTACCCCATGTATCGGCAGATGAAATTGCAGAGGGTTTGACAGGAAAACCAAATGAAAAGCAAAAAGAATTTGCTAAAAGTTATTGTACCATTTGGGGTTATTTCCAATGGGATTATGAAGAGTAGAAAGGAGGTAGTAATGATTAAAAAAATAGTTCACTTCTTTGGTTTTAGAGGTGATGAATATAATCGTGCTAAAAAAATATGGGGTGAACCAGATTTTATACACCCCGTACACGATAGGAGGTCTTATATCGAAATCGATAAGGACAATGATGTGCTTATCTTTGCTAACAAAGAAAGACCAGAAATTTTGAGTAGGTATAGAAGAGAATATACTGACATGAAAATTAAAAAATAACTAATTTACTTACCAAGTTACCAACTTACTTGGTAAGTAAAATTGTAGGTAAGTTAATATTTGTTGTGTAGCCTACGTTACAGAGATTTACTTACATAGGTTACGAGTTAAGTCGGTAACTACGTTTCGGGTTGTAAGTTATTGATTTTATTGCAACTTACCAACTTACCACTACTTCCCCCCTATAAGGGGGTATAGGGTGGTGGTAAGTAACCCACCACCCCCACCCCAATACACTTGATATTTCTGTAGCATTTTGTATAGTAATCGTAGCGACAAAACATGGAGAATTGTTCGGTATGGTGCAGGTAGGTCAAACACTGACAAAGGAGCAAACCAAAGCAGGTTGGAAAAGGCTCACTGAAAAACAACAAAAATTTTTAGATAACTTCATGCACAAGGACATGACGCAAACTGCGTCTGCACGAGATGCTGGGTATAGCAACCCTTCGGTAGATGCCGTAAGGCTATTGCGTAACCCTGTGGTACAGGAAAGATACCAAGAGATGCGTATGGAGGCTAACGCAAAGTTCGGGGTCACTGTGGAGAAATCTGTTCGGGATTTATTAAAGATGCGTAATGATGCTTGGCAGAGTGGTAGAATCGGAGAGGCTATTCGGGCTGAAGAGTTGCGATTGAAGGCGACAGGACTACTGGTCAACAAATCACACGTTATGCACGAAGATATGAACGGGCTTACTAGGGAGCAAATCGTTGAAAAACTGGAAGAATTTAAAAAATTAGCTGAAGGTCGTATGCGTAACGTAACACCAGACAAAGATGTTCGGGTTGAGATAGTCGATAATAGCAAAGATTCGGACAATTTACCAGAAAACCCCGTTTCGGGGTAG
>MDTA01092204.1_pt1 | contig 16022 bp, 14 predicted proteins | sample 811151 | NCBI WGS metagenome assembly MDTA01 (sample SAMN05326648, study PRJNA326480) | marine metagenome | isolation source: seawater | place: Indian Ocean: South | collected 2010 | reverse complement strand
TCATTCGATAAAAGAATAAATAAATCTAATTGTTTAGATAGCTAAATAAATATTTAATTTTTAATATTTATGATAATAAGGGGTTTATGTTTAAACCTTTACCCCTTATTATATCTTGTATAATCTTTCTTTTTTTTAACTCAAATCTATTTGCAATGGAAAAAAAACCTTTTCATCATATTTACAAAGACGGTAAGTTGTTTGCTTTTAGAAATCTTGAGGGTGGTCCTAAACGAAATCCTAATTTTAAGTGGAACTGGAAACTCTTTAGTGAAGAAAAAAAGAAGCTTAAAATAAATTATCCCTCTGAACATGTCTTAGATAAAAAAGAGGTTTTAAAGAATCTTCAAAAATTTAAATCAGATTCTTATATTATGTGGATAGATCATGCGAGTTTTATAATTAAACTTGGAGAAACGACAATTATTACAGACCCAGTTTTTGAAAAAAATTATGGGCCCTTATGGTTTGGCCCTAAAAAATACATAGAACCTCCTTTAGAGTTAAAAGAACTTCCAGAGGTAAACTTATTTTTGCTAACACATAATCATTATGATCACATGAGTATTCGAACTATAAAAAACTTTCCTTATAAAAAAACTAAAGTACTTGTTCCACTCAAGCTAGGAAAATATTTTACTAGAAACGGATACAAAAAAGACAATGTAAAGGAAATGGACTGGTTTGATAAAATTAAAATTAACGATGAAATAACTATTACAATGCTTCCCTCTCAACATTGGAGTAAGCGTTGGATTTGGGGAGAAGGGAATACAGATAGAAGTCTTTGGGGTAGTTTTTTAATAGAGTATAAAGATAAAAAAATTTTTTTTGCATGTGATACTGGGCCCGCGCCATTTTATAAAGATTTAGGAGAAAGGTTTGGTCCAATTGATTTAGGGTTTGGTAATATTGGGGCTTATAATTTTTTTCCTTTAACTGATGTAAAAGATAAGTCTGTATTTCATACCAACCCTGAAGAACTTTTATCTTTAATGAGAGATTTAAAAGTTAAAAAAGTAGTTGGTATGCATTGGGGAACAGCAATCTTAAGTTTGGAGCCTATTTGGGAACCTTTTATAAGATTTAAAGAAAATTCTAAAAAATTTGGATATAAAAAAGAAGATGCAATTATATTTAAAATTGGTGAAATCAAAAAGCTAGATCAATTAATTAACTAGCTTTTCGTTTATTTCTCTCTCGATCTAACAATCTAGTTAAAGAGTCAACCATTATGTCAGACGCTTTAAATATTTCTTTTGGTTGAAAATCATAAGATAAGCTTTTATCTGGATCAGTTTTATCCTCTATAACTATGCCTTCCTCCGGTGAATTATTTTTAATATAAATTAGAATTAACCAATCCTCATCAGCTGCATCATCCCATTTGATAAAAACTTCTCCTGTCTCAAACCTTCTGTCAATAACTCTCATAATACTTAAATATTTTGGTATATATTTTTTATTTAGTTGGAAACATAGACTATGTGCAGATCGATAAAAACTCTCTAAAGCAAATTCAATTTTTTGTCTTTCTAGATTAAAAGTTTTTTCTTTTTCTAGTAATATTTCTCTACTATCTCCCTCCTCAATTTTAATTCCTAACTGGGAAATTCTCTCTCTAATTTTTTGATCTCTAAGCGCCTGGTATTTGAGCTTAATCTTATCAATACGCTCTTGAACGCTTATATAAGACTCTCGCTCTTGACTAAGTACAAATTTCTCCAAATTTTTGATTTCTAAAGCTTCTCTTTTTCGAAATAATTGTATTTTTTTTTCTAATTTAATTTGCTCTAGAAAATTCCTCTGCTTTTCAGCTTGCTCTCTTCTAACTTCTGCTTGCTCAAATCTTATAAATTTTTGTAATTCAAGCTTTCTAGTCTTTTCAAGAGCTACTTCCTCTTTTAATTCGAGTTGTTTAGCTTTAAATTCATTGTCCATTTCAATTTTATTTTTTTTCTGAGCTTCTTTTTTCTCCCTCTCCATCTCTTGAATTTTAAGGCGTTTTTGTCTCTCTCTCTCTTGGTAAAAAATCTTTTTGATGTTTAATAATTTATTTGAAATTCCTTGAAAAAAATTTAGTAAAGCGAGATCTAAATTAAAATTTATTGTTAAAACTGACTTAAATCTTTCGTTAAATCTGAGTAAACTCGCTATTATTGCTCGTGTTTTATCGGATGATTTTTTCTTTTTTCTTACCTTTTTTTTTCTTAACTTAATTTTTTTTCTTTTTTTAAAATTTTTCTTATTTTTTTTTCTTTGATAATTTTTTTTGTTCTTTTTTTTACGATATTTTTTTCTTAATTTTTTTTTCTTTTTTTTCATACCTGTATTTAATTAAATATCAGGTTTTATGAATATATATAGTCTCTTGTGCGTTGGGTTGTTTGAAAGTTTTTCACAATTTGTAATTGAAATACGGCTAGGTCTCGATATCTAAAAGCTGCTGCACAACTAGCTAGATAAAACTCCCACATTTTAACAAATTTTTCATCAAAAAGATCCTTTACTATGTTCTTCTTTGCTAAAAATCTTTCCAACCAAGCTTCTAAGGTTTTATCATAATGTCTTATTAATGTTTCGCAGTCAGAAACTATTAATCCAGTCTTTTCTAGCGGTTGGATAATTTGACTTAGGGATGGACATATTCCTCCAGGAAAAATATATCGATTGATAAACTTGTTTGGAGGAGAAGGTTTGTCAACAACTCCAATTGTGTGCAACAAACATATTCCATCTTCCTTTAATAATTTATTGATAGACTCAAAAAAAGCTCTGTAAAATTTTTTGCCAACATGTTCAAACATTCCTACTGAGTAAATTCTATCAAATTTACCTTTTATTTCTCTATAATCAGCTAGTTCAAAATTAACTTGATTGTTCAAACCAAGTTCTTCAGCCTTTTTCTTGCAATAATTAATTTGATTTTTACTTAAAGAAATTCCAGTAACTTCACAGCTTTTTTGTTTAGCAATTTCAAAAGCCATTCCTCCCCAACCGCATCCTATTTCTAGAATTTTCTGACCCTTTTTAATATCAAGTTTTTTTACAATGTGATCAACTTTATTTTGTTGAGCTTCTTCTAAAGATTTTGTGTCATGTTTCCAATAAGCACATGAATAAAGTCTATGTTTATTATCTAAAAAAATATCATAAAGCTTTTCACCTTTAGTTCCACCTATATCATAATGATGCTCTACATTTTTTCTTGATTTACCAGGAAGATTAAAATTTGAAACGTAACGCCACATTTGAAATATTTTTTTCGAAAAATAACTTGTTGAACTAATTTCTCTTCTACCAAGATTTTTTAGGAGGTCCATCAAAAAATCTTTTAATGTTGCATTTTCAATAACAATCTCGTTTCGCATATATGCTTCTGGAAACTCAATTTCCGGGTCTAAGACTAATTTTAAAGGAAGATTTTTTTTTAATAACTTTAAAGTGATAGGATTATCTTTTCTTGGATTACCGCAAATATATTTTTGACCCTTTGGATCTATTAAAATAATTCCATTTTCCTTATAAATATTTGAGAGAATTCTTGCCAATATCATATTAAGCCGCTAAGTCCTTATGCATTTCAAATTTAAGTTTGTTCAATTCTAAAATAAGATTTTCTTTTTCATTAATGCTTAAAACTTCTAACGGCGGTAATAAATTTTTGAAATTTTTGTTCTTACTTAAAAAATAACTATGTAAAGCTGATATTAAATTATATTTTTCAAATACTTCACGAACTGCAATTAATTTCATATTATGAGATTGTTCATTTTTTTTTTCATAATCATCAAAAACTTTTCGGGATAAAGAGCTTGTGACTTGAGTTACTGCTGAAATTGTGCCAGCACACCCTAGTTCTAAACCTTTTAAAAGTTTAGCCTCTGAGCCAGGAAAAATCAAAAAATTTTTAATTTTTAAATTTTCATAAAGATTATAGCTAGAGTCCTTTACTCCAATAATGTTCTTCGGGAATTTTTTATTTAATTCTTCTACAAATTTTGGAGAGAACAAAAAAGAAGAGAGTTTTTCAAAATTGTATAAAATAATTCTAATTTTTGGTACCTCAGAGATTATGTTTTTATAAAAATTAAAAACACCTTTTTCAGAATTATTTTTATAATAAGCTGGAGGCATAATTAAAAAATCGTTAAAGCCATATTCAGATGAGTATTTAACTAAGTTGATAGTTTCGAGTAACGAATTACAACCTGTTCCAAGAAAAAATTTTTTTTTAAGTTTATGATTTGCAATTTTTGATATTAAAGCTTTTTTTGAGTTTAGATCTATTAATTGACTTTGACCAGTAGAGCCGAAAAATATAACACCATGTAATCCATTGTTGATACCGCTTTCTGCATGAGCAATAGTTTCATCCACATTTAATGACAAATCCTCATTTAAAATGCTGCATGTAGCTGAATATATTCCTCTTGTTATCATAATCTTACCTAATTTATTCTATCTAAGTTATATAGTTAAAATCAAGTATGAAAATTTTGTGCGTAAACATTAGAAAAGGAATGGGAGATCAAATTATTTTCTTACCTTATTTACACTCTATCGCAAAAAAATATAATACCTCGATCCACTTACTAGCTAAAGAGGAATCTCGAGCTAAAGATTTATTTGCTGAAGATCATAATATAGAAAAAATTATAACCCTTGAAAAAAATATGGATGGGATTTCAGGTATTTCTAAATTAGTAAATGAATTAAAAAAAAATAATTACGAAAAAATTTTTATTTTCAATTCCTCTTTAAGATATAATATTGTTGCCAGATTGGCGGGTATTAAATCAATCAATCAATATCCACTTTTTTTAAAAAAAGATAACATAGTCCATTCTGCTAAAATTTTTACACAGACTGTTACCGGTGGTATTGTTGACACAGAACCTCATTTAATAATTAAAAATAAAAAAAAAAATAAGGATAGAAATTTTAAACATGTTTGTCTTGGAATAAGTGCTTCAGGACCAACTAAGAGATGGAATATTGAAAATTACATAAAATTAGCAAAAAAAATAAATACAATAACCAAATGTAAATTCTATTTGGCCGGAGGGAAAAATGATATTGAGCTTATTAATAAGTTTAAAGATGCTGTTGGAACTGAGAATTCAATTTCATTTGACGAAATGAAAATCAAAGAAACTTTAAAATATATTTCAGACTGTGATTTGTATATAGGAAATGATACAGGTTGGGCTCATATATCTGTTGCTTTGAATATAAAAGCTATTACGATTTTTTGTGATAGTCCTGTTGCTGCTTATGGATATTACAGCAAAAAAATGATCACGGTTGAACCAGAGGGAATTCCCAAAGGGACCACAACGCATGATACTCTTGGAAAAGATAAAGTATCTTTTGAGAATGTTTACAACGAGTCAATTAGAATTCTTTGTTAAACAAAATCGCTCTTAATAATCTTGTCTACTGCTTCATTCACAAGTTGACTTAATCTTTCTGTTTTGACATCTCTATTCATGTCTGGATGTATTTTTTGTTGAAGTTTCTTAGCTGCATTTAATACTTCTTCTTTGGTACAACCTCTTTTTAATCCTAATAGCTTATAAGCTTCATCAATAGATACGCTTGATGATCCCGTGGGTTTATTAATATTTCCTTGTGAAAATCTTCCAGAATTTCTAAAATACTGAATTAGTCTCCATAGCTGAATCATTTGTAGTGCTGTAAGACCTTTTATTTTTAATCCACTTAAAATTACAAATAAGAAAGGCAGTGAAAATAAAAATTTTCCCCCGACAGTGAATAAGGCAGCTAAAATCAAAGACAAATATACTGCTATTTTTTTTATTGTAAGAGCAATTTTTTTTGAACTAGTTCTAGCAAACCAGTTTAAAAATAAATAAACAATGACAAATATGATAATTCCTATTAAAACCCAATTCATATAATTTTCATTTATGAATATACCAGAATTAAAAAAAATAAAGAGTGAAAAAAAATATCACGATATATCTCTTCATGATGATTACTCTTGGGTTGATCAGCCTAATATTTTAGAAGTTCTTAAAGATCCTAAAAAAATTCTTCCAGAAGTAAAAAAATATATTGATGAAAATAATTTATTCACAGAACAATATTTTGAAGATGTTAAAGGTTTGCAAAAATCACTTTTTAAAGAAATTAAGTCAAAAATAAAATTAGATGATACTTCTTTAAAATATAAGGATAGAAAATATTATTATTGGGTAAAAACAGAGTCAGAAGGAAACTATGGAAAAAGAATTAGGCAACTAATCGATAAATCAAAACCTGAAGAAATTTATTTTGACGGGGATTTAGAAAAAAAGAAATCTGGATCAGAATATTTTGGTCTTGGAGGTGTAAGCGTTTCTGACTCAGATGAATACTTAGCTTATTCTTTAGATTTAAAAGGATCGGAGTACTACACTATATATTTAAGAAATCTTAATAATAATAAAAATACAGATGAGGTGATTGAAAATACGAGTGGTAGTATTACTTGGTCTTTAGATAGTAAAAGTTTCTTCTACTCTAAACTTGACAAATTTCATAGGCCTCGTCAGATTTACAGACACCGTTTAGGAACCTTAGTAGAAAAAGATGAGCTTATATTTGAAGAAAAGGACGAAACATTTACCTGTTCAATAAGCTTAAGTTCTGACGAAAAATTTTTTTTTATTTCATCATCTGATCATATAACTACGGAAGAATATTTTTTTCCATCAAATTCTGAAAAAATTATTCCTACGCTTTTCCAAAAGAGAGAAAAAGACATTCGTTACTCATTAGATGCATGGAAAGATTATTTTTATATTTCAACAAATGAAGATGCTAGAGACTATAAAATTTTACGATGTCGAACTAATGATATTAAAAAAATCGAGGAATTTATTCCTGCAAAAAAAGAGACGGTAATAGGTAGTTTAGTTTTTCTTGATGATTTTATTATACGTGGAGAAAAATCAGATGCTATCTCAAAATTATTTGTTAGAAATATAAAATCAAACAAAGAAGAAGAAATTAAAATATCAAACGAAGCTATCGGATTACCAGGTGTATCGTTAATGCAAAGAAATACTAACACGACCAAGATAAGAGTGAGCTGGGAAAGTATGGCTACTCCCAACAGAACTTTTGAATATGATATTTTGACCAAAGAAAAAAGGCTTGTTAAAGAGATTGAAATTCCCTCAGGACATAATCCAGAAAACTATGTTGTGGAAAGGATTAAAGCAAAATCCCATGATGGTCGCTTGATACCAATTAGCTTGCTACGTTTAAAAAATAAAAAACAGGATGGTAAATCAAAAATGTTATTATATGCTTACGGGGCATACAAACATAGTGTTTCTCCATCTTTTAGCTCCGCAAGATTTTGTTTGGTAGATAGAGGTATAACCTTTGCTATAGCTCATGTAAGAGGGGGAGGTGAATTAGGTGATAATTGGCACGAAGAAGGAAAAAAAAAATTAAAAAAAAATACTTTTATTGATTATGTATCGTGTGCAAATCATTTAATTGATCAAAGATATACTTATAAAGGCGGCATATGTTTTTATGGAGGATCTGCCGGTGGATTAACTGGCGGTGCATTAGCAAATATGGCTCCGGAATTATTTTTTTCTATGTTATTGCTAGTTCCTTTTGTAGATACAATTACAACCATGCTTAATGAAAAACTACCACTAACACCTGCCGAATGGGAATTATGGGGAAACCCAATTAAAGAAAAAGATTATTTTAATTATATTTTATCATATTCGCCTTATAATAATTTAAAGAAAGCGCATTACCCACCAATGCTTATAACTACTTCATTGTTTGATAACCGTGTACTTTATTCAGAGCCAATAAAATATATTGCTAGATTAAGAGACTTGAAAGCTGACGATAATCCTCAATTGCTTAAGTGTAAAATTGAAGCAGCGGGGCATGGAGGTATGAGTGGAAGAGATAATTCAATTACCGAACTAGCAGAGGAGTATAGTTTCATTTTAAAAACAGCAAAAATTTTAAAGTAATAATCTTGAGAAATTCATTTCAAAGATAAAACTTATAAACAGAAATATTGAGCATAGGTTGTAAAATTTAATAAATTCTTATTTTTTTGAGATTTTAGTCACAATATAGAGTATTCAACAAAAACAGGAGGTTTTTACGATGTTAAATAAATATTTTGAATATAGAAAACATAAAACTAATTTTAAAACAGAAGTAATAGCCGGTGTAACGACTTTTCTTACAATGGCTTATATTATGTTTTTAAATCCTTTCATCTTATCAGGTGAATTTGCTGGTACAGAAAAAGGTTTTTTTGATTTTGGTGCAGTGTTTACTGCAACTATTTTAGCTACGGCATTAGCTTGTTTCATAATGGCATTTTATGGAAAAACATGGCCGATTGGACTTGCGCCAGGTATGGGTATTAATGCATTTGTAGCTTATGGAGTAGTTGCAGGTATGGGTTACACACCTCAAGCTGCTTTGGGAGCTGTTTTAGTTGCTGGGATAATTTTCTTAGCAATTTCTTTAACACCTTTGAGAGCTTGGTTAATTAACTCAATTCCAAGAAGTTTAAAACTTGGAATAGGAGCTGGTATTGGATTATTTCTAGCCATAATAGGTTTAGAAATTATGGGAGTTGTAGGAGATCATCCAGTCACACTTGTTACTCTTGGGGATATTAAAAATCCTCTGGTTCTTCTCGGATGTTTAACTTTTGTTTTTATGATTGTTTTAGAAAAAATGAAAGTAAAGGGGAATATCATTATTGGTATACTAGTGTTTAGTATTATTGCTTGGGCCACAGGACTTGCTAAATTTAATGGAGTTGTTGGAACTATTCCACCAATGACTTATTTATTTGAATTTGACCTTAAGGCTGCTTTGAGTGCAGGAATGGCTTCTATTGTCTTCACTTTATTATTTATCGACTTTTTTGATACAGCAGGAACACTTACTTCTGTAGCTAACGTAGCTGGTAAAGTTGATAAAAAAGGTAAAGTGCAAGATATCAATAAAGCTATGCTGTCAGATAGTGTTGGAACTGTTGCAGGTGCTATGATGGGAACAACAACTGTTACAAGTTATGTTGAGTCTGGCGCAGGTGTAAAAGCGGGCGGAAGAACTGGTATGACTTCTTTAGTAATCGGAGTTCTCTTCTTAGCTTGTTTATTTTTTTCGCCTTTGGCAACAAGTCTTCCAAAAGAAATAGATGGGGCGGCACTTTTGTATGTAGCAATATTATTCGTCAGAAATATCACAGATATTGAATGGGATGATATAGCAGAGTCAGGACCAGCTGTTGTTGCAATGATTACGATGCCTTTAACTTACAGTATTAGTAATGGTATTGCTCTTGCTTTTATATCATACGCTTTAATCCAAATTTTTACTGGAAAGTTTGGTAAAACTTCTTCAGCAATTTGGGTGATTGCAGTCTTTAGCGTAATAAGTTTTTACGTAGCTTAATAATTTTGGGCCAGTTTTACTGGCCCTTAATTTTTTTGATGCTTCTTTATTAAATCAGAGACTTTTACTTCTTCGTAGTGCTCAAATGGCTGAACAATCCAAGGATTGCTCGCTAATCTTTGCGCACAAAAATCAGGTTCAAAAGTAGAGTCCTTTTTTTTCCAAAGCACTGCTGTTTTAATCTCTTTAATATTGCCTTTAAGTGGAGGATAATTTTTCAACCAATTAATGCTTTTATTAAGTGTAACTCCAGTATCTGAAAGATCGTCACATAAAAGAATGTTGCCTTTCATATCTTGAACTGTGGAACTCATTTCTCTTGAAAAAACTAAATCACCTTGTTGATCTTCTATTCCGTCACCTGAATATGACTCGACTGCCAAATATGCACATTTTAACTTGAAAACTCTACTTAAAACATCAATGATTGGAGCTCCCCCTCTCATTATTCCTATTAATAAATTAGGTTTAAAACCGCTCTGAAAAATTTGAATTGCTAACTTTTCTACAATTAAATTATACTCTTTCCAATCAACTATAATTTTATCTGCCATGAAGAAAATTAATTTATTTTGAATGAGTTGTAAAGAAGTTTAATATTGAATTGGCTCTTCATCAATTGATCTCCATAAATACCAAGTAGCAACTGAACAATAAGGAGAAAACCTTTTATATAGTTTTTTGAGAAAACTTTTAGGAGGTAAATACTTTTTTTTATAATTATTTGAAATTGCTCTTAGCAAACCAATGTCTTGAAGTGGCCAAATATTGGGTCTATTAAATGTGAATAATAAAATCATTTCAGCAGACCATCTACCGATCTGTCTAAGCTCTGATAAATATTCGATTGCTTCTTCATCGCTCATTTTTTTTATTAATTCAGGTTTAAATTCTTTATTAAGTATTTTTTTTGCTAAATCTTTTATTCCTTTAACTTTTTGTCTACTTAAACCACATCTCTTTAATGATAAAGGAGTTAATTTATTAACATTTTTTGGATTAATTTTTCCGTTACACGTTTTTTTAAATTTAGAGAAAACAGAATCAGCTGCAGCAACACTTATTTGTTGTCCCGTAATACTTTTACATAATGAAAAAAAAACATCATTTCTCGTTACTAAAGCTCCATCGTTATAACTATTTATCAGTCTTCTCATTACCGCATCTTTTTTAGATAAATCTAATTTTGCCTTATTCCAATAACTTGGTTTTTTCATGATCTTGGGTTGATAATTTGTTTCTTGAGCTGAGTTTCTCTTGTAAATATTATTAAAGAACTTGTGATAACTAATAATGCTCCGATCAAAGTTAAAACTTTAGGAACTTCGCTCCAGATTAAAAAACCAAAAACAATTGCAAAAACTAAACTTAAGTATTTAATTGGAGTAACCAGTGATGCTTCGGCCAGCCTATAACTTTGAGTTAATAAAAGATTAGCTATACTTCCACAAAGCCCCATAATTATAAAAATTATTAAATCAATTATTGAAGGCATTTTCCACTCCATAAAAAATATTGAACCTAGACCTAGTAGTGTGCAAAGAAATGTAAAATAAAAAGCTATTGTATAGTTAGCTTCTGTTTTAGACAAAGATCTAACACTGATAGCAACACATGCAAAAAAAATACAGAAAATTACCGGAGTAAGATAGTAATAGTTTAAATCTAAAAACGCTGGTTGTACTATCAACAGCATACCAATAAACCCTAAAAAAACTGCTGACCATCTTTTGATGCCAACTTTTTCTGATAAAAAAAATATTGAAGCAACAGTAACGAATATTGGTCCACCAAATGTAAGGGATACTACATCAGCTAAAGGTAGTTCACGCAACCCAATAAATAAAGCAATTATAGCAAGAGCTCCTGTTATGGCTCTGAAGGCGTGTAAACCTGGCCGAGACGTTTTATAAAAGGTAAGCAGCTTGTTTCTAGGAATGATAAATATAATAGGGATGAAGCCAATAAAAAATCTTAAAAACAAAACTTGGCCAACAGGGTAATAGTCTAGCCACTTTACGCAAATATCCATAATTGAAAAGCAAATTACGCTTCCAACCATGTACAATACGCCTATTTGATTTTGAGTTAACAATTTACTATCCTTTCTTTATTAAAATATATTAATTAACTTATGCAGAAATGTACACTCGCTCTTGGATGTTTTTGGAAACCTGAGGAAAACTTCAAAAGTAAACAGGGGATAATTAAAACAGAAGTGGGATACGCCGGTGGTAAAAGAGATAAGATTACTTATGAAGAGGTTTGCACAGGGAATACAGGCCATGCTGAAGTAGTAAGGTTAACTTTTGATGAAACAAAGATTTCATATAAAAAAATTTTAGATCTTTTTTTTAAAATGCATGACCCGACTCAAAAGGATATGCAATTTCCGGATATTGGTACACAATACAGAAGTGAAATTTTTTATGAAACAGATGAGCAAAGAAGAGAGGCTGAAAAAGTTTTAAATGAAAAAAATAAAGAGTTTGGGGGAAAAATTCAAACAAAAATATCAAAAATAAACAATTATTGTAAAGCTGAAGATTATCATCAAAAATATATAGAAAAAAACACAAGATGAAAAATTTAGTTTCTACAGATTGGCTTGAAAAAAATTTAGAAAAAGTAAGAATTTTTGATGGCAGTTGGCATCTTCCAAACACTAATAGAAATGCTTTAAATGAATTTAATTTTAGTCATATAGAAAATTCAAATTTTTTTAACATAGATGAAAACTCAAATCGTGAGTCTAAATTACCTCATATGTTGCCAAGCAAAGATGATTGGGAAAAATCTATGTCTAAATTTGGAATAAAAAATTCAGACCATGTAGTTATTTATGACAATTCTGATGTGATTAGCTCATGTCGTGTTTGGTATACATTTTTATATTTTAACCATGAACCAAATCTGGTGTCGGTTTTAGATGGTGGTTTTAAAAAGTGGCTGAATGAAAAAAAAGTTACGACTTCAGATATTAAAGTATTTGAAAAAAGCTCATATGCAGCTAAAGAAAATAAATTTTTGGTTTTAAGTAAAGATCAAGTTAATGATAATATCAAAAACAAATCATTCGAATTAATAGATGCCCGTGGTAAAGAAAGGTTCTTAGGCACTCTACCGGAAGCAAGAACTGAGTTAAGAAGTGGTCATATAGAGGGCTCAAAAAATTTACCTTTTACAGAATTAATCAATGATGACCGAACTTTTAAAGATAAGGAGGAATTAATATCAATTTTTAAAAAACATAATGTTGATCCAAAAAAAACCATTGCATTTACTTGTGGTTCTGGAATAACCGCATGTGTTTTAGGGTTAACTAATTCTATCATAAGTGGTAAAAAACCAGTTGTTTACGATGGTTCTTGGGCAGAGTACGGAATAAAATAAAATGACAACTAATTCAAAACTAAAAACTTTTTTAATAATTTTTATAATTGCTATTTTCGTAGTCATCTTAGCTAGACATTTTATTGGTTTACATTTTAAAAAAAAGTTTAGTGTCCGACCCGCTCCTGGAGTAATTGTAAGTGAAGTTGAAAAATCTTTATTTTATAAAAGTATTGAAACATTTGGTACTGCAATTGCTCAAAATTCTAAAACTTACAGAGTTACAAAGGATAATGTTATTGGTAATTTAAAAATTGAAAATAGATTTGTTAAAAAAGGTGAAATTATAGTTGCTTTAAAAGACGGAAAAAATATTATTGCTGATTTTGCAGGTAAACTAGGTAAAAGAGAGATTGCCCAGGGTGTTCTCGGATCAAATAGTTTAATCATTACTTTGGATGATTTAAAAAAGATTGTAATTGATATAAAAATCCCAGAAAACTATGTAGGTATTTTAAGACCAGGCTTAAAATCAGAAATTAAAAGTTCATCATTTAATAAAAGTTTTAAAGGTAAAGTAGACTCTATTAGTTCAAGAATAGACCCTTCGACTAGATCAATTTTAGCAAGAATTATAGTAGATAATTCAAATTTTGAAATCATACCAGGACAATTAATGACAGTTAAAGTAATTTACGATGAGTCAAATCAAATAGGAGTGCCTGAAAGTTCAGTAACTATCCAAGGTAACACAGCTTTTGTTTATATTGTCAAAGATGAAACTGCAGAAAAAAGAACTATCAAAATGGGCAAAAGAAACTTTGGAAAAGTCTCAATTGTTTCTGGTATCGAAGAAGGTGATATGGTTATAAGCGAGGGTGTATCTAAAGTAAGACATAACGCTAAAGTAAAAATTATTAATCCTTAAATAAAATATGTTTTTAACAGACTTATCTATAAAAAGACCTGTAGTAGCCTCGGTTATGAGTTTGGTTCTTGTAATTTTTGGGCTAGTGACTTTTCAAGAAATACCCACAGATGAACTTCCAGATGTTCAACCTCCTGTTGTTACCATTCAAACTGAATACAGAGGTGCATCAGCTGAGATTGTAGATACTCAAATAACTCAGAAGATAGAAGATTTTGTAGCAGGTACACCGGGACTTGAGACAGTCGATTCATTTAGTGAAGATGAGAGTTCAAGAATAACTCTAACATTTGAAACTGATTTAGATATCGATGATGTCACAAATGACGTGAGAAGTTCAGTCTCGAGAGTGCTAGATAATTTACCTGACGGAGCAGGACAACCAGAAATATTTAAGCAAAGTGCAGGGATGCGTACCACTATGTGGCTATCTTTTAACTCTGAAATAATGACAGATTTAGAGTTAACTGATTATGCCGATAGATACCTAACAGATGTTTTTTCTACTGTAAATGGCGTAGGTAGAGTGCGTTTGGGAGGAGAGAGAGAACTATCCTTGAGAGTTTGGTTAGATCCTATCGCTTTAGCAGCAAGAGACCTAACAACACAAGAAGTAGAGGAAATTTTGAAAAAAGAAAATACAGAGTTTCCCGCCGGTAGAATTGAGTCTAAAGATATCGATTTAACTATTAAATTAGATAAAGCTTATAAAAATTTAGAAAATTATAAAATGCTGCCTCTTAAAAGGGCTAAAGATGGATCCATAATTAGTCTTGGGGATGTAGCTCGAATAGAATTAGGAGCTGAGTCCACCAGAACTCTTTTCAAAGGTAATGGTAAACAGGTTGTAGGAATAGGTATCTATCAGCAGTCAGATGCAAATACAATTGCTGTTGCGAATGGTATTAAAAAAAAAATTAAAGAAATTAAGCCAACATTGCCTCCAGACACAACTTTAGAAGTTTCCTTTGATAGAAGCAATTATATTAAAGCTGCTATTTATGAAGTGTATAAAACATTAGTCATTGCATTAATTTTAGTAACAATAATAATTTATTTATTTTTAGGAAACATAAGAGCGCTTGTTGTGCCGTTAATTGCTCTACCTGTTTCTTTAATATCTACTTTTTTATCAATTTATGTATTTGGTTTTTCTATTAATCTTTTTACACTGATGGCTCTTGTTCTAGCCATAGGTATTGTTGTTGATGATGCAATTGTGATGCTGGAAAATATTGTCAGAAGAATAGAGTTGGGTGATAGTCCTCTAGTGGCCGCGTACAAGGGTGCAAAACAAGTGTCTTTTGCAATTATAGCAACAACCGTAGTGCTCGTGGCTGTATTTATTCCTTTAATTTTTATTAAAGGTATAACAGGCGTTTTATTTACGCAAACTGCAGTCACTCTAGCCTCAGCAGTAGTAATTTCGAGTTTTGTAGCTCTTTCTCTTAGTCCAATGCTTGGTAGTAAGTTTTTAAAAAAAAATATGAACAAATCAAAAATTGTAATTAAATTCGAAAAATTTTTGAAAGAAATAACATATTTTTATAAGTTGTCTCTTTTGGGGTGGATTAAAAAGAAGAAGATAATTACATCTTTTTTAATTGGAACATTGGCTTTAACTATTTTCTTATTCAATTTTGCACCAAAAGAGCTAATAGCGCCCGAAGACCGTGGAGCTTTCTTCGTAATCGTTAAAGCCCCCCAAGGTTCAGGTTTTAATTTTACAAAAACTAAAGCTGAAGAAATTGAAAAACTCTTACTTCCAAATGTGGGAAAAGGTGAATACAGAAAACTTATAATGAGAGTTCCAGGTTTTGGGAGATCGGCAAAACAAGTGAACAGTGGTTTTATAATTGTCCTTTTAGAACCTTGGTCAAAAAGAGATCGTCATGGGGTGAAAATCATGAGGGAGTCTTTTGGAAAAATAGGAAGAGTTCCAGGTGTACTAGCATTTCCTATAATGCCTCAGGGGATTCGAACTGGAGGAATAGAAAGTCCAGTTCAATTTGTTATATTAGGCAATACCTATGATCAACTAATAAAGTGGAAAGAAATTATAAAAAAAGAGGCTAGAAAAAATCCAGGTTTAGTATCAATACAAGACGACTTCGACCTTAATAAACCTCAGCTAAATGTGCAAATTAATCAAAAAAAAGCTGCTGACTTAGGGGTTGCCACTGAAGATATAGGAAGAACAATAGAAACTATTTTTGGTTCTAAAAAAGTTACTAACTTTACACAAGATGGAAAAGAATATTCAATTATTCTTCAGGGAGATATTAAAGATAGG
>MDTA01096221.1_pt1 | contig 16032 bp, 13 predicted proteins | sample 811151 | NCBI WGS metagenome assembly MDTA01 (sample SAMN05326648, study PRJNA326480) | marine metagenome | isolation source: seawater | place: Indian Ocean: South | collected 2010 | reverse complement strand
TAAATATTGCAGATCTGGAATAACCATTGACCATTGTTGCGCCGTCGGGGTTGTATACCGACCCAGATCGGATGGTGATGTGCATTGGACTCATACCTGCCCCGTACGTGCTATCCCAGTAACTTGGGTTATCATTGTATGGAACCGCAAATGTCTCTGTGGGAAGAGTCCTTGCAGTGAGCGATCCAGCTGGAATATTCTTGAATGTCAAGGATTTAAATTTCACGTCCTCCATTTCGACAGGCGACGTAATAGAAAATCCCTGTGTAGATTCAAATGATCTTACGTGAAGTCTATCTGCTGTTATTTTATCTGCGCCAGATATGCTATTCTGGTCATCTAATGTAATGCTATTAATTTTGGAATCTCCTTTTACCTTTAATTTAGAATCAACTCCAAATATATTTGACAAACCAATACCGACATTCTCTCCACCTCGTGCACCATAGTATAGCGTCTCGCCGTTTCCAGTGACATTCCATGTATTTGCAACAGGGTACAGCGGAGCCTCACTTGTTTCATTGGAATTGCCATAAGAAGCTGAATTGGCCCTGTAATATGGTATTGGAGCAAGTTCGGTATCATTGGCATTCATGACTGCACCCCTACCGAATCTCGCCATCAATTTCTTTTTTGCCTCAGCGCCTAGTCCCTGGTGCTTAATAACATCCAAACAGTCAAGAGTTTGATTATATTGCATACCTATCCTAACCTGATCGTTTGATTGAGTTGCTTCTTGAAATATGAGGCTTTTTCCAACATACAAATTCTTTTCTATATTAACATCCTCCGTAAATTCAGTGTTGCCACCGAATTTCAAGTGCTTTTTAGATTGGATCAACAAGTGTTTATCCATTGACAATTTAGCAACGTCTTCGTCCGCTGGTTCCTCTACTATGAAGGATTTCAGCTCCATAGTTTCACGTGCATCGAAACTCAGATTCGATCTCTCTGAAGTGATAATACATTTTGTATCATCATCTGAAATAGCGAAAGAATAATCAGTATTATTCGCTTCATCATTCGATCCGATGAAAAACTTTAACTTTTTTGATACACGTAATTGCAAATCTTCAGGAGACTCTCCATTATCTGGAGTAAAAATTTTGTTTGCTACTATAGTGTTAAAAAAGTTCACGGAGTCGTTATGTAGGTCTAGCTGTGCATCATCGTTACCGAAAGGGAAAGTTACATCCATTCCTGCATAATATTCTACAACGTTTGCTACGTTGTTGGCTGCCATCAGTGGTTGAATTAATTTTTATGCATATAAAATTCTAACATTTCAATTTTAAACGATCAGCAACAATCAACCCCCTAATTAAAATTTGAAAATTGTCTTTTTATGAGGTAAGATGAATGCCGTTCGGGCGTTCGGTAGATTATTAGTAAGAGATGAAAAACAATTAGAAAAGCCACGTGATACCTATAAAGCATGGGACTCGGACGAAGATGATCTAGATGACATTGAATCTGTTTCCGATTTAAACATTGGACCACCGTTGTTTAAAAACAAGAAACTAAACGATCACATTTCGAACTGGACTCAAAAAATTGAAGAACTCGAGGCTGATAACAATGCAATCAAGAATAAGACTGAACATGACGTACATGATATCAACCAGATTTCCGGAAAGCTCGATGCTACTCATTTCGACCTAGAGGAAAAAGAGAAAACCATTGGTAAAAACAATAGTAATACTTATATTCTAAGACAACTACTAAAACGAACTCATGACGTACATGTTGACAATCTTGTTAGACGACTAAATATCGATGACAAGAACAAACAAAAGAACTCTAATACAACTGACGCTGAAGAATTTAAATTTCAGGCATACGTGTTATTCATAAAATTGAGAAGATGGCTGAAACAACTCAAAACCGATAAATCATTACTTAGACAAAACCAAAGGATGCTATCTCTTAAGTATCACGGTTTGAAAAATAAAATAGATTTTATTCAAATTTCAGTAATTGCTGTGGCCACGATGATAACTTTCGTGGATACGATAAAACAATACATTCCAATGCCCATTGCTGCCACAACTATCATCCCAATAGTGATGTCAACGTACATAGGATTCATTATTGCAATTTCAAGATTTTATAAATGGGAAGACACCAAGGAAAAATTAACAAAGATGAATGAAAAACTAGCGTTCAACATAAATCAGATTTGGAAGAAAATAAAATTCGCCTCACAGCACAAAAATATTGAACCATCTCGTGATTGGAAAGAATACTTTAAAAGAGTTCACGAGAAAATGCAAGACCTTCAAAAAGACGGAACAACCGAGGAAATGATACAACTAAAACAAGAGATTGATATAATAATGGATTATCGTGAAACACTTGCCTACAAAGACAAATTATCAAGCTTGAATTTACAGGATGCTGTTATCAAAAAGAAAATACTAACCGTGAATCAGTATAAAGAAAACATTTTGGAAAATAAGGACGGGAAAATCAATAAATACATGGTCAACTGGCATTTCCCTTTCAATTTATTCAGAAACGCCTGCTTCTGGGCTAGATCATCACACATATCGGGACAAAAGTTTTTCAAAGATCGACTTTACTATCAAGAAAGTCAAGAAAGTGAAGAAAGTGAAAGCAAAGTTTGAAAAGTATATCGATTAAATTAAATCATGTCTACATCTGTTTCTGTTGCGGGGCAAGTACAAGCTTGATTTTTCCCAAGGAGCCGACCGCATATTGAATTATCAGCGGATAATCATTCTTTAGATATATCTCTATGACATTACTGAGATTTGTGCACTTCGTAAACTGAAGTAGATATTTCGAATCAAATTCACCCTGATATATAACTCCTTCTTTCTTCTGCTCAATCTTTAAATTCTCAGAATCATTGAGAATTATCTCATGCTCACAGAAATCTCCTCGGCATGACAGGATCAACTTGTTATCAGTATTTGTTATTTCAACAGTATCTGAAAGGTTTGAAATATCTCTACAAACTTTCTGAAAGTCTGCGGACGGAAGTGTTATCACTGAATTGAATTCTACCGGTGGGATTTCCATGTTGCTATTGTCGAGATCAAGAAGATTCAAACGAGACACTTTGATAGTGTTCTTATCAGTATTTTCAACTCGAATTTGTAACTCATTCTTGTTAGAATTTAGCATTGAGAATGCGATAGTGTCGTTGTTGTTGACTGTTTTAATCAGCTTGTTCAAATTCAACATATTAACACCTATCATTTGCTCCCCGTCACATTCGTAATGCTCAAACTTGGAAGCTTCCAGTTTCATGTGAATAAGGATAACGTGAGAACTATCCATGGTGCATATTCTCATTCCACTACTATTGATGATAATGACAGTGTCTGTTAGTATTTCTTTCAAGGCCTCGATAAGAATTTTAAAGGTAGTTCCTTGAACAGTCTTAATGTTGAGCGCATAATCCATCTGTTCCTGCACCTGCATTTTGATTTCTCTGTTTGGTTAATTAAATAGCCTTAGCTTTAAATCAAATTTTCGATGAAATTCGATATCATTTCATAAACAATCTCAGCAATATTACAATGCAAATGATAATTATATCAATCAATCGAGTAAAGTAAATGAAATCAGCGTCTCTACCATACGCACATTCACACTTAGCCCGTCTTAACTCAAAAACGTATGTAAACACCACACCCAGATACAAAAGGGAATACATTGACAGGAACCAAATGTAACTCGATGGATGTATGCTTCCAAGGTGCAGAAGTGAGACAAAAACTGTTACAAAGTTGAACGCAGTCATGCCTAAAACAGCATTTCTCTTCCATGAGTCAGAACACTCACAATTATCGCGCAACAATCTTTTTGCAAAATTATACGTTATTGCATGTTCGATGACAACAAGCAATAAGTACACGTAAACCAGCATCTTGATTTAACAAAACATTTATTTTTTTTTGGAAAAAAAATGTGAGGTAACGGTAATGTGTACATGAGAAAAGAGCAGTGCTACGCTAAATTAAATCTTACAGTGAACGCTGGGGCAGGAGACGTAAGAGCAGCTTACAGAAAACTTGCAATGATTCATCATCCCGATAAAGGAGGGGATGAAAGTACATTTAAGCAAATAAATGAAGCTTATGATAGAATTCAGAGACAGGATTTCACACACGACCAACGTTGTGGACCCTTTGACGAAATGTTTTCCCACGACTTTACAAACAAACGATCCCAAGTAACCAGGCCAGCGGCAAAAACAACTAAGAACCAAACAATAATGAAATGTTTTGACTTGACTTTGCAGGAGGCATATAACGGGGACAATAAAAAATTATCCCTTCAGCATACTATTCCTTGCACCGAGTGTTCTCCACCGTGCGATAAATGTAACGCATGCGGTTTCGTAACAATTGAAGAGCACAAATCAATGGGATTTGCCAAATTCGTTTCATCCTCTACGATAACTTGTCCAAAATGCAAAGGTAAAAAAAGACTATATAAGCCTGGACCTTGTGCAGTTTGCAACAATAAGAAATTCTTAAACGTGACCAAAATAGAACATATTCGTTTCCCGCCCAGGGTATCAAAAGGTAAATTTAAATGCATTAGAAATGTTATCGATGGATTCGATCTCGAAGTCCACGTTAGTTACAACCATGCAGAAGATATCTCAATTTCTCCAACCGGAGACATGATCGTTTGTAAAAGTATTAAATTCATAGAATCCATTTTCGGTTATGAAACCGTATTCACGCACCCCTCCGGTGAAAATATTGAACTAAATACACGCACGCTTAACACCGTTTTAAATGAAAACAAAACTGTTATCATAGAAGGTAAAGGCTTTAAACTAGGAAGACAGCTTATATTCAAATTCAACATAGAGCAACCCAAATTGAAACCAATGGATGAAGTTGACAATCTCAAAATTGAGGAATGCAAAAATATTCTTAAAACTTTAATGATTTGATGTTAACTTGAAATAATATTTTTGAGTTTTTCTTATTTTTGTTCTTGAAATGTCATCTTTCCAACTTGGACTATGTATACATTTCTTGACAATCAAACGCAGACCCGGTGCATTTCCTTTGTTTTCGATCCAAGATATAAATTTATCATCATGTAACAACGCCGAAGACAGCAAAATATATGAAAATGGATGCGATATCTCCTGATAGTCTTCCAAGCGCCTAAAATCTTCTATTGTATCACAATTATTTAAAAGCAAGAACTTTTTGACGTTTCTCAACGATGTCTTCCTCTGTTTATCCAGTGAGGTAAAACCGCATTTACAATATAAATATTGAGCATACGCTTCAGTGAAAGCTTCATTGAACATAATATTCACACGAGATACAGATGGGTATTCCCGTCTAATATCGGACTCGATCGATTTCAGAATCGGCATGCCGTGTAAATCACGGTTCAAAAAATGGATTACCTCATGAATCAACACCTTTGCAAAATCCTCGATTCGATATATGATGATGCTATTGACACCACCGTAAGTCTTCACACAAACGGCCGTATTGATCTCGTTTGCCCCGATTACTGGTCGATCAGAATCTGTTTTCTTCTTTACAAACTTCTTCTTACCACTTAGGACTATGATAATACTCATTGGCGTGCTCCGTAACTCTATAAATTGTTTGCGCAAAAAAGTTATCACTTTTCTCAATTGTCCCATCGCATGATTTTTATCTTCAGCCGTTTGATAAAACATCTTCATGTCAATATTACCCAACACAAGTGACTCATAATGCCTCGTTTTGGGACTCTCGATAAATGACGACACCCAATCTGGTATATATCGACCACCGTCGATCAATATATCCAGTTTCATATCATTGATTTGTTAGGATATTTTATTTTGTTCCATTGATATAATGACAGAAAACATACAAAGTGAAGATCTCCTCGATAAAATAAGACAAACGAGATTTTTAAAAGATGAAACGAAGACCGAATACATAAGACGTATCGAAGAATTCTGCAATTATTTAAAAAAAGATCTCCTTTATTGCATCAATCATCCACATTGGTTTGTGAACCAGGTTTTCAAATATATTGAAGATCATGACTTTGGAATTCACACTGCTGATAAAATATGCAGCGTATTCCTTGCTGTTTTCAATTACAACCAAGACTTCAAAGAACGTAGAAAAGACTTATTTGATAAATGGATAAAAGAAACGAAAAGAATAAAAGATCTCATAGACAAGAAATATGAAAAAAATGAACCGACTGAAAGACAAGCTAAATCTTATGTAAGCTACGATGAACTCGTAAAGACAAGAAACAAAATGAAAAGAGGGACCCAAGAGAGACTTCTTCTTTTTATGTACACAGAAATCCCCCCGGTCAGAAATGATTACCATGATATGCGAATATACAAATCCAAACCAAGATACAACACGGGAAATTACATTGTCATCGGAAAAGATAAAGCTAATATTGTGTTGAACGAATTCAAAACTGATAAATCGTATGAAAAAATAGAGATTGATATACCGACTACACTACTGAAGGAAATCAAAGAGTCCCTTGAATCCTCGCCAAGGGACCACCTATTCGTATCCACTCGCACAAATAAACCACACCTAACAGCTAACTCTTTTGTAAAATGGGCAAACAGAACACTAAAAAAACTTTTCAATGATAATATCAGCTTAACGACACTGAGGCACATTTACATATCAAGACGTGATTTAAAACTTGAATCAAAATCCGGAACAGAGCGCAAAAAAATCGCAAATGTAATGGGACACAGTCTTGAACAGCAACAGAAATACTTGTGGCACGCTTGGCTGAAATGACAGGGATTTTCTGATTTGTTTTTTTTCTTTATTCATGTCAAGACCTAAAAGAATGGACACAGATGAACAGATTTACACATTTGATTCATACAAAAACGGAGAAGACGGTCCCGACGGTGGTCCAGCTATGCCGCCGGGACAGATATTTGTATTCGATCTTAATGATGTAATTAATGAAAACGAATGTGACTTCATTGTAAATACAATCAAAAAGTACAAAATTAATAATTTAGAATCAACAATAGGAAAGGAATCCGGGTTCTCAAACGTCACATGCAACAGTATTAGTTTGGACACACTCGAAATTCGAAACAAGGACATATCGGCAAAAATAAAACAAACCCTCAAGAAAGCCTTCTTTAAAGTCAAACGCAATCTTGGACAATTGATGGACCTAAGAGGAGTCCATGATTTGAATCTGCGGGAAATATACGGACCCACAAAGCCACACTATGATTGCCCGATTTCCAAGGATGATGATAGAATACTTAGCGTCATAATAGCACTGAATGATGATTACAAAGGCGGTGTCATCAACTTCCCAGAGCAGCAGTTCTCATGCAAGTTAAAAAAGCTACAAATGATTGCCTTTCCTCCATATTGGACGCATCCGCATTACGCAACTAAGCCTCTCGATGGAACAGTCAGATACACCGTAAACACATGGTTTACTCTCGAAAAGAAAGATAATCCATATGAAGAGAACTTTCTCAGAATGAATACAAAGACGTTTCTCTGAATGATTCTCATGTTCGAATCCGACTGTCGACTATCCGATGTAATATGACATGGATAGAATAATGTACTGAAACTAATTCATTCATACATCCTTCTGTTGCACTCCTAACAACATATTCAGATTTCAATCTCGACACATTCTCTTCGAAGAAAACATTATAAGCGTACAATGCCTCCTTAACGCGTTTCAAGTTGCACAAGCCTAAAATTAACGTGTGCTTATTCACTTTCACATTCAAATATTTAAACATTCCCAATATATCTTTCAGATGTTTTGAAATAATCGTATCGTTGATACACACTTTGTTGACATTACCATGGCATAAGCACTCAAAACTCTCTCTCATTAAATCATCGATTAAATCAAATGTCGCGTCAAAATTTTGCGAAATGAAAATGTTGGACATCCATCCACTCTACCTTGTAGTTATAAAAAAAATGTCATCTGCATAACTCCATCCAGTCTGATGAAGTAATGAAAAACAATAATTAGTGAAGCTCGCGGACGGCGTGATTCGAACACGCGAGTGCAATGCACATCAACTTAGCAGGCTGACCCCTTAACCGCTCGGGCACGTCCGCAACCAGTAGAGAATTCACTATTCTCAAATATATATTTTACAGGTTTTCTAAACGCAATGGTAAAATTACATGCAATCGAGTCAACGGTGGCTTAACAAGCTGCTATGATGTTTAGAAATTTGTTTTTTTGAATATCACATGGTATTATCTTTGAACACTATCTCACCCTGATAACTATTCGGAAGATTGAAAAATTGCTTCGCTTTTAAAGATTTATTCTTAAACCAAATTTTCACGATGCAGAAATTCTTCTTTGGACTAAATGACACTCCGTTCACACAATCCCACTTTGTTCGCTCTTCTGCCACCAAGATGGTCTCTCCCAATATTCTCATCAGGATCGTCGCAGAGAAATCTTGAATCTTATCTTTCAGTACTTTGAACGATAGAAACGATCCGTCCTTGTTCAATGGATCGTCCCACGTAGGGAAAATGTGTTCTCTCATATAGAAGAACATGCCATTATGAATTTGGTCATTTAGTTCGTTGTACACTTTCCAAAAATCCTGTATAGAACTAATGTCAGCTATTTTCACGTACCCGTCTCTACCCCAATTGTTGCTTATAGGATTGTGAAAGTAAACGCTCCATATATCATTCAAGAAAAGCTCGGTTTCCATTAATCATACATTTCAAATCAGCTTTAAATACTTTTATGCGGAACTCATTTCCAATAGCTCCCATGCCTCATGACAATACAGATGGCATGACAGCCTGATTTCACGAGCTCATCTGAATGAGACTGTGCCTCTTCTATGTTTAAAAATCTCCAGTTCAACGTAGTGTCCAACACGTTCTCTTTATTTTCTTGCTCGTTAGTCGAATGAAATCTTTTGTTCGTCTCTGAGACAAACCAATGATTACATACCTTATGAAATGGCATTACGCTTATTTTGAAGGAGCCCTGATGTTGTAACCATTTCTCACAGATAAACTTGGTCCCCGTAAACCCGTAGACATCCTGTTCTTTAATATTTGACATGTCGATGGACTTATATCGGTTTAAGATCGAATCACATAGATGCTTCCAAAATAATATCCCGGGGCGAGAAGAAAATAAAAAACCATTATGCAAGGTCCCATTTTTCTCTACTGAATTATGTGATTCTCTTGTCAATATTATCTCGCTTTCGGGGTACTCTGATGGGAGGTTGTCAAGTGTATCTAAGACTAGAAAATCTATGTCTAAATAAAAGCCTCCATACAAATACATGAGAACATATCTGAAAAAGTCACACTTTACGATATTTCTATTCGTTTTACAAGTTAGAAAGGAGAAATAGTCTGGATATTCCGATCTGGTCAACTCGAGAGCGTCGTCCAAAGACCATAGTCTATATTTAAAACCCGAGTTATGCTTTAAAATAGCGTCCCTTAGAACGAATCTTTCAGCAGTTGAATCCTTTGATTTGCCATCAAACTGAAACCAAACTTGATGTATGTAATTCATCTGAAAAATTTTCCTTTGTTTTGAAGAAGAATGAGAAAAAAATATCAGAACACCGAGTCAATGGAAGCTTAACAATGTCACAAATCAGTCATCACCCCCTCCCCCTATAAGAGCATAATTTAGCCTGTTTGAAGCCCAGTCCCCATCATTAATGATCTTTGCCCAACCCGAGCTACCATACCAATAGGATATGCCCAGGGACGTACCCCATTCCACAAAAGATAACCATCCCTGGAGTGTAAAAGTAAAAGTCCAACCATTTTGACTATGCTCTCTCATCCGTATGTAAACATTTCCTTGATAGTCACTGAAGTAATAATACTTATCTTGTTGGTAGCCATGCCACAAATGGATTTCATCTGTAGTCCCGCCGGAGTCCTTGACGTCAAATATTTTCCTTTTGTTACTCCACCATGAATAGTTGCCACCCGCCATATGATACCAGTATAATCTAATCCGTACTTGTCTAGTGGTTTGTCGTACGGTTAAGGTGGCATAATCCCAATGCCCTTCCCCTCCAGTTATTGCATTTTTTGTATGAAATCGCATGCCATGGGATCCAACATGCCCCTTATACGAATCATTTCTAGAACTGATGCCAGTCCAGGGGTGCCCATTAAGTTGAGCATGAGTGACAGTCGAGTTTGTACCCCAGCTATTGACCATGTCATACCATCCCCAGGAACTATCTTTGTCAATGGTGTTATTTTTAAAGGTTGTGCGGTGAAATTTGTACTTCCTGACTGTACTTGTATCACTTGTAACGTAATTATAATCGCGTGTATCTCTGTAGTAATGTGTCACGGTATATGTATAGTCGTTACCCCCGTCGTGTAGCCCTGGATAACCAGATGAATTGTAATATTCCATATTATCTAAGTTCATGTTTGCAGAGGTTAGGGTATGATGCCAATGTCCATGTTTTATTGTTTGACTTTCATAATTAGCTACGCTCGCGGATGTGTTATAGACCACCACCGATAGATTCCTACTAATCTCGCCAGCACCTCGACTGTTCCGCCCGGTGTACGTAATCGTCTGAGTATGCGCCTGGTTCTTATTGAAAGAACTCTCATTGTGTGTGACATTATGGTAATTAGTTCCACCGTAGGTAGGTCGGGCGAATCTGTTGGACCCCTTTCTCACATAGATTTGAGACGTGGACAAGGTGAAATTGAAATGATAAATGTACACGTTAAATCCGTTGTTGCTGTGACCAAGATCAGCAGCCCAGTGATATCTCGTTGACTGACCAGGGGGAGTGTTCGCTAACCAGTATCTGTACACGTACGTACCTTCGGCAGTTTCGGTGGTTCTATCGACAGTCCAACGTTGATCACGAACACAAGCTACTTCGGAATAGCTAGTATACTCATCGTTGGCGCCCTTTTTGTATATTCTGATGGTACCGCTCGTGTTCGTTATGCCACTAAAACGAATTAAATTAAATTGTCGAGTGCCATCTGTGTGTGTGTTACCGTCGTGATGAACTTCCTCCGTAGTTCCGGTTATTGAGTATTGCTCTCTAAGATACGCGCTGACGGATTCATCGAACACCCGTCGTGGGTGCGCACCACCAGAAGTTTTCGCGAAGTAGTACTGGTAGGTGCCGTCCCTACCGTTTAATGCGCTGGCATCACCACTAGCGCGACCATCAAATGCCGTGTGCTCAAAGTACCCGTTAGCATCTGTTGTCAAGGTCATGAATGGATTCGTGTCCCCGTCGCGATCTGCTTCGGATTTGTAAACCTTGACTTCGCTTGGGTTGTAACCCGTTACGGTTCCGGAAACTTTTACAGTTTGGTAGGTGTCAGTCACTACGGCGGAAGCGCCCCGTATAGTTTCCTCGATGAGCGCGGAAAATCCAACACCGGTCAGGACAACACCGGCACTTCCGTTTCTCAAAAACTCAACCTTAACAACGTCACTAATCGGATTGGCCAAGGAGGACGACGAAGAGCCCGCGTTCAACAGGTGACCCATAGTGAATTTATAAACGTGCGAACTAGACTTGAAAGATATGGGCATGTCCAATATGACGGCGTAAGCACCTCCGTCATTCTTGCTTGATATTCTCACTCGGTTCGGGGTAGAGATGCGCATAGGGCATGTGAAAGTCACAGTTTGAAGGGTCGCGCGCCTGTAGGCATCATTTAGCGTGAGGGTGAATGATAAGTCATCGGTGCCAGATAAATTCTCGAATTTTCCGTTTCCTCTATCATATGAACCAGAACTTAAATCACCTAGGCTGAATTCTTCCCACCAATTTGCATACATGGAGCTTTTCACACTAGGCTGACCCGCTCGGACCTCGAAAAAATCGGAGGTGCCACTGCGCAGCATACCAAATACTATTTCGTTATTTTGTCCCAGGTCGAACACCGTATGAAATGCGGTTGTATCATTAAAAGTTTCACCTTTCTTAACAAATGCACTCAATGTTATTTTGCTAGCGTTTAATGGCATGTTTGCTTTTTTGGAACCCTTCGTCAGACCTTCGGGAAATCGGTTGTCGTCAATTTCAGGTATGCCCGGAGACGCAACCGGTGTGAGGGTAACTGTTTGGCCTCCCAGTTTCAAGCACAACTCGGCATTGTCTATGTAAAAGTCTATGACGCCGGTTTTGTGTAGAATTTTTTGTCCAGTTGTCGTAGAGTCGCTGAGCTTTACCCACGCACTCACTGTGAATTCGTCTGAATCGTCACCTACGATGTCATCGGTTCCAAGTGAAACATTCCCATTCCCAGTTAATTCAAGAGCTCTCGTGCCAGGAATAACCCCCTGCGTTTTTGCCCCGTTAGTTACTGTGTAGGTTCGAGTCGATTGTTGATCTTCGATATAATTCACAGTGTGCTTAAAGTCTGTGACTCTTATGTTGTGATACGTGTTATCAACGGATTTAGCGTATCGGCCCATCGTTGCTAAGCGAACCGCATCATCACTAGTAAGAGCCCTGTTGTATATTTCTATATCATCCACAATCCCGTTCAAGTTCTCACCAAATTCTATGTCTTTGACCCCTCCGGTGATGCTCGTGTCAATTTGACCACTTTTTTGAGCGACAAGATGGCCATCTACGTATACGTTAATCTCGGACGCTGAGTTATCGTAAGTCAGTACGACGTGGTTCCACTTGTCCTCCTTTATAACATCAGATCCGGTTTGCAAAGTCATTACTATATTTATTTATATATGACAAAAAACATAAAATCGTACAAATTATAAAATCGTAAAATTGTCAAGTAAAAGAAAGTCTATGGACGAGAAACCCCGTAAATCTGTGTGTCAGATAACACTCGATCATACACATTAACCTCAGATAACACCACACCATCGCTCAAGGAGGTCGACCCAATTTTACCAATATTAATTTCACCGTGCTCGCCATCTTGCAAATCAATTAGGTAATTGTTATACTTGCCGACGATTTCACCATTGTGATATAGTTTCACGCAAGCTGATTGAGGATCGTACGTCGCAGCGACATGCGCCCATTGATCTTTGTGAATTTCAGGAATTTCCGTATCATTGTCTACTTCGGCGAGTTGTAAGTAATGACCCTTTCCGTCAAAGAAACCCACGTCGACCCTGAGATTGTCGATATAGACCCTGGGGTAGGCGTAATCTGAATCGCCGTAGGCATCTCCCATGCCAACGAAGATGGGGCTACTATTGTTCACAGATGTGAAAGATGTGTGATTAGCCTTCTCATATATATCGTGCGAACTTGTCAAAGTATCTTTCTCCTTTGCGAAGAAAGTCACAGTTTGATTTTGCTTTGATATGTGCAAGCCAACGTTAACCCATTTTTTAACATTGACGTTTATTGTGGAATCGCACTCCACACCACCAACGGTTGCCTTGATACGATTGTTGCCCCCTGCCTCTTCCACTTTAAAACATAAGCTATCACCCTTTTCGAAAATTTTAAAACATCTCCCGACTAAGCTTGTCGTACTTTCGTCATGTTTATTCTCTATGTATATCCAGGCGGAAATGTAAGAATCCGTGTAATCGAATTCGCTTAGGCCGCTTTCTTTTCCAGAAAAGACCAAGCTGGTCGAACCAGTAGTATCGTCCACAGCACACCCTAAAAGAACAGACTGATTGTGTGTACCCCCGTAGCTCGCATGAAATGTGGGTTGCTTGGAAAATAAACCATGCAGACCAGATCCATTTCGGTTGATCGCAACGCGATTAGATATGGTGTTTTCAATGACTTCTCCTTTCGCCAAATAAAAGCTCTGCGCGAATTTCGCCGTGGCCTGTTCCTTAAAAGAACCCAAATGAAAATATGTAAAATCATTCATGCTCGCCACGGGCAGTGTATCGGCGTAATAGAGTTCGACCTCCATCGGTATACCAATTCCGACTGTTTGATTTCTGATCATAATGCTTGATATGTCGGACACAGCGGGCAGTTCGTACAACTCGAAATAGTTCGAATCTTTTTTGGAAGATTTCTCCCATACGTCGTTTTCGTCCTTTTTGAAATCGACATCTATAAACTGCTGATATGGGCCATAAGTTCCTTCGTGAGTCTTTTTGTAACAGAGAAGAAAATACTTTCCCCGTAAAAGTTGACGCATACTTATAGTATCGTTGAACATGCACTTTATGATCGTCTTATTTAAATCTTCCTCGCGTGTCAATCCAAACTTCTTAGCATAGGCCAACGAGGAAAGCTCCTGCTCGGTCAGTTCTTTATCAAACGTCACCACGCGGTCAATGCATCCTTTCAAACCGCTCCCGACAGTCAAATCTTGTGTCGCATCTGAGAGAGTCATGGCAGACATATCCACCGTAGCGGTGCCAATTTGCTTACCGTTTTTGTACATGCCAACATTACCCGTACTTTTATCCAAAGTCGCCGCGACCTGAAACCATTCGCTAGGGTCAGTTATAGTCGTCCCAGACTTTGCTCCCGCAAGTCTCCTGATTTCTGCAGGTTCGAGAATCCTGTCAAAAACACAACCTTGCTCCACATCTCCGTTAAAGGTTTCTAAGCCGTCAGCCCGCACGCCAAAAGAAATACCCGTGAGATCTGGTATAAAAGTCTCGGTTTTTGGTGTATAGCAAGTCTTCACAGATACCCCATCGACGAAATATTCCAAACGTCTAGCCATTACGTCTATGGTCACTGCCACGTGGCGCATATCATTTCCTATAGAAAGCGCATCAGAATAGTGTGAGACAAAACCCATATTTATTTTTTATTTAATGAAACAATAAAATTCACAAACTCAAATAAAAACGTTTGAACAAAAATATTTGATTGAATTTTGAAAAAAAAGCACGAAACGCAGAATCATCTATGAATCAAAGTTATTCTGCCAGATGAATTGTATTTAAGTTCGAGTCCAGCGTCCACACGATTGATTAGTGTCGCCGTGCTGAGACTACTTGGTTTCACCCACATGGATACAGAAAATTTCGATAAATCCTCACCGATTAAGGCCTTCTTTGAATAAGTTACTTTCTTATCGTTTCCTAGCACTAAAGCTTTAGATCTCCTCACACCTACCTGTTGAAGTGACAATGGCTTGCGAGTAGTCCCCTCGAAGTATTTGACGCCGGGGTCTGATTTCTCAAATTGTAATTTCGCAAGGAGTTTATTCCTGAGTTTGTAGTTGTCCACCTTCTCCACGTTTGTTCCGGGTGCGTATTGTCCATCGTGGCTCAAATACAGCGCAGCGTGCCCATTGCTGATTCCAAAGGTGAATAGATTCTCTTTTGTTATTATTGGTTTGAAACCTGACAAGGAAGCAGAACTTGGACACTTGATCCATGACGTGAAACTGCAACCGTTTTCCAAGGAAGCTTTTCCAAGTCTTTTCGATGGGTCTGGTACGCTTATATGTCCGACAGAGTTGAATTTCAGTCCTCCGCGTTTCTGAGCCACATCTTCTACAAATTCAGAATCAGAGGTTGTTGCATCAAAGGTGCCCTTCATTCTACCAGCTCCAAGATCCGAGAATGTATCATCACCGATCAATCTATCTTGGTCCAACTCCATCATGAATAACTTATCGTGATCATTATCCCTTGACCGTTCATACTTCTTCCTCGATCCCTCCGCCGTAACAGCCTTGTTTTGTATTCCCACAGCTTCCATTTTTCCCTGGAACCCGTTGTTGCCATCCTTGTCGCTCCCGATAAAGATTTTAGAATTTTCATCTTTAGTAATCTGAGCATCAATGACGAACGGGTTTCCTTGAGGTGTGCCATTTATGAAAATCTCACCTTGTGAAGTTTCATTATTCAGAGAAACTTCAATATTAACCCATTGATTAATATTATCTTTCAAATTCGGTGCTGCCATTTTTTATTTTATTACCACATTTTTTTCGAATTAGCCTTTTTTAAGTTTTATTCAGTTCACTTCAGAAAAATCGTTTTAATTGAAGACAACATTCCATTTCCAAGACACACGCGATAATGGACATGAGGTTTTAATGTAGGCCCTATAGGAAGACT
>MDTA01186939.1_pt1 | contig 16034 bp, 15 predicted proteins | sample 811151 | NCBI WGS metagenome assembly MDTA01 (sample SAMN05326648, study PRJNA326480) | marine metagenome | isolation source: seawater | place: Indian Ocean: South | collected 2010 | reverse complement strand
TTTAATATTTAAAAGCGTTTCTTTCTTCATTCTAAAACTTTAAACTATATGAAGAACAGTGCAACTGAAGTGAAAAGCTAAGAGGTAAGGATAAATAATGAAGATTGCGATTATTGGCTGTGGAGCGATGGGTTCCGTATATGCGGCTCTGCTTGCGGATGCTGGTAACGAGGTTTGGGCAATCGATACATGGCAAGAGCACATCGATGCGATAAAAAAAAATGGACTTCGTGTTGAAGGCGCAAGCGGTGACCGGACCGTAAAAATTAATGCAAGTACAAACGCCTTGGATGCGGGAGAATGTGATTTAATTATCGTGGCTACAAAAGCAAGCGGCGTAGCGACGGCTGCTCACGCAGCAAAATCGATATCTCGTCCAGAAAGTGTCATCCTAACAATTCAAAATGGCCTAGGGGCGGCTGACCGGATAGCGGAGGCAATTGATACAAGCCAGGTCATGATTGGGGTTGTTGGTGGATTTGGCGCATCAATTAAACAACCCGGGCATGCCCATCACAATGGAATGCAGCTAGTCAGGCTTGGTGAGATGGACGGCGGGATGAGTGAACGGCTGAATGATATTGTTGAAACTTGGGAAGGGGCCGGGTTCACTGCGAAGGGTTACCCTGATATACACCAAATGATATGGGAAAAGTTTATTTGTAATGTGACTTATAGTGGCCCTTGCGCACTTATGAATGCCACGATAGGAGAGGTGCAAGCCAGTCCGGCGGCCTGGTCGGTAGCTTTGAATTGTGCAAAGGAAGCGGATGCTGTAGCAAGGAAAAAGAAAATTGCTTTAGGTTTTGACGACGTTGAAAAGTATGTCAGAGACTTTGGCGCAAATATGCCGGATGCAAGACCTTCAATGTTACTTGATCACATGGCTAAAAGGCCGTCAGAGATCGATGGGATTAACGGCGCCGTTCCAGTGGAAGCAAAGAAAGTCGGAATGTCTGCGCCCACAAACGAGTTGGTATCAAACTTGATACGAGGCAAAGAATCGAATTTTTAAAAGTACAAATACAACTGCTTAATTCTGAAATTATATTTGACCTTGAAAATTATCCTGACCTCGTTTGTACACGCGATTGCTTTGTTGCGGATTTCTATTCACTAGAGGACGACCGAAAATTGGATGGGTCGCGCTCCTGACTTCATGCTCTATTTTGAATATGGGTTTATTGTTTTCCAAATCGACGATATCTATAAAGCGCCACTCATGTTCATCTGACTCTCTTGAAATCAAACCCCTTTCTAATAATTTTTGGTATGGCGTCGCGAAGTCAGCAATGTAAATGGCAATATGGTGACCGTCATATTTTGGCTGTTTTTCGTTTGTTTCAATAAAATGGACGTATTGTGATGCCCCTGTCGTGATTGTTGCGCAGATTTTACCATGACGTCTCCCTAAGGATGCGTTTGCTCCCAATATTTCCTGATAGAAGTTCGCTATTTTTTCTGCGCTGTTTTTTGGTGCAAAAAATTCAACGTAAGGTAATCCTATCTGTATACTGCCAAATTTTGGGTCTGGTGCGTGCACTCTAATTTGGTTTCCCCAAGGACAAACAACCTCTATAAATTCTTTTTTTCTAGAAAATGAAAACTTTGTTTTTGACAGAAGATCTTTGACTGTTTTCAAGCTGCGGAGGGTTTCTTTTAAGTCTGGCGACACAAGCCCGATCCGGCCTCGCAAAATTTGAGGAGATGGATCCCGTCGCGGTAGATGTATCTGGCTGCGGCCGATGTTGATCCACATATTATCCAATCCCGTCATGAGAAAGGGGTCCCGGGTGTATCCAAGCCCATTAACGTAAAAGAGTATCGCAGGTGCTTGTTCAGGAACCATAATATTCACGTGCTCCATATGAAGAATATTGCCTAATGATTGATTAGATCGATTGTATGAAGCTGACATAAAACAAATTCCCCTTTTCATCTAAATTTTATGCTCAAGAATTATTGTTGTGCATTGGAATACTCATTATTGAGCAAAAACCATCATATGATCAAACAGATTTGAAATAATTCCACCCATTAATATCGAAAGTGTTACCATTAACCTTAATGGGATATTGTGGCGGCTTGATATTTTTTGGAGTGTTTTTCTTTCTTTAAGAATTAGGATAAGTAAATGTTTAGATTAATCCCATAAAACTTGGGAAGTAGTTGGAAAGGATCCGGAATGGTTGCGAAATCAGGTAATTACAAATGGCTTCAGCAGCAGGATGAAGACATTTTAGAACCAGAGTTACCAATAATTGACCCTCACCACCATCTTTGGGATAAAAATGATCACCATCACGTGCAGCCGCGCTACCTTCTTGACGAAATACTGGAAGATATCGACTGTGGCCATAACATTGTGGCAACTGTATTCATTGAATGCGGTGCGATGTTTAAAAAAGAAGGAGCAGAGCACCTTCGCGCCGTTGGAGAAACAGAATTTGTGAACGGCATAGCTGCAATGAGCGATTCTGGTAATTATGGTGAAACTCGTATAGCTGCAGCTATAATCGGAACGGTTGATTTGAGGATCGGAGGTCTGGCCGGAGAGGTTCTTGATGCGCATATTGCTGCGGGTGGCGGCAGGTTCCGCGGGATAAGGCGCGCTGTTGCGTGGGACGCTTCAGATGAAATACGCAACCATCGGACTGATCCCCCATCTAAATTATTGCTGCAAGACGACTTTCGCCGCGGCTTTGCCGAGTTGAGCCGTCGGGGATTAACTTTCGAAGCTTGGTGCTATCATACCCAAATTAATGAGGTAACCAATCTCGCCAGAGCATTTCCCGAGACGAAAATCATACTTGACCATTTCGGCGGGCCCCTCGGAACTGGTCCATACAACGGAAAACAGAATGAAATTTTTCAAAAATGGAAAAAAGACATAAAGGAACTGGCAAACTGTGAAAATGTTTATGCAAAGCTTGGGGGTGTAAATATGGATGTAAACGGTTTTGCATGGCATGAGAGAGCGATGCCGCCCACTAGCCGTGAACTAGCCGACACTACCCGGCATTTTTATGATGCCACCATCGACTTTTTTGGTTCAAACAGGTGTATGTTTGAGTCAAACTTTCCGGTTGATAAGTTGAGTTGCAGCTATAAAGTCCTCTGGAATACTTTCAAACGAATTGCCGCCGGGGCCTCAAAAGAAGAAAAAGCAGCTTTGTTTCATGACACAGCTGCTGAGGTCTATTCAATATGACATTTTTTTGACTTCTTAATTGGGCCCTTTTGGCCATATTTATGTTTTATTCTGAGAGACAGAATTGTTTACTTTAAACAAGCCTGCGCATGGACCGTTTAGTAGGCTCGAGCGAATTATCATAACTGTGCCGGTACTAGCGGCCTCGCTGCTGCACTCATTAAATATGAGTACGGCCTATGTGGCACTGCCAAATATACAGGGTAATCTGTCGGCGGCGCCCGACCAAGTGGGGTGGGTAATCACAGCTTTTGTTGTTGCAACGGCTGTTGGGACGATTTTGACTAATGTTCTAAGTGAAAGGTTTGGAAGACGGCAGGTTTTTTTAGCATCCATAGTTGGCTTCACCGTTACTTCTCTTCTAGCAGGCACGTCCAGCACATTAACTGAATTAGTAGTATTCAGAATGCTGCAGGGCTTCGTTTCAGCACCATTAATGCCTATTTCGCAGGCTATAATGTTGGATACATATCCACGGGAAAAGCATGGTTTTGCCATGAGCATTTGGTCGATGGGGATGATCTTGGGGCCTGTCGCGGGACCAACGGTGGGCGCTATGCTAACCGAGTTCTATGATTGGCGCTATGTCTTCTATATGAACGTCCCATTTGGAATTGTCGCTTTTTTTTCCATACTTGTGACCTTGCCGGCCGCCCATACATTGGGCCAGAAAATGGACTGGATTGGTGTAATAGCGCTTATCGTGGCGGTTTCTTGTCTTCAACTGGTGTTAGACAGGGGCGAGCGATTAGGGTGGTTTAGTTCCTCAGAAGTGATTATTAATAGTGTATTGTCTGCAACGGCATTTTACATATTTGTTGTGCACTGCCTTACTACCGATGCGCCCTATGTAACACTCAAGATGTTAATGGACCGGAACTATGTGATTGGTCTCTTTTTGATATTCACATTTGGTGTTGCCGTATTTTCATCCTTATTTATTTTACCGCTTTTTCTGCAAAACATTCAGGGTTATCCCGTTCTATCTGCCGGATGGGTTATTTCTTCGCGTGGTGTTGGAACAATGTTCGCAATGATGTGCTCTGGGTTTTTACTGAGTATTATTTCTGGAAAATATTTAATCCTTCTGGGGTTAATTTGCGTTGGTGTGAGTAATGTTTGGATGACCCAATGGACTGCGGATGTAAATATGCAAGAAGTGATTTATATCACAATAATAAATGGTTTTGGGATGGGGATGATGTGGGTCGCTTTAACTACCGTAACGTTCTCTACCTTGGATCCAGTTTATCGCGTCGAAGCGGCTTCACTTTTTTCGCTGATAAGAGCCATTGGAGCTAGTATGGGCACATCAATCGTCGTTTCTATACTTGTTAGGTCAACTCAGGCAAATTATATAGAAATGAGAGAACAGATTACCGAATTTAAATCATCCTTAGGTTCAATGTTGAATGGTCATTCGTTTGATTTGAAATCGATAACTGATTTGCGTAATTTAGAGAGTGTCGTCATGATTGAAGCGCAGATGGTCGGCTTTTTAAATGACTTTGTGTTTCTAGTAATAATAGCCTTTGGTGCGATACCTTTTGTTTTTCTGCTGCGTGGCAAGAAACCAAAAACCGATTAAAGTATATCGAACTTTCTGTGATAATACTGTATTGTTTCAGAAAAGTTTGTTCAATTACTTTGAATTTATTGGAGATAACAAGTATGTCTCTTCCAAACCAGCGCATAGTCTACTTGAACGGGAAATTTGTGCCTGAAGATGAAGCAACTATTCCTATAAAAGATCAAGGTTTCAAATATGGTGATGGGGTTTTTGATACTACGCGAACGTTTGGGCACAAAATATTCAGGCTTAAAGAACATTTAGAGCGATTTGAACGTACTCTCAAGTATATGGATTTGAACCCTGGTCATAATATAGAAGAATTCCAGAAAATTACAGAGGAAGTTGTCGAACGCAACTTACCGTTATTAGATGTGAATGAAGACTACTGGGTAACGCAAAGGGTAACAAGAGGATTGTCGCATGACGATAAAACGGCCTGGCCCGACTGGCCAGACGCTACAGTTATTGTTGAGTGCAGCCCACTGCCTTTAGCAGCACGGGCGAAATTTTACAGGGATGGTATCCAGTTAATTACACCATCGGTCCGACGCGTATCACCTGAGATGGTCAGTCCGCGTGCAAAAACTCACAATTATATAAATTTTGTTATTGGCGACCTTGAGGTTGCCGCTCAAAATCCTGATGCGTTGTCTTTTTTATTAGATGCGCAGGGTAATCTATCGGAAGGAAAAGGCAGCAATATTTTTATCGTTAAAGACAATAAACTCGCAACTCCTCAGGAACAATATGTTTTACCTGGCGTGAGCCGGCAGGTGACGATACAGTTGTGCAAGCAGCTGGGATTAGAAGTTGAGGAAAAAAATCTAGATTTGTTTGATGCTTATAATGCAGATGAAATCTTTATAACATCAACGAGTTTCTGTATTTGTCCCGTCCAAAGTATAAATGGTCGTGCCCCATTCGTGGCGGATTGCCCAGGGCCGATAACAAAGTCGCTGATTGAGGCTTATGTTGATCTTGTGGGCTTCGATTGGTACCAGCAGTACTTAGACCGAATTTAACCCACTAGATACTGCATTAACTTTCTAAAGTTGACTTGAAATGCTGTACAACCTTTAACATCAGTTTAGACAATCCTATTTTCTCTATCTCATCTAATGAATACCATCGTTGATTTAAAAAACGTTTATGCCTCTTTAACCGCAGAGCCACCACAACTAATTCTAATTTGAAATGAGTAAAAACGTGTTTGACACTTCCGGGTATCTCAGTAAGGTTTTGTGTATCCCTTTTTGCTTCTTTAATTAACTCATCGTGTTGCTTGTGTTCTTCCCAGCCCGCCGAAGGTACTTCAAGCATTCCACCTAGAAGACCTGTTTTAGAACGTCGATAAAGCAGGATTTGGTTTGCATCATTAAAGATTACATAGGCGGTCCCGGTCCTCTTGGGAATTTTTTTTCTTCCCTTGCTAATCGGAATAATGTCTGTCTCTTCGTAAGAAAAAGCTTCACAGAATTCGGTGATCGGACAAACGGAGCATATCGGATTCCTTGGTGTACAGACTGTAGCCCCCAAGTCCATAACTGCTTGAGCGTAATCACCGGTTCTAGTTTTTGGGGCAATCTGAGAAGCAAGTGATCTAATTATTAATTTATTGTCCTGGATAGGGGTTCTAATTCTATGTAAACGCGCAATGACTCTTTCTACATTGCCATCGACAGGTGTTGCCTGTTTCCCAAATGCTATAGCCGCCACGGCTGCCGCAGTATAGGGTCCGACCCCCGGTAATTTAAGTAATTCCGCTTCTTCTTTTGGAAATTGCCCTGAATGATCATATGCTATAATTTGGGCGGAACGATGCATGTTTCTTGCGCGCGCATAGTACCCAAGGCCAGCCCACTCACGCAGGACATTATTAATATCAGCATCTGCTAAATTTTTAATTCCAGGCCATAATTTAATAAAGCGATTAAAGTACGGTACTACTGTAATAATTTGGGTTTGTTGGAGCATAATTTCGCTCAACCACACTCTATAGGGATCGGGAACTTCGTCTCCTACGGCTCGCCACGGAAGTTTTCTTTGGTGCAGGTCATACCAGGCAAGTAGCTGGTCCGATATATTGATAATTTGTCTAGTAGCTGGCATATTTTTCATAGAGAATAAATTACTTTATTCTCTTAACGATTTACACAGATAACTGCATTTTGGGCTATGCGCTCAGTAGATATGAAACTACGTTCTCGGATAAGTCCAATGAATCAAAAACTGAACCAATACAATGTTAGAAGAACGACAACTGGGGGCTTAAAAAATATCAATTCTGCGTTTACCAAAGTGGCAGATAAGTTTCTTAAGAAGCGTGGCTTTATCGAGTCGGCAGTGGTGTATAAATGGGGATCAATTATTGGCGAGGAACTCTCAGGGTGGTGCTACCCCACGCGATTATCGTTCCCGCGTGATAAAACTCTCGGGGCTACATTGTATTTAGACGTGTTAGGCGCAAGGAGCGTTGAAGTACAGCATCTTCAACCAATTATTTTAGATCGTATTAACTTAATATTTGGTTACACCGCCGTGGCAAGCATCTCGATTCGGCAAGTTCAGAGTATTAAAACCCAAAAATTGCTAGAAGAAGATTGCCGTTTATTAACACCTAAAGAAGAAAAATGGATTTTAGAAAGTGTTAAAGAAACGAAATCGCGGGAATTGAAAAACGCTTTAGAAACATTGGGTAAAGCCATTTTGGCTAAGAAATAAATCCTTGTAATTGCCTCGGAAGAAATTATTTCAGTACCCAAGAACATATTTCTGACATCATTTTATTTTTACAGTTGATAGGCGGTTGCGAGTAGTTATCTTGCATCCTATTCTGTGGTTGTTTCTGATGGAGCTGTTACGTGCGATTACTTCAATTAAGTGCATTCCTGGTCTTAACGTTTTTGATGGCTGCGCCGATCGTTAAAAATAGTGCTGAGGCTGATCAGAAATTAACCCCTTTTCTAAAAGAAGCTCTCGCGGAGCGCATTATCGGATCGGAAGAGGCTAAGCTTACTGTAGTGGAATACTTTTCTTTTACTTGCCCCGCTTGTGGTCGTTTTCACACGGAGGTGTATCCAAAGTTAAAGGAAAAGTATGTGGATACGGGGCTGGTTAAATTTGAGTTTCGGGATTTTCCTCTCGATCAATGGGCGCTAAGGGCTGCTGCCTTGGCTCGATGCATTCCGGCGAAGTTTTACGAACCAATGGTAAGTGTCTTAATGAAGCAGCAATCGCTATGGGCTGGATCAAAGGATGTTGGTGGTGCGCTTTTGAAACTCGGTCAGCTTGCGGGATTGAATGAAGATAGAGCGCGGAAATGTATGGATGATACAAAATTGTTAGATGGGATCATAAAGGCGCGAATGGAAGGGCATTCAAACCATGGCGTTGACACGACGCCATCATTTTTAATTGGCGGAAAGAAAATTAAAGCCTTTGATTTTGAAGAATTGGATAAAGCTATTCAAAAAGAGTTGAATTAAGTGGTTATAACTTGGTTTTTGTCACTTTAGTCTAGGGATTTATCGGTTGAAATTTGATCATCTTAAACTCACCGGTTTCAAATCGTTTGTTGATCCAACTGAGTTAGATATTTCAGGTGGTTTGACAGGTGTTGTTGGCCCAAATGGTTGTGGTAAATCAAACCTAGTCGAAGCACTGCGCTGGGTCATGGGCGAGACTTCAGCAAAACAAATGCGCGGTGGTGAAATGGACGATGTTATCTTCAATGGCGCTAGTACTCGTCCGGCAAGAAATATAGCTGAAGTCATATTGTCCGTAGATAACACGGACTGGAAAGCTCCTGCAGGTTTAAATGACGCCGAACACTTGAGTGTTGCAAGGCGAATAGAGCGTACTAAAGGGTCTAATTACCGCGTTAATGGACGGGATGTAAGGAGTAGGGATGTTCAACTGCTTTTTGCTGACGCAGGGACGGGCGCTCGATCAGCAGGAATTGTAAATCAGGGCAGGGTTGGGTCTTTGATAAACGCTAAACCCTCTGATCGACGCATTCTCCTCGAGGAAGCGGCGAATATTCGAGGATTACATACAAGAAGACATGAGGCCGAACTTCGTCTTAAAGCGGCAGAAACGAACTTGGAGCGTTTGGAGGATATCCTCTCTTCGGTTAATGATCAGCTGCGAGGGCTTCTAAAACAAGCCAAACAAGCTAAACGTTATCGCACGATTAACGACCAAATAAGGAAATCTGAGTCGATATTGTTTTATAAAAGGTGGCTAGAAAGCGCAGAAAAGAAGGCACAGGCATTAGAATCGATGGCTGAAGCTGATAAAAAAGTGCGGGAAGCTACTCAGTCATCAGCGCGTTGTTCGCGACAGCGGGTTGAGGTCGCGGAGAAACTTCCTCTACTCCGCCAAAAGGAAGTAGAGACTGCCGCTGCTCTCCAACGCCTCAATATTGAATTAAATGAACTAAATAATGAATTGGAAAGACTTGAAGGAGCTAAGACTGCTGCCTCACAGCGGCTTGATCAAATTGGGCAAGATATTAAGAGAGAACAAACCTTAGCGAGTGAAGCTAAACTTACGGTGAATTCGTTAAGCAAGGAACAACTTGAATTAAACGAAAGTATCGAGAACGTATCAATTAATGAGGAGGCCATAGCAAGGGAAGTAAGTGTACTTAATGATCAGACCCAAAAATTAGAAAATCAGTTTTCGGAAGTGACAGAAAAAATAGCTTCAAATCAAGCAAATATTGCCTCGCTTGAGGGGCAAATAAATCAAACCGGTGAGAAAAAAAGTCGATTAGAAAGTGAAATCCATAATATTAAAGAACAGCTAGCCGGACTTGAGAGTAAAAGTAAACAAGATGGAATACTCAACGACCTTAAGTTGAACCTTGAGAAGGCGGAAGCGATAGCAAAGGGAGCTACTCGAAAGCTAGAAGGATTAGAGCAGGCTCGTGCTGGCCAAGCCGGGGACGTAGAGGAAAAGCACTTAGAGAGGCGAGAATTTGTTACGAAAATTGTGTCTTTAGAAGCTGAAGCAAACTCCTTGAAAATACTGCTGGCTGATAAAGAGCAAGATGACCAAAAACCTGTTTTAGATCAGATTCAGGTTGAAAAAGGATACGAAAAGGCACTTGCATCTGCACTCGGAGACGATTTAACGGCTCCTTTGGAAAACGAGGAACAAAACGTTTTTAAACGTTATTGGTCACGGATTTTACCAAAGAAAACGGGTCCGGGCCTGCCGGCAGGAGCTGAACCTTTGGCGAATTTTGTTAAAGCACCTGCAGAGTTGGCTGCAGTATTGCTTCAAGTTGGTGTTGTAGACAAAGAAGATGTTGCTGAAAAATTACGTGGATCTTTAATGCACGGCCAAATTTTAACCACAAAAAATGGCGGGCTTTGGCGGTGGGATGGTTTTGTTGTTCAGGGAGAGGTTAGCAATCAGTCAAGCGTGCGACTGACGCAAATGGCCCGCCTAAGAGAAGTTTTAGACGAATTAACTAACTTGAATAAAGCAAAAGAAGAAGTTGATCTTATCTGTGAAAATAATGATAGGAAGCTAAAAGAATTGGACTTTGAGAGCCAGGCTGCGAGAAATGAGTATAAGGATGCTTTTGAGGCTCTAGACAAGGCTCGTAAAAATTTTGGCGATGCTCAACAATTGGAATTAGAGTTTAACAACCAAAAAGATCGTCTGACCGAAATGAAAAATCAGCTGATTGCTGATTTAAATGAGACTCAAAAACTTAAAGCTGTCGCGAGCGATGAACTAAATACGCGGGAAACAAATGACACGTTAGACGCCGAGAGTACAAAACTTCGACAAGAGCTCTTTAATAGCCGGGAAAAGTTAGTTGAGGCTCGTGGCAGGCTTCAGAATATAGTGACGCAGGCGGCTGATCGTCAAAAACGTCTCTCTGCAATACACGAAGAGCTTAAAGCATGGATGGATAGGATCCAGCATGCGGAAATACGGATGAAAGATCTTAATATACGAAAAGATATTGAGATCAGTGAATTGGAGCGTTTGGAAAATAGGCCTAGCGAGGTCAAGTCTCATAGAACGAAGCTTGAAGAAACGAAAATTGTTGCAGAGGTGGCAAGAAAAAATGCGGCTGATGAACTTGCAGTTGCTGAAACTGAATTATCTGTGGCGGACAAACTTTCGCGAGAAGCGGACCAAAAATTAAGCATTGAAAGAGAAGAAAGAGTGCGTTGTGAGGCTATCGTCGAGCAGGTTAACCTATCTCAGTCTGCGCTGACTGATCGCATAAGAGAAAAACTGCAGTGCCTACCCGATGAAATTTTGGAGAAGGCAAGCCTGGATATTGATATTGAAACAGCCGGTATAGAGGAGACTGAGGCTCGAATAGAGCGACTTAATCGGGAACGAGAACGAATTGGACCTGTCAACCTCCGCGCCGAAATGGAGGTGGAGGAGCTTGAGGAAAAGATTTTAGAAATGGAAAATGAACGGGATGATCTCAATGGCGCAATTGAGCGGCTAAGGCGCGCAATTTCTTCGTTAAATAAAGAGGGCAGATCCCGATTACTGCAGGCATTCGATAATGTTAATAACCATTTTCAAGATCTTTTTATCAGGCTATTTGGAGGAGGCAGCGCACACCTAAAATTAATAGAAGCTGACGACCCATTGGATGCCGGGATAGAAATTATGGCGAGCCCACCCGGGAAAAAACTTCAAACAATGTCATTGCTTTCGGGGGGTGAACAAGCTCTAACAGCGTTAGCTTTGATATTTTCAGCATTTTTGACAAATCCGGCTCCTATCTGTGTCTTGGATGAAGTTGACGCACCTCTGGACGATAGCAATGTCGATCGATTTTGTTCAACGTTGAGAGACATATCAAACTCGACGAATACCCGTTTTTTAATCATAACTCATCATCGCCTTACTATGGCAAGAATGGATAGATTATTTGGAGTTACGATGGCGGAACAGGGTGTTAGTCAACTCGTTTCAGTTAATCTAGAAGGTGCCGAACGATTGAGAGAATCTGCCTAAAAAACCTTCTTTAGGAAAGCTTTGACTGTAAATGGTGCTAGTGAGACACCGTTTTAATTCAAGAAGATCTGTGTCGCTTTCTATCTTGACATTTGGCAGAACTTTTACGTAATGTTCCGGCAGTTTTTTTGCTATCAACATTAGAGTTATAAATACCCAAAAAGTTAGAAAAAGAAATTGTAATGGCCGACAATAATCATCCAAATTCCAGAGAATTAGATGAGTTAGACGCTAGAATTAGTTCAGCCAGAAAAGGCTTGGCGGAGGAAACCAATACCCCAGCTAAATCTGAGGTCCCGCAAAGTTTGGTTGGCTTAGCCATGAGAGCTGGGGTCGAGTTAGTCGCGGGAGTTGCGGTAGGAGCAGGAGTAGGGTACGGATTAGATATGTGGTTGGAAACTAGTCCTTGGTTTTTAATTGTTTGCTTCGTTGTTGGCGCAGTCGCTGGAATGCTTAACGTCTACCGGGCTATAAATGGTTTAGGGATGGCGGTAGGATACAAAAAGGGTATAGAAGATAAGTAACCAGAAGTAAAATGGCAGAAGGTATAAGAAGGAGTGTTCTGTGGCATCACCGGTTGACCAGTTTAAGCTAAAAACGCTTGTCCCCTTTGAAATTGGTGGCGTTGACCTTGCTTATACTACCTCTTCGCTGTGGATGAGTATAACAGTTGTTACTGTTACATTGTTCTTAACTCTTAGCATGAGGGGCGGGAGGCTTGTACCTGGAAGGTGGCAGTCGCTTGCTGAAATGTCATATGAGTTCATAGCAAATATGATAAGAGAGAACGTCGGGGCAGAGGGCCGTAAGTATTTCCCATTTATATTCACTTTATTCATGTTTATACTGATGGGAAATTTACTTGGAATGATTCCATACTCCTATACCTTCACAAGCCAAATAATTGTTACATTCGCCATAGCAATTACCATTTTCTTGGGTGTTACTATTATTGGTATATTTTTGCATGGGTTTCATTTTTTTTCGTTATTCGTCCCGCCGGGGATGCCTATTGTCTTGGCGCCACTTCTCATCCCAATAGAAGTGATCTCCTATTTTGTCAGGCCAGTCAGCCTATCGGTAAGACTATTTGCAAATATGATGGCGGGCCATACGATGATGAAGGTTTTTGCGGGTTTCACAGCAGCACTCGGAATTTTGGGCATTGCACCTATTCTACTTCTGGTGGCTTTAACTGGGTTCGAGATTATGGTTGCTGTGTTGCAGGCCTATGTTTTTACAGTATTAACATGTTTGTACTTGAACGATGCAATTCATTTGCACTAAGAGTTAACTAAGGTATTTAATATCGATAAACAAAGAAAGAAGGAACAGAATTATGGAAGCAGAAGCAGCAAAGTATATTGGTGCGGGTTTAGCGGTGATAGCATTGGCCGGCGTCGGTGTTGGAATTGGTAATATTTTCTCGTCGTTGGTGTCTTCGATAGCACGTAACCCGGCAGCGCGCGGAGAAGTTTTTGGAATCGGTATTTTGGGGTTTGCGTTAACCGAAGCTATAGCGTTGTTTGCGCTTTTAATATCTTTTCTATTGCTTTTTGCGGTCTAGCATTTTTGGTTCCCCAAAAACAGCGAAATCGCGGGAATAAGACGCGAGAGTATAAACTGCTGATGTAGTGTTAGTCTCAGGCTGAGGTGTAGTTTATGAATCTAAGACTTTTATCTTACGTTGCCATTATGGTGGTGTCGGCGATTATCTTTATAATGCCACAGGATGCCAATGCTGCGAACACCGCGTCGGGGCCAAAGCTTCCGCAACTCGATATTGTTACCTATTCGTCGCAAATTTTCTGGCTCGCCATTAGTTTTATTGTCCTTTACTTCCTGGTAGCAAAGATCGCTATGCCCCGAATAGCTGAGGTTTTAGAGGAACGTCAGGAGAGAATAGAGGATGATCTTGATAAGGCAGAAACTTTAAAGAAAGAAGCTTATCAGGTTAGGATTGAATATGAAAAGGCGCTTGCAACAGCGCGAGAGAGGGCGCAGGATGCCACCAGGCACGCTCAGGAGGAAATCGCCAAACGAGGCGCAGAAGCAGAGTCGGCAGCACAGGCAAAAGTAACCGTAATGTTGGAAGAGGCAGAAAAACGCATTTCTGCTTCTAAAGCGGGGGCGTCAGGTGCACCGGATGACACAGTAAGTGCGGTTGAACGCACGGTGGCGCAGGAGGTTGTCGCCGATGCTGTCCAGAAATTAATTGGCGTTGAGGTATCTCCTAGTGATATTGATTCAGCAATCTCAGCAACCTTGGAGGAACGGCAGCAATGACGATTACGCCTGAAATTTCGGTTGCAATTGCCTTTGTCATATTTGTAGCCCTAGTTCTCTGGAAAGGCACTAGGAGAATCACAGATGGTCTCGATAAACGCGCGGAACGTATTCGAAATCAACTGAATGAAACTCAGAACTTAAGAGAAGAAGCACAAGCGGCGCTTGCCAGCTATCAGCGTCAGCAACGTGATGCATTGGCGGAAGCGGAGCAAATCATAGCTCACGCAGAGGCAGAGGCTGAACGCCTTAAAGAGCACGCGGAAGAAGTGCTGGCAGCAACAATAAAAAGACGTGAAGAACAAGCAGTTCAGCGGATAGCTCAGGCTGAGGCGAGCGCCATTCAAGACGTGAGGGACCAGGCGGTTGAGTTAGCAATAGGCGTAGCGACTAAACTAATAGCTGAAAAAATAGACAAGAGTGTCCAGGGAAGCTTGATCGAGACAGCTACCAACGATGTGATAAAATCACTAAGAAACTAGTGCTAATTGTTACCTCATAGTATTTTTCAGCATGTTTTTTCACGACGCAGTTGTTTAAAAAGATATGGAGTTCGGTAATGACGGCATGTATTGTAGGATGGTCTCATCTTGGTTTCGGAAGACGAGATCATGACGATGTAGAGAGTATGATATGTTCTGTCGCGGCAGAAGCGATCAATGATTCAGGCTTTGAGCCAGCTGATATAGATTCAATTTATTTGGGGCATTTTGGAGGCGCGTTCTCACCTCAGGGGTTTACATCCAGTTTAGTCTTTCAAGCATCTGACGCATTACAGTTTACACCAGCAACAAGAGTAGAAAACGCTTGTGCGACAGGCAGTGCTGCGGTTCACCAAGGTATAGATTTCATAGATGCTGGCCGGGGTAAAGTTGTTTTGGTTGTTGGGGTAGAAAAAATGACCAATCTGCGAGGTCCGGAGGTGGGCGATGCATTACTTTCTGCAAGTTACTTAAAGGAAGAGTCTAACATTGATGATGGTTTTGCAGGGGTTTTTGGACAGATTACCCAGGCATATTTTCAAAAATATGGTGATAAAAGCAGTGCACTAGCAGGCATAGCTGCCAAGAACCATAAAAATGGGGTTTCAAATCCATACGCACAAATTAGAAAAGATCTTGGATTTGACTTTTGTAATACGGTATCTGAAAAAAACCCTATCGTTGCATCTCCTTTAAAACGCACGGATTGTTCGCTTGTTTCCGATGGAGCTGCAGCAATCGTTTTAGCAGATACTGCGACAGCACTGGGCTGCAGAAAAGCCGTAGCTATACGATCGCGTGCACAGGTCAACGACTTCCTTCCGATGTCAAAGCGTGATGTTTTGAGCTTTGCAGGTTGTGCGAAGGCGTGGAATGACGCGCTTAGTGAGGCGAATTTAACCCTTGACGATTTATCTTTCGTGGAAACACATGATTGTTTCACCACTGCAGAACTCCTTGAATATGAAGCGATGGGGCTGGCTGAGCCAGGAAAAGGTTCTCATGTGATATCTGAAGGAATTACACAAAAGGATGGTAAGCTTCCCGTTAACCCCTCAGGAGGACTGAAAGCTAAGGGACATCCAATAGGGGCTACAGGAGTATCGATGCACGTTTTAACAGCTATGCAAGTTAGGGGCGAAGCAGGCGAGATGCAGGTAAAGGACGCTAATCTTGGCGGAATTTTTAATATGGGCGGTGTAGTCGTCGCTAACTACGTATCCATTTTGGAAGCAATTCGTTAATTCATTAAACCCTTCCTGGGCATCAAGCTTAAAGCATCTTCACTCGTCAATGTTAATCAGTGAAATGAAGGGTGTGTTAATGTTGTCTCTCCCATTTAGGAAAGACAACTCCAAAAGACACGCGGAGCAGGCTACAATAGAGCCCAGCTTATTTACCAGGGTTGCCGCGGCGTTCAGGGTGCCTCCAGTTGCAAGGACGTCGTCAACAATAGCGATACGTTTTCCGATTAGAG
>MDTA01017384.1_pt1 | contig 16034 bp, 16 predicted proteins | sample 811151 | NCBI WGS metagenome assembly MDTA01 (sample SAMN05326648, study PRJNA326480) | marine metagenome | isolation source: seawater | place: Indian Ocean: South | collected 2010 | reverse complement strand
TTTAGGGGCCCGCCCTGTCATAGCAACAAATAAATCAAAGTAATCAGGATGCTTTTGTGTTTTTGCCCCCAAAATTGAATTTGCATATATTACGGCATTGGACTCGGACCATCCAATTACTTCTTGTTCTTTGGGTATATTTTCCAACAAATAGGGTGCACATGTGTATGTCGGTTGCGCGCCCATTTTTACATAGGCATCCGCAAGGCGGCTTGCCTTATTTCCGAAATCTGGTTTAACTCCTTGTCTCTGCCAGTTATCACGGTTAACTGAGATAGCGTTTATTGTTGTTTGAATGCTTATTCTCGCTCCTAGTTGGTGCATTTTTTCAGCAAAAATTAAATTTGCGTCATGAGCAAGAATACAGCCGTCTATATGTCCCTTTGTAACGTCAATCAATTCGTTAGCATTTTGTATTACTGCCATTTTACATATTGTTTCCATGGCGATTTGTTGAGCAGCCCCATGATTTCCATCAAGAATACTTTTGTCTTTTGAATTTAAATTCACTGTATCTATATTTAACTTTCGCAGTTTGATAGTCTTTGATCCAAACATGAGCCTATTTTCACAAATTTCTGCTTTATCTGCCATAGCGAGAGCAGAATATAAATCTCTGGGCACTCTAAGAATTGCGACCTTTTTTTTAAATAACTGATCTGCTACAATTGCACCCAAAGTCAGAATTTCTTCCATTTCGTTAAAAATAATTGCAGCTGGTGCCAGTCCATTTTGAGCCAATTGCAAAAGCACACCGCTACCACTACATGATCCTCTTGAGGTGGGCATTAATACAAATTTGTCAGATAAACAGGTGCCATGATCGGGATGGTGTATATCAATTATGCACCCTGTTTTAGGATCGACTCCACCCCAAAAACTTAATCCTTCGGTACACTCAAATATATTTCCTTCAATATCCTTTTGGACAATTGATATTGCTCTATTTTCGTTACTTCTCATCGTAATCATACTGGCGATATTTTTTCGGTTTGCCAATGATCTTATTAAGAAGAATAGCTAAGTGAGTTGGATAATATTTAGACTGAAAAAATATAATGTTCACTATTTAAGTCTAATATCGCTTTTTGAAGAGACCACGTTTGTCATAAAATTCAGCAGCCTCCTCAATAAATTTTGCTAGCCTCTCAGCTTGATATTTATTTCTGATTTTTTTTGCTGCGCCCAGGAGAGTAGACATTGATTCCGCTCGGCCGGGTCGGAGAAGTTCATAAATTTCCATTACTTCCGAATTCGGCAGATTGTTCATTTCTGCGGCACGTTCAAAGTTTTCCGATAAGGTTTTTCGGCCCACTGATTTGGCAATTTCTGCCTGCTGCAGCAATGCCTCTGATGTTATTTGTAAATCGTCTAAACCCACAGTCCCTTCAAGGATGGCCTCAATTGTAAGTTCAGATAATGCCATTCCTCTTTTGCCTTTAACCTCAGAGGGGCGTGTTTCTGCTATAGGAAAATCTTGTTGATTAAGTTTTTTCTCTCTCATATTTATGCCTTTAAAAATGCGAAATCCAGAAGCTCAGGAGAAGCATTATCTTTGGTCATCGATGTCTCTATTGCATAAATAAGTGCTACTCTGGCATGGAACCTTGCCCCAAGCGCTTCACCTCTTGTTGGTACTACAACCGGATCTGGAAGTTCTTTTAGACAATACCTTGCGGCATTGTATCCCATTTTTTCATAATGGCTTATCTTAGTGATTGGAGCATTTGAAAATAGTTCTAAGTTGTTATGCGGGAGGCGAGATCGATGGTGTATTACCGCTGTACCTTTGGCTTGTATACCTATCCCTATTCCTGAGCCAGAAAGTCGTGCGGCACTGAGACCAAGAAATGATGTATCAGCAGTATGCCAAAATTTGACCAGACGCATTACCGCGCCACCTTTTATAATGCCGGTTTGTAAGGCTTTGAGAACAGAACTAAGCTTATGGCCTGCCAAAGTTTTAAAAATTTTTGAGCCAAATGCTGGACTAATTCCAACTACCACCTCACAAGGATCTATTCCAGTTTCTGCTTTACCTAAAAGTTTATAACTGATTGCCTTCATTTCGGCCATTTCACCTAAGGCTTCAGTTCTAAGCACTTCATCTCTATCTAATACATCCCGTATAGCAGCCAGTTCTTCTTTTCTTTGCTCTGACGGTCGATAACCGGTGCCAGGTCCCGTGTAATCATTAGGATCATTAATGGCACTGACCACACGAGAGTCTCTTATTATTGCTGAGGTCTGAAGGTAGTCTCCAGAAACCCTTAGTTTGACTAAAAATAATAAATTTTCTGCTTCCTGATTGAAGCCACCTTTATGAAGTGATTTTATAAGATCTAAAACATTAACACCATCGGTTTTTATTTTTTCACTGATAAGTGTTACATCTCTAGGTTTAAAACTCTCGGTATCATTTGACCCTGATGCAACGGCAACTGACCTTTTCATCTCGTCTGTAGTGCTAGCCAATCCTAGATCATGCAGTACATAGGCCAATGCGTCGATTGCTTTTTTTCTTAAGCTTAGAGCTTTGGAGTCCTCCACCGTGGTGAGTCCCCCATCGACCTCAAAATCTCGTTGCAAAACTAAAAATTCTTCAAGTTCTTCGCCGTTGAATGATGAGGGATTAAATGAATTATCGTATTTTAGAATACTGCCAAAACCAGAACAAATTAAATCGGAACCACCTATAAGGTATGGTAGAACTTTGGCTGCTACACGCATATCAGATTCTGAATGGCGCGCATCATTTCCAGACGCGCATTCCAAATCTAACCAAACAGCGATTAGATTTTCAGCCATTATTTCTCGCACTCCGCCAGGCATAGAACCTGCTAGGGGTGCTCCATCTATACCCCCATTTTGAGTGCCTTGTGACCCCATTCCTCGCTGGAGGCAGAGACAGCGAGCTTCTAGATATAGTAATGATTTTGCCTCATGAAAGCCCATCAAGAGCTCTGCTGCAGCGCCTGATGTGCAACGCATTTTAATACCGCGTGATGCATATGCTGCTGTGAGCCATGCCTTAGACCATGGTGTATCATCTCCGTCGATAAAAGCGCTTTCAGTACCATAAACTGAAACAGTTTCAGCGTAAGATGTGAAACCTGCCATCCCGATTTCTAATTCTTCGGCTTCCTCACTAGAGCACTGGAATAATGTGCCCGATTTTCCTACCGAGGATCCTACGCAGCAGGCAAGAGCATTTGACCATGAATTCCGAGCGACCCGCATGGTTGTTTCTATTTCATCGAAACCTAGAGCTACAGCGATAGCTGCATCAGCGGCTAGTTGAAGTGGGTCATCTTTTGCGTTTGTAACGTGCGCTTGGTTACCTGGAGTTTGTCGGGCTCGCATTTTTGAGTACGCAAATGCTATCTCCATCGCGCTTAGCTGAGCTACAGTTTCAGCAAGTTTTGCCGGCGTAAGACCTTGGGCAAGCCTAGTAAGTTCTTTACGTGGAACATTCATATCCACTAACATTCTTGCTAATTTTGAGGAGGGAATGGCCATCGCTTCTTTTGCGATATCTATGTCCATATGATATTTTGCAATGAACGTATCAATCAAGTCAAAGTCTTCAATCATAACACCGTCCATGGATGTTATCTTACCGCCCTTTAATCCAATGCTTGGTTTGGGATCTGCTTTTCCATTGAATGCCGAAAAACCATTATCAGGGTCTTCAACCGCAAAATTATCCAATCGCAAAGGTCTGTCATCCCAGTCATCAACTCTTTTCCAACGGTTTGATTGATAGGAGTTACTCATCGAATTTGTCCTTTTTCAGGATGCTTGTATCATCACAAATAAATAGTTTTGCCTCATTTCGTTCGATTGTATCAAGCATTTGTTGGTCTGGCCTTAAATCTGTAAAAATAGAGACGTTGGCGTTCAGATCTGTAATTTGTTGCAGGGAGCGGGTGCCAAATTTTGATGAATCTGCTAATATCAAAGTCTCGCGAGCATTATTAATCATGGCTGAGTATACATGCGCTACGTTAATTAAAGCTTCGCTTACCCCTTGAGAATCAAGACCTGATGCTCCCATCACAGCCATTGAAGTATGAAATTGCGCAATGCATTTTAGGGTTTCACCACCCACTACTAGACCCTCTTTCGCCTCAACGACACCCGGTAATGCCATAACCATTATTTTAGGATTGACAGAAAGTTCACTTGCTATGCTGAAAGATGGGGTGAGTACTGTCAACGGACGCTCAATTTGCTGTAAAGCACGCGCAAAGTGTAGAGTAGTGGCACCACCTCCGATAAAAAGGCTATTCGCAGATTTTGCATACTCGACAGCTCTTTTTGCAATTATTTCTCTAGCGCCTATGTGTAAAGTGGACCGTTCTGCAAGTGCCGGTTCAAAGGTCTTAATACTTACTGCTCCTCCGTAGGTACGCTGTATCCTCCCGGCACTATCAAGCTCTGCAAGATCTCGCCGAACTGTCTCCGTGGATACACCAAGATCTTCTGCCATTTCGTTAACACGAATTCTTGGGTTAAGTTCAAGCTGGTTAAGGATCCTGTTTTGGCGGGTTTTTTTCTTTGACATTTTGAACCTATTTTTTTGTATTTGTACCACAATTTAGGAGATCTGCCACATTTTTTTACCATTTTGACCGAGTTACAACAAAAATTTGTTGCAAGTTACACAAAAAAATGTTTTATTAGGAATCAGCTGGAGTTTAAGTTTGTTCAATTACGGATACTTTTCATTTGATTCAAAGCAGTCGCTTATGGAGAAAGCGGCTGAGTACTGGAATCCCGGCAAGGTTAATTTTTGGACCGACGCCGGTACGCCCATGGTTGTTGACCGTCGTGAGGGCTACTTTCTTTATGACATGTCGGGAAAGCGTCTAATTGATCTGCACTTAAACGGGGGAACCTACAATTTTGGTCATAGGCATCCTGAGCTGGTTGACGTACTTAAGTCTGGTCTTGATTACTTTGATATGGGTAACCATTGGTTTCCTTCAGTGGCGAGAGCTGCATTCGCAGAGCAGCTTGTCAAAACAGCACCCCACACAAAATATGCTATCTTTGGTGCTGGTGGTGCTGAAGCTGTAGAAATCGCGTTAAAGACTGCTAGGTATGCAACAAAACGAAAGAAAATTGTTTCAATTATTAAGGGATATCACGGTCACTCTGGTTTGTCGGTAGCTACAGGTGATGAGCGGTTTTCAAAGATCTTTTTGGCAGATAACCCAGATGAATTTATTCAAGTGCCTTTTAATAATGTTGAGGTCTTGGAAGATGTTCTTAAAAATAGAGATGTGGCAGGCTTTATTGTTGAAACTATTCCCGCAACATATGGATTTCCCATGCCTGAAGAGGGCTACTTAAAGGCATGTCAAGATTTGTGCCATAAATATGGTACGAAATTTATTTCTGATGAAGTGCAGACAGGTCTTATGCGCACCGGCATTATGTGGGGCTGGCAAGGATATGATTTGCAGCCTGATATTTTTGTTTGCGGTAAAGGTTTGGGTGGCGGTATTTATCCTATAAGTGCTTGCTTGGTAACTGAAGAATGTGGTCAATGGCTTGTAGAAGACGGTGCTGCCCATATTTCGACTGCTGGTGGGTCTGAGCTTGGTTGCCTTGTGGGGCACCATGTTATGGAAATGTTACAACGTTCAGAAGTAATCTCTAATATTGAATTTGTATCAGAATTCTTCTCTCAAAGCATGAAAGATATGATGAACCGTCACTCTGATATCTTTACTGGGGTAAGGCAACGGGGTGTTGTTTTGGGGCTTGAGTTTAACCATCCTGAAGGAGCCGTAGCTGTGTCGAGGGCGTTATATGAGAATGGTGTTTGGGCAATTTTTTCATCGCTAGATAAGCGAGTTTTGCAGTTTAAACCTGGAGTAGTTTTAGATGTGGATACATGTCAAGAAATTATGGATAGATTTGACGCTGCCATGCCACGCGTTCGGCAACTTTTGAAATCTGGAAAGTGGGCAGCATGAACGAACATACTGCAATTGAAAGTCCCCGTTTAGAAGTTCCCAATAGAGAACTTTCAAAGGCTAGAATGAAAGTAGGGCGAGCAGCCTGGGCTTCCCGCTCTTACAGAGATTTTAGCCGAAACTCAGTACTTAACATTGCAGAAGCGATTGCAGCGGCTGGTTTTAAGAATGCCAAAAAACTTGCTGCGGATACAGTAGAGGAAACAGGGTTTGGTGTGGTTGAGCATAAGACTATCAAAAATAAGCTTTGTACTCATGATTTACTTGATTATTACCGTGATCTAGATCTGGTTACCCCCCGAGTAGATGAAGTAAAAAAGATAGTGGAGCTGCCTAAGCCGGCAGGCGTGGTGTTCGCTTTAACTCCAGCTACAAACCCTGTCGCAACAATTTATTACAAAGCAATGTTAGCTGTTCTTAGTAGGAACGCAATTGTAATAAGTCCACATCCAGCCGCCAGAAAAGTTTCAAATGAGGCCGTTCAATATTTGTCAGCTGCTGCCGAAGCTGCTGGAGCACCGTCTGGTCTAATCCAATGCGTAGAGAAGCCTTCAATTCCTCTGGTCCAAGATATTATGGCCTCTGATCGTGTTAACGTAATTATAGCAACAGGCGGTACTGAAATGGTGCGCGCGGCTTATTCCTCGGGAAATCCGGCCTTAGGAGTAGGGCCTGGTAATGCGGTGGCCTACATAGACCCTTCGGCGAAAGTTGATGTAGCTGCTAAATGTGTTGTAGAGAGCAAAAGTTTTGACAATTCTGTCTTATGCACCAATGAAAGTGTTGTCTTGACATTAACTAGTAATAAAGGAAACGTTGAACGTGCACTTCGGACTGCTGGAGCTCATATTTGTAATGAGATAGATACGGACAAGTTAAGAACCTATTTATTTAACGAAAGTGGTTTCAATCTCGAAGCTGTTGGTAAAAGTGCAGCTTGGATAGCTGACCGTGCAAACATAAGGGTGAATCCAGCGACGAAAATATTGGTGCCAGTGGTAGCTACACCAGGGCAAGACGATCTTTTATTTCGAGAAAAACTTTGCCCTGTATTAACTTTAACGGCAGCCGTCGATTTTGATCAAGCTCTTACATTTGCTAAGCATACAGCTAAGCGTGGAGGCGGTCACTCAGCAGCATTTCATGGCGAAGATGGTAATCGCTTAGTTTTATTTTCTCAGAAAGTTCCGGTATACCGTGTTGTGGTTAATGCCCCATGCTCACAGGGTGCAGCCGGTTTTGCTACAAATTTGCCTCCTTCTTTCACCATTGGAACCGGTTTTTCAGGCCGATCTTCAATCGGTGAAAATATGGGCCCACAGCACTTAGTGCACTGGACCCGAATTGCTTATGCCAAAGATTTGCCCGCCGATTTAAGCAAGTTAGATTTTCAAAATATTTCTCCTGCAGAGGCTGAACTGGTTCCAGATAGCCATTCAGTGGCTGGCAAGTCAAATGAAGTGCCTAGTTTAGGTCATGATGAATTGCGAAAACTTATTTTAGAAGAATTGCGCAATTTGAAAGGTGAACTTTAATGGCAGATCTTAGAGCATCAATATTCATTGACCAATTACAGCCTCAAACTTTGGCCTATATATCTACCTGGATGAGAGGTTATTTGCCACGTTTAAGAATGGCCGCACAAATTGTGGAGATTGCGCCAGGCTTAGACATTGAAGCCTTGACAGATACTGTTTTGAAAAGCGCAGATGTTAGAGCTGGCCTCCTTGTCGTCGAGCGTCAATTTGGCACCCTGCAATTCCACTCGCATTCGACTGCGGAAGTTCATGCTGGGGCCGCTGCCATTTTGCATGCTCTGGGAAAATCAAGTAGTGATATATCGACTCCGAAAATCTTGGCCTCAAAACTTGTAACTAACGTCGACGATCAGCATGCATTTTTGATGAACCGGAATAAACTTGGATCTATGGTTCTTGGTGGAGACAGCATCTATTTGCTCGAGTGTCAATCGGCTGCATATGCCATTTTGGCAAGTAACGAAGCAGAAAAAGAAGCTGATGTAAAGTTAATTGATATGCGAATGATAGGAGCTAATGGTCGCTTATATCTGGCAGGCACGGAGGCGGATGTTAGGAATGCTATGGGCGCAGCGGAAATGGCGCTTCGCGAGGCCGGTGCGATCTGATGTCTGAGCTTAAAGACGAAATACGTAATGTCTTACGCCAAGAACTAATGTTGATACAGCAAGAGTTTAAAAGCATTAAGCCGCGGGTTGAGCATGTTAATATAAACTCGAGTGATGAACTCATGGATTTTGTGCGTGAGCTTCTTAATAGGGCAGAAGAAAGAAATTTTGTTGACCAAATAAAAGAGGGAGGTCTGCGCTTTGAAATTAGTGAAAAAGTAAAAACTGGCAATTTAAAAAGCGACCCAAATTTGAACGTAAGAAAGCAAGCAAGTATCAGTAAAATGCTTATAACAGAAAGAGATATAGGAAACCTGAAAGCCTCAGAAAAAACAATTAGTATTTGGAAGTCTTCGCGGTTAACTCCGCTTGCTAGAGATGAAATTAGGCGTCGTGGAATAAGTATCGAAAGGATTGAGACATGATACGAGGTCGGGTAATTGGGAAGTTATGGTCTACACGCCGTGTTGATACTTTGCCGAGTGGTGCCCTACTGGTAGTCGAGATAGAAGGAGGCACATCAATCGTAGCTTTTGATCCCCTCGGTTGTAATGACGGAGAGGCTGTGTTGATTACTCAGGGATCTGTGGCGGCTGGTTACTTCAAAGGTAAATCTGCTCCTGTAGATGCTTTAATTATCGGATCAATTGATGAACAAGTAAACAATAAAACCAAATCGTAAAGGAAAATTAAGATGGCAAATCAAGCGATAGGAATGATTGAAACAAAGGGCTATGTACCCGCTCTTTCTGCAGCGGATGCTATGGTCAAAGCAGCTAATGTAGAGATTGTATCTCGAAATGAAGTAGGAGGCGGTCTTGTTTCGGTAATTGTAAAAGGCGATGTCGGTGCCGTAAAAGCTGCAACTGAAGCTGGAGCAGAAGCTGCAAGTCAAGTGGGTGACGTAACATCAGTACATGTCATACCAAGGCCACATGCCGATCTTGGGAAGCACTTTTCTTCTGCTTCAGCAAAATAATAATAGAGACAGTTGGGGATTTCTAAGCGATGACAGAATTACGGGTTTATCTACCTATTGAAGACTTGCAGCCCCAGTTTTCCGCTTGGCTATCATCACCAACTCGTGCCAGGGCCTACCCGCCATTCAAGGGTCAGAACTCACTAATTATTGAAGTGGCTCCAGCTTTATCTATTCACAAAATTGCAGATCTTGCACTGAAGGCTGCACCTGATATGGAGCCTGGCTTACTTTTTACTGAAAGGCAGTTTGGTCTTTTGGAATTACATGCCGATAAAATGGCCGATCTTGATGCAGCAGGAAAGGCGATTTTGACTGGGATTGGCGCCTCTGCGTCTGATCAACTTTCCCCAGAAATTTTGTACCATGAAATCATCGAAGATTTAGCTGATCAACATGCACTGATCCTGAATAGATCGAGAGACGGTTCGATACTAATTCCTGGAGTTTCTCTACTAATCTATGAGATGTCTCCAGCCTTATTTGCTTGTGTTGCCGCAAATGAGGCTGAAAAAGTGGCACCAAACGCCACTATTAATGATGTGCAGATGATGGGAGCCTCTGGACGTATTTTTATGTCTGGATCGTTTGATGAAATAAAAATTGCGCGTGACAGAATCACTGAAGTGCTGTCGAATATAAAAGGACGCCCTGTAAAGTAGGGAGATGAAACTCCCGCATTTGAGCGGGGTACAATGAGGGAAATTAATTCCCAATAACCATGATAGGAGGAAAATATGACTTCAAAAATGAACCGTAGGCAATTCGTGGGTAATACCGCGGCGATCGGTGGGTTAGCGGCGGTGGCGCCTCTGGCACCAGCTTTAGCTGCGAGATCTGACCGAATGAATATACTATGTTGGGAAGGCTATAACTCAGATGAAGTTCTGGGCCCATTCCGAAAAGCAAATCCCGGAGCAACTGTTAGAGCTGAGAGCGGCACCTCTGATCCCGATATGATAAACAAATTAAGGGCCGGTGAAACTTCGGTTTGGGACTTAATAAACGTTAATCAACCTTGGGCACGTGATCAGTTGTACCCCGAAGGACTAATAACTCCGCTAAATAAAGATCGGTTTATGCCATATTTCGATAAAATGTTACCCGAATTCAAAAACTATCCTTTGTCATTCGCATCTGATGGAAATCTAATTGGTATGCCTCAGCGTTATGGCCCATTTAGTTTTGTGGTAAACACTGACGTAATCAGTCGATCAATGGCTGAAGATCAGGGTTGGAAGTTATTTCTTGATGAGAAAATGAAGGGTCGCTATGGGGTGCTGACTTATGACAATTGGAACGTAATGCATATGTGCCTTACTGCTGACCTAAATCCTTTCGCTCCAGTAGAGGGAGCAGATCAAGAAAAATTCCGTGATGTAGCAAAAACAATTTTTGGCGGTGCCAAGCTGCTAACTGATGATTTAGTTGCGATGAATACTGCTCTAATTAATGGTGAAATAGATGCATATTTTACTGGAGGGACATATACAGCATCACCCGCTCGTTTTGACGGAGCCACTCAGGTTCGTGCTATAACTCCAAATTCAGGTCCGGTCGATGGTAAAGGCGGAGTTGTTTGGATCGAACTTACATCGGTGGTAAACAACCCGGATCCAAGTACTTTGGCAGAGGACTTTTTGGAATTCGTGCAGGGTCCGGATATTTCAAAAGCAGTGGCATTTACAGAGGGAACTTATAACCCTGTCGCACAAATGGGCTCGGATAACGTAATGTCACTTTTTGATGCTGATGAGCTCGATGCTATCCAGATGGACAGTCTTGAAGAAGAAATGTCGCGATCTTTGGATTATCAAGTAGTGGCATCATATGATGCACTAATTGATATTTACACACAAGAAAGACGTTCCTAGAACTTCCCGCTCTGGGCCATAGTGCCCAGAGCTTTATCCTTTTAAAATATGCCAATGGGGATGTATATGGCAGAACAACCGCTTTTGCGCCTTCAAGGATTAGTAAAGAAATTTGGTAATTTTGTAGCTCTAGACAATGTTGATTTGGAGATCCAAGAGGGTGAATTTTTTACCATTGTTGGTCCGTCAGGCAGCGGCAAATCAACTTTAATAAGATTGCTAGTAGGCATGGATGATGTGACTGATGGTCAAATCCTTTTGAGAGGTGAGAGGATTGATGAGACCCCTGCAAATTTACGCCCGACTTGCATGGTCTTCCAATCATTAGCTCTCTTTCCGCACATGTCGGTTGGACAAAATATTGAATTTCCACTCAAAATTAGAAATGAAAACCCGTCTAAGCGGCGCATGCGTGCTTTAGAATTACTAGATCTACTAAGATTGCCAAGAGATTACTATGACAAACGAATATCTCAATGTTCAGGTGGGGAAAGACAAAGAGTTGCTTTGGCACGAGCTTTAGCCTTCGATCCTGAAATCCTTTTTTTTGATGAACCGTTATCAGCTTTAGATTATCGATTGCGCAAGACACTAGAAAAAGAGCTTAAAGATTTGCATGCTCGTACTGGTAAAACTTTTGTGTACATTACTCACTCCCTTGAAGAAGCAATGGTAATGTCTGATAGAATTGCAATTATGAGAGAAGGGAAATTTGAACAGGTCGCTAAAGCTGATGAAATTTATGCGCGGCCAATCAGTCGCTTTGTTGCAGAATTTATGGGTGAGGTGAATCTTTTTGGGATTAATGTTCGTGATAAAGGTAAATTAGAAAGTGATATTCTTACTATCGATAAATCAGTTAGTCTCAACGATGTTAAAGGGTTCAAGACGGGTTTTCTGATGGTTAGACCGGAGTATATGCACTTTATTAAAGGAAAAGAAAAATTTCAGCTCACATTATCAGCTAAGTTGCACGGCGAGTATGCATTAGGATCACGAATTCAATATGAATTAGAAACTGCCGTCGGAAATATTACAGTTGAAAAGCTTAGAGAAGATCGACTATCTGCAAATGTGGGCGATACAATTGATATAGGGTTTAATTTAGATATCACCCATTTTATAGGCGACTCAAAATGAATAATTTAGATCGACGATTGGGGCTTTTGTCGGCGTTGCCCATGACAGTCGTTTTAGCTATATCATTCTTGGCACCACTTTTTGTTGTAGCTATATTCTCAGTTATGCCATCTAAAGTTTTTTCCATATTTAATACACCAGATTTTTCGGCGTATTCATTGTTTTTTTCTCAAGGATATTACAAATCGTTACTGTGGTCGCTCTTTATGGCTTTTATATCGACCCTGATTTTGCTGGTAGTTAGTTGGCCATTAGCCTACGGCATGGCTAAAGTATTTGGCCGTTTCACGTTGGTATTAACCATCGCTGTGGTCATGAGCTTGTTTGTTTCGGAGAACATACGCTTATTTGGTTGGGTACTAACCTTGATGAAAGGCGGATTAATTGAAGGACATTGGCGATACTTTACAGGTGTTGGTTTTGACAGCCCACTTTACGGTGTTCCGATTATTATTTTTGGGCTTGTTTATGTATATTTCCCTTTCATGCTATTTCCTTTGGCTCAGGGAATAGCAATGGTACCGGATGATACGCGCCAGGCAGCATATGATCTTGGTGCGTCCCGTTGGCAAGTTTTGTGGCAAATAGAAGTTCCTCTTGCTGCTCCCGGTATTGTAGTAGGTTCACTTTTGAGCTTTGTCCTTGCTGCTGGTGCTCTAGCAGAGTCAAAAATTTTGGGTGGGCAAGCGGTAATTGCAATGGCCGATGATATTGAAACTGCATTTACGTATGGTCAAAATTGGCCTTTGGGATCAGCACTTTCAATTATTCTAATTTTAATAATAGGAGGTTTGGCTATTTTTGGGGTCGGTAAAGTGGATTTGGATAGTATCATGGGAAGAAAACGTTAATGAACACATCTAATTCCACTAAAATTGTTCTTTTTGTTTATGGGCTACTTGTAATATTTTTTCTGTATCTGCCATTGGTTTCTGTAACTTTTGCGTCAATATCAAAGGCCCGCTATCTCAGCTTTCCTATAAAACGGTACTCTACAAAATGGTATTTGGATGCCCTGGAAAGTAGTACCGTCAGCAACCTACTTATAACTTCATTTTCTGTGGCAGTATTTGTTACAATCATTTCAATAATCATAGCCTTTTTTGGAGCACTTGCGTTCGCTAGGTACGAGTGGCGTTATCGCAGTACGTTTCAAAAATTGATACTATTGCCAATATTTTTTCCTCAAACCGTTTTGGGCTTATCCTTACTCATGTGGTTTAATTCCTTAGGTATAATTCCCAGCTGGAAAACAGCTGTGGTTGCCCACTTGGTATGGATTGCTCCAATAGCTACACTCATCGTTGCGATTAGAGCTTATAGTTTTGATCCCGCATTAGAGGAGGCAGCAAGAGATATGGGGGCTGGGACTTTTACAATTTTACGTGAAATTACTCTACCTCTTTTAATGCCGGGGCTGATTTCCGCTGGTTTATTTGCATTCTTACTTAGCTGGGGTAATTTTCCATTATCGCTCTTTACAACTGGGGCCGACAGCACACTGCCTGAGTGGCTTTATGCAAAAATGGTTTCTGGCTATTCGCCACTTGTCCCTACTCTGGGTGTTCTATCTGTAGTGGGCTCTTTTTTATTAATATTGATAGCACTCACTATTTTTTGGGGTGTAAAGAAAAGTAGGGAAAATAAAGGATATATTTAATTCTAATTAGGAGGAAGTAATTATGCTTACATCACTTAAAGGTAAAAGCGTCATTGTTACAGGAGGCTCAAAGGGTATAGGGCGGGGTATCGCTCAGGTATTCGCGAGGCAAGGCGCTAAATTAACCATTGCCGCTAGGAATGAAGTCGATCTTCAATCAGCTGCAAATGATATGGAAGGTGACGTCCGTTACGAGGTTTGTGACGTATCCGATTGGAGCTCCGTCAAATCAATGGTAGAAAGCTCGGCAGCAGCTCAGGGTGGTTTAGACGTTATGTGCGCTAATGCTGGCGCCTTCCCACAAACCAAAATGGTCGATATGGATCCAGCTGAATGGGATCAGGTAATGGCTGTAAATCTAAAATCGTCTTTTCTTTGTGTTAAAGCATCTATCCCTTATTTTGAAAAGGCTGGAAAAGGTCGTGTAATTTTGACTTCGTCTATCACAGGTCCTGTGACAGGTTTTCCAGGCTGGTCTCATTACGGTGCTTCTAAATCAGGCCAATTGGGGTTTTTGAAAACCGCTGCTATGGAATTATCGCGTTATAATGCAACGATCAATGCAGTTATGCCTGGTAATATTTACACAGAAGGACTACAGGATTTGGGACAAGAATATTTGGATACAATGGCTGCATCAATACCTTTAAAAAGACTGGGAGATGTTGAAGATATTGGTAATGCCGCATTATTTTTTGCCTCAGATGAAGCAGCTTACATTACTGGCCAGCAAATAGTAGTTGATGGTGGACAGATTATTCCAGAGTCTCTTGAAGCAATAGATGAGATTTAAGGTAAAATAATGTCAGGTTCGCAAATGCCACTGGCCGAGCTATTGGTCCTATTAGAAAAATTGGCTAATCAGTCTTTGACCCTTTGGGACGTTCCTGAAGGTGCCAGCGCGCGCCTCATTAATGTTTCTGAAAATGCAACTTATATAGTTGAAGGCCCCAATGGCTATAAATCAATCTTAAGGATACATCGTGAAAATTATCATTCTAAGAGAGCTATTGAGTGTGAGTTAGAGTGGTTGGGAGCGCTAGAGGGATCAAAGATTGTGCCAACACCCGGATTTTATGTTGGAAAGAATGGTAGTCCAATTCAAATGAATATAGTAGATGGACTATCTGATCCGCGCTATATGGTTCTGTTTGAGTTTGTTGAAGGGGATGCGCCAGATGAGTCGGGTGACATGAAAGATGGTTTTTTTGAGCTTGGTGCGATAGCAGCAAGATGTCATGATCATGTACTGTCTTGGGAAAAGCCAAAAGATTTTGAAAGACTTACCTGGGACGTCACTTCTGTATTTGGTCCAACACCAGTTTGGGGTAATTGGCGTGAAGCTCCAGAGGTAGATAATTCAAACCGTTCCGTATTAGAAAAAGTGGAAAAGACAATTCGCACTAGGTTAGAAAAGTATGGAAAGTCCCCGGATCGCTTCAATCTTATTCACGCAGACATGCGTCTGGCAAACTTACTGGTAGGACTAGATCAAACTAGATTAATCGACTTTGATGATTGTGGGTGGGGCTGGTTTATGTATGATTTTGCCGCTGCTATAAGCTTTATTGAAGATGATCCGCGCATTCCTAGTTTGAAAAATGCTTGGGTTGAGGGTTATCGTTCCGTTAGAGAATTATCGAATGAGCAGGAAGCAGAAATAGATACCTTTGTAATGTTAAGGAGAATGGCACTTCTTGCTTGGATTGGTAGCCATATAGAAGCTCCAGAACCGCAAGAACTAGCACCTGGATTTGCTTCGACCACCGCTAAACTGGGTCAGATTTGGATGGATAGTCTTCATGATAGTTAATATTTAAGGAATGAGTATAATGTTGGACTGGAAAACCTCTTTTCGAAGTTTTTACTATGCAAACGCGGAACCTCCGGATGATATAATTTTAAAAAACGAGCATACGGCTTTACTTGTTATTGATATACAAAACACATATCTGGAGCCAGATGATGACCCTGGCGAGGCAGCGCGTTGGCAGCCTTTTTATCAGCGCATGAGCGATATCGTTATTCCAAATAATGAAAAACTTATAAATTGGGCAAGATCAGAAGGAATAGAGGTAATTTTTGCGCGAATTGCTTGCCAAAAGACAAATGGTCGGGATCGCTCGCTCAGTCAAAAGAAACCGGGTTTTAACTATTTGTTACTTCCGAAAGACAGTGAAGATAGTCAGATTGTATCCGAATTAAACCCGATAAATGACGAAATTGTCATTACCAAAACTACTGATAG
>MDTA01039714.1_pt1 | contig 16035 bp, 15 predicted proteins | sample 811151 | NCBI WGS metagenome assembly MDTA01 (sample SAMN05326648, study PRJNA326480) | marine metagenome | isolation source: seawater | place: Indian Ocean: South | collected 2010 | reverse complement strand
ATCCCGGGAACCACCGTTCCGATAATGCACCGCCGTCCGCCACAGCTCGCTAGGCCAACTCGCATATTCGAGCGCGGCAACGCGTTGGAGAAAGGAGAGGCTGTTACCGGAGCTATTCCTGCCTCCCTTTTGAAAATCGCTCCCGCCGAACCAGATCCCGATCGCCTCACTATGGCCAAGTGGTGGGTATCCGATAAGAATCCGCTAACAGCCCGCGTATTTGTCAATCGACTATGGGAACAGCTTTTTGGAGCTGGCATTGTCTACACGCTCGAAGACTTTGGATCATCTGGGGAGAAGCCATCCCATCCAGAGTTGCTCGACTATCTGGCTATACGTTTTCAAGAGGACTATAACTGGAGCGTGAAATCCATTTTGAGTGAGATCGTTCTTAGCTACGTCTTCCAGCAATCTTCTACGATTAATCACGAACTCAACTTGCGCGATCCAGACAATCGACTGCTAGCCCGTGGGCCTCGACTGCGGCTTACCGCGGAAATGGTTCGTGATAGCGCACTGGCCGTCAGTGGACTGATTTCTACCGAAATCGGCGGCCCTCCTGTGCACCCACCAATTCCCGAGGGCATCTGGCAGCCTTTCCTTAGCCAGGACAAATGGGAAACTCCTGAAAGAGACGATGGTGACCGGTACCGAAGAGGGATCTACACCTACGTAAAACGGAGTATCCCCTATCCGACTTTCGCTAGCTTCGATGCCCCGTCCCGGGAATTCTGCAACCCTCGTCGTCTGAATTCTAATACGCCTTTGCAAGCACTTGTAACCCTAAATGACGCTGCCTTCGTTGAATGTGCTGAAGCTCTCGGAGAAAAACTGGAAAGCGGTTTCTTAAGCGTGCCCATCAGCGAGTGCCTATCAATTGCCTACAGACTTGTTACAGGTCGCAATCCACCGGACTCTTCTCTGCGAGAGCTCGTCCGGTTGTATGAGGAAACGCTGCGAGAGTCGCCAGAGAAGGCATCAACGGTCGTTGCTCAGGTGCTGCTAAATCTTGATGAATCCCTTACTTATTGAATTTCGTTTCAAAAACTTTCTTAATCGATGAATCTCGAATCGCTAATCCAAGAATCTCGCCGACGAATTCTCGAACAGGACACCCGGCGGCAGTTCATCACGCGCTGCGCGACCGGACTCGGAGCCATGTTTCTCGCCGGTCAAAGTGCTTCCAGTGCCTCAGCTTCGTCGCTGGGACGAAGCTCCTCCAATCCCTTTGGACAGTCGGCAACTCATTTTCCCAATAAAGCCAAACGGGTTATCTATCTCCACATGATCGGGGCTCCGAGTCAATTGGAGCTGTTTGATTACAAGCCAGATCTCAAGCGACTGGATGGCCAGCCCTGCCCGCAATCCTTTCTCGAAGGCAAGAATTTCGCCTTCATACAGGGCACTCCTAACATGTTGGGCCCCCAGTTTCCGTTTAAACAGCATGGAGCTTCCGGAGCCTGGGTATCTGACCGGCTTCCCTATTTCTCGAAAGTCGTGGACGACGTCAGTTTCATCAAAACCTTGCAAACCGATCAATTTAACCACGGGCCCGCTCAGCTTATGATTCACTCCGGTCAGCCGCGAATCGGCTATCCGTCCATAGGTTCTTGGGCTACTTGGGGAATGGGCACTGAAAATGCCGATCTCCCAGGGTTTGTCGTTTTGCTTTCCGGTGGCCGCATCCCTAGAGTTGGCAAGGCCCTCTGGGGATCGGGCTTTCTTCCCTCGGTATACCAAGGGGTCCAATGCCGCTCCCACGGCGATCCCGTTCTCAATGTATCCAACCCCAAAGGGATGACGAGAGACTTGCGACGTCAGGCCTTGGATACCATTCGAAATCTGAACCAGCAGACCCATGACGAATTCGGCGATCCGGAAACGCTAACGCGCATCGCCCAATACGAAATGGCGTTTCGCATGCAAATGGCTGTTCCTGAGGCTATGGATATCGAAAAAGAGCCGGATAATATCCACGAGCTATACGGTACAGAGCCGGACAAGGAGAGTTTTGCCAATAACTGCCTATTGGCCCGGCGATTAGTTGAGCGCGGAGTGCGCTACGTACAGCTGTTCGACTGGGGATGGGACTCACATGGAGCAGCAAGTTCCGAGGCATTAAACGGTGGCTTCCAAGACAAGTGTCGCGAGGTCGACAAGCCTATGGCCGCTTTGATTACGGATCTTAAACGAAGAGGCCTCCTCGAGGACACCCTAGTCGTCTGGAGCGGCGAATTCGGCCGAACCCCCATGCGGGAAAACCGAGGCGGATCCAATGAGAGAAAATATGTTGGGCGCGACCACAACCCTGGAGCCTTTTCCGCCTGGATTGCTGGGGGCGGCATCAAGCCGGGCATATCCTATGGAGAAACCGATGAGGTCGGCTATAGCCCAGCCATCAACCCCGTTCCCCTAGAGAATTTTCACGCTACCATGCTCCATCTCCTGGGATTCGATTACAAAAAGCTGAATTTCCCCTTTCAAGGTTTAGATCAGCGTCTGACTGGCGTGAAAGACGCAAAAGTGATAAGGGAGTTGCTGGCGTGAAATTCGAGACTCGTAGGATAGGTTTTATGCCGCAATTTGTCCTCTTCCATTACAGTATAAAGTCGTTCCTATATTCTGAAAAATGAATTGCGGGTCAGTCAGTGGTACCCACAAAACCCCAAAAAGAATGAAGGTAATATAATTGGGTTGAGAAATCTTGGTTGCCTTCAGTGGTCTTCGCAGGCGACGCTCATATTAATTTAACGAAACTATTGGTTTCGTTATGCTCTCGTACTCAATTCCTCTATACATGGTGGTTTATTTTGTCTTTCTCCCTCCTCGCGGAGAGACCTAACGTTTCATTTGTTGCGGCGGATGATCTACGTACGGACCTGAATTGCTATAGTCAAACGCACGTGATCACTCCGAACCTTGATCGGTTAGCAGGTGAGGGCATCCTTTTCGACCGAGCTTATTGTCAGCAAGCGGTTTGCCATCCTTCTCGGGCGAGTCTGATGACTGGGAAGCTGCCTGACACAGTCGGCGTGACCAGTCTTTACACTGACTTGCACGTGGCCGCTCCTGATGTTATGACCATTCCTCAACCCTTTCGCCAACATGGCTATGTTGCTGAAAGTTTTGGTAAGATCTTCCACAATGGGCATGGGCATCATGGGGATCCTAGATCATTGACGGTTCCTCCGCACCATTTTGGCGACGGGCAACGGTACATGCTGGAGGAGAGTCGAAAAGCAAGACGCGTCAATCGTGAACGGCTGGCAACGGCAGAAAGTGCGGGCGGATCCCCATCACAAATTCAAAGGACGCTCAGCCCCAGCCCGTCTCGCCCGAGTAATCGCAATTGCCGCTTGAGAGGGATTGGAAATAAAGTCGATTCGAGATCCGGCCAAGCGTTTGAATTGACGGTTGAGCCCTCGGAGATCGAATAGGAATTCTGTGCTCTCATGAATGGGCATTTTCACCGAATTCAGTTGATTAAGAGGAATATGAATCTATGCGGATGGGATGGATCACTATTTCCACTCTTACGGAGGCCTTGGGCTGCAGCGTTACATGGTTTCGGACAAGCCTCGAACAGATTCGTTTGCGGCAGCAATCAAGGAAGTTGTTCAGGAGGGGGACGAGGTTATCGATGTTGGTACGGGCACGGGACTTTTGGCGATACTAGCTGCCAAGGTAGGAGCCAAGAAAGTCTATGGGTTAGATGATTCGGATATCGCGGAAGTTGCTAAGACGCTGGTTGAGCGAAATGGACTGACGGATGTGGTGGACATTGTGCGATGCAATGCCAGCGATTTTGATTTAGGAAATACCACGGATGTGATCGTGAGCGAATGGCTTGGTCTCCTTGCCTTTGCGGAAGCGATGCTGGATGATCTGATTGTGGCCCGAGATGCAAACTTGAAGCCCGGCGGTACAATGATTCCATCAGAGGTGGATGTGCTGTTGGCTCCAGTGAGTTGTCCCGATTTGTACAATCAGGAAGGGCCGGGGTTTTGGCGAGAGCCGATTCACGGAATCGACTATGCGATTTTGGAGGAATTGGAGCAAAATCAGGGACTGTCACAGCAAATCAGGGTGTCGGCGGAGTCAATGCTAGCAAAAGGCCAGCCGATGGTTTCCCTGAATTTGGCAACTGCCTCGAGCGAGGATCCATGGGAACGTGGAGAGCTTGAGTTTCGAATGGAACGCTCGGCCCGTCTGGATGGATTCGTAGGCTGGTTCTCTATGCAGCTTTCACCCTCGGTACGACTGGATACGGGGCCTGATTCCCCTCTGACTCATTGGCGTCAGATTCATTTCCCATTCAAGCCGTTCAATGTGCAGGCAAGGCAAACCCTGAAGGTAAGTTACACCCTCGACCGCTCGGAGCAGCATTCTCGGGCCATTCTTCTTGATCTGGCAGTTGGGGAAAACCGCTATTGTTATCAAGTCGGATAGCCATGTAGGTGCTCGGTCCATTGACGAGCTCAGGGTAGTAAGCCGAATTTGCACTCAGCTCGCCCCATACGCGGGATTGGGTTCGAGTTTCTTTGCCTATGAGTTGATGGGCAGTTGTCGGTTGCAAACGGGATGGTTGAGTTACTTTTTTGAACCAAGTGAATCGATATGCTGTTTTCGTTCGTTTGCCGTCGCCGTGGCGTTAGGTTCCGTTGTCGCTGCGGCCGAAAGCGTCTGGTTGGATATTGAGGCTGATGAGATCTTGCAAATCCCTCAGTTAATTGATGGAGAGCCCTCGGCGGTAAAACGGGTTAATCTGATAGATCCCGAGGGAGCAAATAGTAGACCGATTTGTTTGAAAAACGGTTGCTCTCGATTAGTGGAACCGGGCCTGGCCCGAATTTGCGTTAGATGAAAATGAAAGCTGGATTTTCTAGGATCGTCTTGAGGGACTGGAGGAATTGGGCTCCGGTCGCCCCATCCACAACACGATGATCACAGCTCAGGCCGATTTTCATTATTTGTGCGGCCTCAATACTTCCGTTATCTCGGACGACTGGACGGGCGATTGTGGCGCCAATTGACAGAATTCCCGCGTTTGGAGTGTTGATAATTCCGTAAAATCCGGTTACGCCGAACATGCCGAGATTGGTTACCGTGAAAGTGCTTCCGGACATCTCGTTGGGGGAGAGTTTTTTCGATCTGGCTTTAGTGATTAGCTCTCTCGCCTCTGCTGATATTAATTTCAGAGACTTTGCCTCCGCATTTCTGATGACGGGGGTCAAAAGGCCGTCTTCGATTGCCACGCCAAAAGAAATGTCGACGGAACTATGTTGCCGGATAGTCTCTCCGGCCCAAGAGCGGTTCATTGCGGGAACCTGGCGTAAGGCTTCGGTTGCTGCTTTCAACATGAAATCATTGACGCTAAACTTGAACCCACCGTGCTCCGGAGGAAGGGCGGCTAACTCCGAATTGAGTTGTTTACGCAAGTCTAGCAGCGCACCGACATCGATTTCTGATTCGAGATAGAAGTGAGGAGCGGTCGTCTTGCTCTCCTGGAGCCGTTGGGCAATGATTGCCCGCATTTGGGAAACCGGAATGTCCCCGGCTTCGGCTATCCCGCCCGATGTGGAAGCAGGGACATCAGTTGAAGTGGGTTGGACCACAGATCCTGAACCCACTCCAAGCAAGTCTCTCTTAACAATCCGACCGTTGGGACCCGAACCGGTCAATTTGGAAAGATCGATGCCCCGTTGTTCCGCAATCTTCCTTGCTAGTGGGGATGCTTTGAGTCGACCGGTAACCGCTTTTTTTTGCGTAGGAGCAGGTTCTGCTTCTGAAGTTCCTGAATCCAATGATGGATTTTCCGAGGTCTGAAGTTCTGCATTAGCCACTGTGGTTGTTGGAGTATCTGTTGCTGGCGTGGACTGAATATCAATGGATTCTCCCTCTTCGCCGATGACGCAGATGGGAGATCCAACGGGCACTTGGGCGCCGACTGCTGCAATTTGCTTCAAGAGCACACCCTCGTCAAACGCTTCCAGTTCCATGGTTGCCTTGTCGGTTTCGATTTCAGCAATGACGTCGCCGGACTCTACGGTGTCGCCCTCATTCTTTAGCCAGTTAGCGACGGTTCCCACTGTCATGGTGTCGCTAAGTTTGGGCATGTCGATTATAGTGGCCATATTTTGTCGGACATTATTCGTGGTAATTTTACCGAGTCAGCAGATCTCCAGTACTTTCTTTACGATCACATTGGCTTTGGGAAGCTGGATTTTTTCCAGAGGTGGGCTGTAAATAGCCGGTGCGTCGATCGCGGATATCCGCTGGACGGGAGCGTCGAGATAGTCGAAGGCTTGGTTCTGAATCAGGTAAGCGACCTGGGCATCGACACCGCAGAAGGGTTTGTTCTCTTCTACGAGCACGGCACGACTCGTCTTTTTGACTGAATTGACAATCGTTTCCTCATCTAGGGGGCGGATTGATCGTAGGTCCACGACTTCTGCATCAATATTGTGCTCCGTCCTCAATATTTCTGCTGCCTCTAGGCAAACCAGTACCGAGGGTCCGTGCGCGATTAGTGATAGGTCGGTGCCTTCCCGCGTAACTTTTGCCTTTCCGAGGGGAACCGTATATTCTTCGTCTGGAACTTCGCCCACGTCATTATACATAATGGTACTCTCCATGACATAAACCGGGTCGTTGTCACGGATGGCGGACTTCATCAAGCCTTTGGCATCGTAAGGATTGGCCGGGCAGACAACTTTAAGACCTGGAGTGTTGGCGATAAAGTTTTCCGGAGTGTGAGAGTGAGTGGCTCCAACACCGGTGCCGCCGTTTGCAGGGCCGCGAATAACGATTGGCACATTGATTTTTCCTCCAGACATATAGCGGACGCTGGCGGCATTGTTAATGATCTGGTCCCAAGCAACGTAGGCGAAGCTCCAGAACATAAGTTCCATAACCGGCCGTATCCCGAGCATGGATGCACCAATCCCCATTCCAATAAAACCCGCTTCACTGATCGGTGCATCGACAATACGCTTGGGCCCGAATTGCTTCAGGAGTCCCTCTGTGACTTTGTAAGCTCCATTGTACTCCGCAACTTCTTCGCCGATAATTACGACGCTTTCATCGCGATTGAGCTCTTCTATCATAGCGTTTTTAAGTGCTTGTCGGTAACTGATATCTGGCATGATTAAATTCCCTTATTGGTTTTGCGTATCTAAAAATAAGTTACGGATTCAATCGTTGAAAAAAATTCGACCCTCGGACTGCTTTTGATCTGGATTGTCCTCTTCCCAGTACACGTCTTTCAGTATATCCTCTTCTATTGGAAATTCGCTTTGCTCCGCGAAGGCGGCAGATTTTTCTGCTTCATCTTTTGCAGCGAGGTCTATTTTTTTGATGCCATCGTCGTCCAACAGGTTTAACTCAAGGAGATAGTCGCGGTAAAGGATTATTGGATCATGGTTTTTACGGTAGTCGTCGATTTCCTCCTTGGGACGATATTTCTTGTGGTTCGCATCGGCGATGGAGTGACCCTGATATCGGTAGGTATGGATCTCCAGAAGGGACGGTTTGGACTCATCTCGGGCTAGATTCATCGCTTTTTTTACCCCTTCACGGATATCGAAGAGGGATTCGCCGTTAATCGTGGCCCAATTCATATTGTATCCATCCGCTCTCACAGCAATGCCAGCCTCAGGATGTACGCTAGAACGTTCCTGGGAAGTCCCCATTGAATAGCCATTGTTTTCGATGATGTAGACGACGGGCAGGTCCCATAGGGAAGCGATATTCAATGATTCGTGGAAGGCCCCTTGGTTTACGGCTCCATCTCCAAGGAAGCAAAGGGCACAACCTTTTTTCCCTTGGTATTTTAGGCCATATGCCAGACCAGCCCCCAACGGTGTTTGTCCCGCAACGATTCCGTGTCCACCCCAATAGTTTTTGCTGGGGTCAAAGTAGTGCATAGAGCCACCTTTTCCTTTGGAACACCCGGTAGCCTTCCCAAAAAGCTCAGCCATGCATTCATCCATACTCATCCCAACTGCGAGAGCGTGTCCATGATCACGATACGCGGTGATGACATGATCATTTTCCTCCATTAAGGAGACGCAACCGACAGCGATGGACTCCTGTCCAATGTAGAGGTGCAGAAACCCTGCAATTTTCCCCTGTTGGTAGGCCCGAAGAGATCTCTCTTCGAATCTTCTGATTCGGACCATTTCCCGGTAGAATCCAATCAGCTCTTCGGCCGTCAGCTTGGCGTTGGCTGGAGTTTTGGCTTCTTTGGCGAGATTTGCCTTTGTCGGCTTGGGTCGTGCAGATTTCTTTAGTTCGGTGGTTTTGGTCACGATTTAGGTTCTTACTAATGTGAGGTGGAAGAATGATGGCAATCTTCTTCAATGATCAAGGGCATATCGCAGATCCTAGAGTTTCTTGCAGATATTTGGGCGTCAGGATTTGCTTTCTCAACCTTCAATCACCTGTTCTACGACGATTTCTAGGGGTTGTCCTGGCTCGCAATTGGCTCGAGCGGACACGAAGCTGTCCCTGTAATCGTCGTAGATCGCCCAGAGTCCCTGGCGATCGGTTTCAGGTATCGGAAGGGTGTCGATTTGTCCCCGCGAGAAGAATGAGAACGTTCCCTCGTCTATGGCTTCAGGAAGTTCGTGAATTGCTAGTTGGCTGTCGAATAGGAACATTAGCCAGTGGTCACTCCCCTCGTAGGCTTTCTCCGCGATCATACAAAAGAGGTGGAGTTGGGAAGGATCAATTTTAAGCCCAATTTCTTCGAGCGTCTCTCGAGCGGCACATTGATGGGGGGATTCACCCGTCTCCATTTCAAGCTTTCCTCCGATAGGGCTCCAGAGATCCTGATTCGGAGATTTATTTCTTTTCAGCATAAGGAACTCTCCTTTGATGTTTCTGATGAAGATGAGGACGCTTATCTTATATTTCATTGGATCTGACGGAGTTCAGGCAGTGGAGAGGAATAGGAGAGACAAGTGGAAAGCGAGAATCAAAACGACGCGAAAGACGTGCAAAGTCTTTCAAGAAATCAAATCTTTTGCTAAAGAAAGACACGTCCCGGTCAATTCAGTATATGCAGCTTTTGGCTGTTCATTCAACAGGCGTTTGGCTAGATTGCATTTTCGACTTCGAGTTGAGGAGAGATTCGCAGGATCCTACCCGCAAGAATCCGAGTTATTTGGACGATTTGTTGGTTTGGCCTGGGAGTGGGAAGCGAGTCGGCAAAAACTTACGAGTTCTTCCGATCTGAAGGTGCCCTGGTCTCCGTGATGGAAGGGCCCCACAAAATACGGTTTTATCCGCCGCTTAAAATCATAGCAAGGTATCGGGTGCAGAACGAAGTTTATTCCTTTTTGGTTCAGTTAGTGCGGTCCGAGGTCCCTGTTTTCGATACAGTTTCGCGGCGAGGGAAATTTCAACCAAAGTTACCAAGTGGGATGGGGAGACCGTGGTAATGGGTGGTTCAACGCTTGAAGAGGTGATTACGGTTAATTAAAAGGTCTCTTTTCTTGGAGACATTCCATTTTTCGGGCGGTTCTTCCGCTCTGAAGGTTAGACGTGGGCCAAGCGGAATTTGCTGATATCTGTAACGGCAAATCTGGTCAGTCCCGGCGAATCGCTCAAGCGTCAAACGCTTCGAAGTGCATAGCCAGGGGCGCTCTTCTAGATCCGATAATTGTAACTTTGGGCGGAAGTGAGTCGCGGAGTCAAAAGCCTGCCAACTGAAAGGTTTACCAGTTATTCCATAATTGATATTTGCCCTTCCTCTTGCGGACGCCTAAGGATTGCGTTATGCCAAAATACTTGCTCGTTGACGGATTCAATATGGCGTTTCGTGCCTATTATGCAGTTCATGAATTAGCCCGTTCCGACGGATTTCCAACGAACGCGCTTTACGGTTGGGTTCGCTCGATGTGGAAGCTCGTGGACGATCAGAAGCCAGATGAGACGATCGTCTTCTTTGACCTTGGAGGAGCCCTAGCGAAGCTGGCACTGCTACCAAAGTACAAGGCGAATCGAGGTGAAACTCCAGAAGATTTTGAGAAGCAGGTTCCAATTATCAAGGCTCTCACTCAAGCGATGGGGTTTGGGCTATATGAAGAATACGGGGTCGAGTCCGATGACATCCTCGCTGCTTATGCGAATCGATTATGCTCCAAGGACGAGGATGCCCGTGTAATGATAGTGAGTGCCGACAAGGATTTTGCCCAATCGGTGACCGATCGAATCCACATGCTGCTGCCGCCTCCCACCGCGAATCCAAGACTGGGCTGGCGAGTGATTGATCCAGAAGGTGTGGAAGCTAAGTTTGGAGTAAAAACGACGCAAATAGCAGACTATTTGTCACTCATAGGAGACACGTCGGATAATATCCCCGGAATTCCTGGTGTGGGTCCGAAAACCGCTGTGAAGTGGTTGAAGCAATACAATGATATCGAAGGAGTTGCGAGTAATGCAAATAGCCTAAAACCAGTTCGATTTCAGGAGATTGTTCCGACGATGAGTGAACAGCTGGCGATTAACCGGAAGATTATTACTTTTGATCCGGATTGCGGGCCGGAGTTTATTCCCTCGGGTTCAGTCGACCCAATAAGCCTTTTCGAAATTCTTGAAGAGATGGAGATGATAACGCATCTGAAAGAAGCAAAAAAGCGGTATTCCCAAGGCGAGTTGGTTCTGTAGACTTTTTCACAACTGACCGTACTTCACTTTTCAAGATAGGCTAAAAATCCACGTTTGTGTTAATGATATATCTTTGGGGTTTCCAATTTGGCTATATCCGTGCGTGGCTTAGGGGGTGAAACGGTGGTGCCAAGGGGCAGATTTGAACTGCCGACCAAGAGCTTATGAGTCTCCTGCTCTACCACTGAGCTACCCTGGCAACCGCTGGAAAGTGAGGAAAAAGTGCTCCAAATCTAAGTCAAGTCAAGTTTCCTTTAGATCTGGCGTAGATGTTCCGGCGGACTGTCCCCCCGGCCGAGAAACCTAAAGCGAGAGTCAAGCTGGGGTTAAAACGGCAAGAAGCTTTCAAATTTCGGCTTCTGATGCCTCATGCTCTTGCTCAATTGCGAGTTTGACGGTTCGGTTTAGTTCAAACCTTGCCTCCTCCATTCTTTCTAGTGCTATGTGGCATTCAGTTTTGAAAATCGGAGGCATCATCCAATCTGGCTTCTGTCGCTGGTACTTTTCGCACAGAGAAATTCCCTCGTTGGGATTTCCCTCATCCATAAACGACTTACCGATTGCTAAACGGAAGAATTCGTTTTTAGGATTTTCGTCGAGGGGGTCTTTGAATTTTTCGGACTTCATTGAGTTATTCGATTGTTCCAGCTGAATGGCGGGGAACTCATTGGCCGGGCGGGATTCTACGAAGGGTTGGAGAGATAGATTCATCAATGTCGCGAAAACGATCTTCGCGATCTGATTGGTTCATTCGGATGAACTTGGACTTTGGTAAACTCTGCAAGAATTGGCGACCATAAGATTTTTGCAGTACGCGGGAATCTAGAATCGTAATGATTCCTTGGTCGTCTTTTTTTCGTATCAGTCTGCCGATGCCCTGTCGGAACCTAATTAGAGCCTCTGGCAACGTCATTTCGGCGAATGGATTTCCACCTTGTTCTTTGATCCGCTCGGACTTTGCTTCAGCGATGGGGTGGGTGGGAACATCGAATGGGAGCCGCGTCAGTATGACTTGTGAGAGAGCTGGTCCAGGAACGTCTACGCCGGTCCAGAAGCTGTCAGTTCCAAATAGAACGCCATTACCAGAGTTTCGCAGACCGGCGGAAAGTTCGGATCGATTGAGTCCTTGTCCTTGCGCAAAGAATGCACGACGGGAATCGAGAAAGTGAGATTCAAGTGCATCACCGGCCTTCCTGAGGTCTGAGTAGTTCGTGAAGAGGACAAGCGTACCCCCCGCTACACGATCCACGCAGAATTTGATGTAGTCGATCAGTGTCTCGATTGCCAGTTTCGCTTCTTCGGAGGTGGGAGCGGGAATATCGCTCGCAACGTAGATCCGGGTATTGGCTTCGTAGTCGAAGGGCGATTCGACTCGGTGGGCGGTTTTGCCTTCGGCACCGACTTTTAATTGAAAAGGGACTAAGTCTTGGGCGATCGAGAGCGTAGCGCTGGTAAGGACCACTGAGCGTTCTTCACCAAATAATTCTTCACGAAGGTAGGGAGCGATCTCAATGGGAGCGGTTCGCAATGTAACAATTTGATTTCTCCTGCCACTTCGCTCGATCCAATGGACATGATCCTTCTCTGCTAGGTCGATGAAACGTCGGATTCCTGCGTAGTAGCTATGCACTCGGTTTCTCTGGTCCTTGAGCTCGTCGTGCATCGCCCCGTCTTCGATCTTCGCAAGTATGCTATCCATAACCTGAACTACTGCTTTAAGCGGAGAAACAATGGTGGGCTCGCACCAGTCAGGCTCTGAAATGCGGGTAATGGCGCGTTGAGACAGTCGAGTAGCCGCAATGTATCCAAAAAATTCCTGCGAAGCTTCTTGTGCGTCTACGATAGCTTGAAGCTGTTTAGGGTGAGCCCACTTGCGGACGACACCTGACTTTCGTTTCGAATTAAACAGATTCTTAAGTTGACGATCGAGACCATAGGAACTGATTCGAGCTCCGAAGTGTTCAGTCGCCACTTCCGCAGTTGTATGTGCCTCGTCAATAATTAGAAAGTCCTCAGGAAGGAGAATTCCGTTGTCGTTGGGAGCCAGACCTCCGGCACTCAGGAGGGCAAAGAGCAAACTGTGGTTTACGATGACCACTTGGGCTTTACGCATTTCAACCCGAGCTTTTTGGTAGTAGCATGTTTTTGGGTTGCAGTTTTTTCGATTACAGGCTGAACTTTCGGCATTGACCATTTCCCAAACATCGTAGTTGGGAATCGGATTCATATCTCGGCGCAGGCCCGTTTTAGTGTTTTGCGACCAGTCTGCGATCCGTTTCAACTCATCAATCTCATCGTTTGGGAATAGTTCTGTCTTGTTAGTAATTGCGTTGGCAAGGCGGGTAGGGCAGAGATAGTTTCCTTTCCCCACAAGGATGACAGAACGAAATTCGGCATACTTTTCGAGTTCGGGAACTTTGCGAAATAGAGTGCGGCAAATCGGCAAGTCGTTTCTTTCGATCTGCTCCTGGAGGGCAATCGTATTGGATGAAACGATACAGGGTCTTTTTGAATCGATAGAGTGGATGACTCCCGGAATCAGATAAGCAAGGCTCTTCCCAACACCGGTGCCTGCCTCAAAGACAAGCGGTTGGTCTTCCTGCATGGATAAGCTTACCGCTTTGGCCATAGAACTTTGTTCAGGGCGATGCTCAAGAGAGAGAGTGGACTGCAGCCAGCCATTTTCGTTGAATACGCACGCAACGATATCGGGCAAGTAATGGGACGGCGAGCGGCTTTCTGCACCTTCGTTAGGCGAAATCATAGAATATCAAGATCCGGATGTTTAATCTGTTCACGAGGCGTTATCGCTGAGACAAATAACCTCGATGCCTTCCATTAGCTATTTCACTCATATATGAAAACATGGTCACCGTCTTCCACAGAATTGTAAAGAGTCAGCATGTCGATATTTGATAGTTGAATGCAGCCCCCACTGGCAGGTCGACCAATCCGGTTTTCATGGTTTGTGCCGTGAATGTATATGAACCTCGAGTAGGAGTCGCAGTCTTCTCCTTTGTTGAAGCCCGGCTCAAGTCCCTCTAGCCAGAGGATCCGAGTGGTAATTAAGTTAAGTTTCTGCTCCGCGGGGTCGAGATCGTGATAGCGTTTGTCGATTCTTACCCGCCCTTTGAAGACTTCGCCCATCACGGCTCCGTCTCCGATTTTATTGCGAATTTGATGCAGGCCAAGAGGAGTCCCTCCAGAACCGTCAATATTGGAAGGCGGTTTTAGTCCGGTAGACACCATGTATTTGATGAGAGTCTGGTTGTTTTCGATAAGGGACAGAGTCTGCTTTTCGATTGATACCAGCAAGCGTCGCGCTGAGGGCTTGATATTTAGTGCTTCAACCTTATCTGTGTACGCTTGATGTAATTCGGTAATCATTTGGAGAGTATGATCGATCGGAAACAGTCCAGAATTGATTGAATGATTCGAGTGGTTCCATTCGTTTCGATCGGAGTCGGAGGACCGGATAGAAATTTTAGATAAATTTAGTACAATGGGTTACAAAGTAGGTATTGTGGGTGCGACCGGCGCGGTCGGCCAAGAGCTGATTACCCTGTTGGAAAACAGAAAGTTTCCGCTGGACGAGTTGAGACTTTTAGCGTCAAGCCGCTCTGCTGGCAAGTGCGTTTTAGCATTGGGGGAGTCTGTCATTATTGAAGAGGCGACCGAGTCATGTTTCGATGGACTGGACTTCGCGATATTTTCTGCGAGTAGAACGTTGTCAAAGGTGCTTTGCCCCGCAGCGGTAGCAGCGGGTGTCGTAGCGATCGACAACAGTTCGGCTTTTAGGACGGATTCGAACGTCCCTCTTGTCATACCGGAAATCAATGCGGCAGCGGCAAGGGAGCATAAGGGAATTATTGCGAATCCTAACTGTACAACCGCGATCACCTTAATGGCGACTTTTCCGCTGCATCAGCGTTTTGGATTGAAGCGCTTGATTACCTCAACCTACCAAGCGGTCAGTGGAAGCGGGGTCGCGGCGATGGAGGAACTAAAAAACCAAATGGGCCAGATCTCCCGAGGGGAAGCGATTGCAGTGGAGGCTTATCCTGAACAGATAGCTCTGAATGCGTTGCCGCATGTCGATTCGTTCCTAGATTCTGGATATACTAAGGAGGAGATGAAGATGTTGAATGAGAGCCGGAAGATCATGGATTTGCCTGATCTGATAGCGTCCTGCACTTGTGTTAGGGTTCCGGTAATGCGCTCGCATTCGGTTTCGGTGAATGCCGAATTTGAAAAGGAGGTCTCTGTCGAGGAAGCGAGAGCAGCCATCGAGTCAGCTCCCGGTATTGAGTTGGTGGATGACCCAGAAAACGGAAGGTATCCGATGCCGCTCGATTATGCGGAAAAGGAGGCTTGTGGAGTGGGTCGTTTTCGCAAGGATCTCGCCTTTGAAAATGGACTGGCCTACTGGGTTGTAGGAGATCAACTTTGGAAAGGGGCCGCGTTGAATGCGATACAGATCGCTGAGTGCCTATTCGAAGTATGAGCAAGCTGCATTGACCTAGATGAAATATCGAGTTGCCGAGGCAACGGAACTTTAAATAAAAAGAAAGCATGAGTATGCGAATCTTGGTCCTGTTGGGGGGAATGATAACCCTTTGCTTGTCTAGCCTCATCGCCCAGACAGACATAGTTCCGTACGTATCTGAAGCGGATTTAGGCAAACTCATTGGGCAGAAGGCTAGGCTGGAAGGGGTCTATCACCGTGACGCGTTCAATACTCCTGCCATCGCGATCAGTGGCCGTGTCTATTACTTACTAGAGAACCCTCCCAATAAAAGGTCCTTCAAATTTCCCTCAGAAAGTAGTTTCGCGAGCATCGAAGGGATTCTTTACCTGTACGATGGGAAACTGCAGTTCAATGAGCTCTACAGTGCGATTGGCAAGCGGTACTATTTTTTTAGTATGGATGACGCTATGATCAAATTTGGAACCTTGCTTAAATCGAAAAACGAACCGAGGGAAATTGTTCCAGCAACCAAACAGGCCGAAGACACGGATGCGACGCGCTTTTAGGTGCTGTAGAGAACTAGGTCGTCGATCTCACTTGCCCTCGAGTTGGCAATGACTCGGTAGGGATCGTTGGATAAAAGATGACGATTGCGAGTCCCTCGCGCAAAACTTTCTGTACAGTCTCACAGCCTGCAAATATAAGGCGTCTAAAGGCGATTACTATGGGTAGTAATTTCATGATGATGAATGGGTGAGAGATTGCCCCATAGGACGACAGTTTTTTCGGAGGCTAGTTGATCCATATACATTGCGATGCGCGCCGCCCCCGCTACCCCCGCCCCCGTCGGCGACACGGCCCGCAACAATTCCTACCAGTTCCTACCAGAATTGAGT
>MDTA01078862.1_pt1 | contig 16036 bp, 26 predicted proteins | sample 811151 | NCBI WGS metagenome assembly MDTA01 (sample SAMN05326648, study PRJNA326480) | marine metagenome | isolation source: seawater | place: Indian Ocean: South | collected 2010 | reverse complement strand
GACGAGAACTTGCAATGGCAACAGTCACAGGCAAGGAAAAGTTTAAAACAGTATTTCCTTTGATTACCAAAGACTTTATAAAAATGATGATAGGCTTGGGTGCGTCAGTAGGCGTTGTGCTTTCCATACATTATATAATAGTTCCTAACGGACTATAAAATTTAAAGTTGTTGTTGACTTATACTAAAACTTCTGTTATTATAACTTTATGATAAAAGATTGGTCTGTAGAAGAAATACTATCTCAAATAGATAAAATTGCAATTAATGAGAATGATCCTTATATGGATGGATTTAACACATGGAGTTGTAAAAAAGACTTGTATCAAATATTTTGGTATGCACAAGAAAAATTAATGCATTGCAGTACATATGCAGGAGAAGAAGAATTTATTAGAGAGCATGAAAAGAAGAAAATATGGAAAGAATTAAAAAGAAAAATATAAAAACAATAATATTCAGTATATTTGTTTTATTAGGATTAACAACTATATTATATAGTAGTCCTTACAATATCAAGGAAATGATAGGCTTTATTGAAAAACATACAGATCTAGAATACAAAAACTTTCCATTGCCTAATGTTAAAATTGTACAACAGAAAGAAATTTGTAGAGGAGTTTATATACCTCCTAGAGAAGAGTGTGATATTGCTGGATATTATGACCATGAACAAAATATAATTTTTATTTCAGATCAACCTGGAACCTACATGGTTGCAGACAGGTTTGAAGAAGTGGTGTTGGTACATGAACTTGTACATTTTATGCAATATTTTAACGGAGTATATGAACAAGTTGAGTGTCAGCAAGCATTAGAAGAAGATGCTTTTGACGTACAAGATATCTATGTAAAAGAAAATAACATAGATCCAAGGAATGCACCAGATCCTTTGTTTGCTATGATTGTTAGCAACTGCCCAACAACCATACCTCCTTGGATTAACGAGCAATGAATTATTACACAAGAAAAATTGTCACCCATAAAGATTTAAATCTCAATGAAACTTTATTTGGTGGGCGTTTGCTAGAATGGATAGACGAAGCCGCATCTATATATTGTTTATCTACGTTAAACACAAAATTACCAAAACGATTAGTGACAAAGAGTATGAGCAAGGTTGAATTCCATTCAACATCAGCAAGAGGCGATATAATTGAAATAGGTATAGAAACCACTAAATTAGGATATTCTAGTATCTCTATCAAATGTGAAGTGAGAAATTTGCATACAAAAAAACTAATTACAAGTGTAGACGAAATTGTTTTTGTCAACATCAATGAAAAAGGAAAACCTTCACCACATGGAGTAAGAAAATGAAAATTAAAAAATTACTTACTTTAGGTTGTAGTATAAACCCAAAAGAAGGTTGGAGTAAATGTGCATTCAATCATCTTAAAGAGAAGGTTGGTGTTCTAAATATAAATGACTGGATGCAATATGGATACGGTGGTGGAGGAAACCAAATACTACTTGACCAATTGAATGAATATTTTTGTAAAAATTCATACAATGACACGTTGGTAATATTTCAAGTTACTGATATAAAGCGTATATCTATGGTGATGGATCACTCTGAAATAATTAATAATGGTTTAGATCATAATTTAATTAAAGCCTACCAAGAAGGCATTGAGTCTAATGAGCATAAAAATTGGTTTCCATTTAATAGTGTTTTTACTGGTACAAGACAGATAGGTCTTTATAACCGTAATAATCCAATCCTTAAAAAATTCCTACATGGAAAAAAGAGAACTAATCGTTTATTCATTAACCGGCATATGTTGATATCACAGTTGACAAATACATTAAAAATGCTAAGTTATACTCCAGCAGAAGTTATTGTGTTTAAAGGTTGGAGTGGATGTATTCGAGATGATAATAATATTACCATAAACGATATGTTTGAAGAACAGATTAAATCTAGTAAAATACATTATATAGACACACCAAACGTTGATTGGTGTCTATTGCATAGATTAAAAATGAAAAGCGATGGATTTCATCCTACAAACGAAAGTCATTGGAAGTACTGTGAAGAATTCATAAATCCAATTATAGACAAAATTAACAGTTAATGGAGTAATAAAATGCTAATAACGATTGCAGGATATGGATATGTTGGAAAAGCATATGAAAAAGTATTTGAAGGCAAGCATGTAATAAACATTTATGATCCTCCATTGGGTTATAATCGTTTTCAAAATCCTGATGCAGTAATTATTTGTGTAAGCACACCAGAGGGTGCTTATGGTGAATGTGATGTAAAAAATGTTTTGGACGTATTACAAAATGTAAAACAGGATACACCTGTATTGCTTAAAAGTACTATAAGTGTAGAAGGTTGGAATTTAATTAAAGACAAATATCCTAAACATGATATCACATTTAGCCCTGAATTTCTTAGAGCAAAACATTATTTGGAAGATGTAATGTCACAAGAAATATTGATAGGTGGATCTGGTGTTGAATTTTGGAACAAACATTTGCAACATGCTTTGCCTGATAATAAAATTACATGGTGTGGTGTATATGAATTAATAATTGCTAAATGTTTTAGAAACGCATACCTTGCTACAAAAGTTGCATTTTTTAATCAAATGTTTGATTATTGCAATGCAATTAAATGTTGTCCTAATCAAGCAATTGATCTAGTGACAATGGATGATCGTATAGGCACAAGTCATAGTAAAATCACTGAAGAAAGAGGCTATGGTGGACATTGTTTTCCCAAAGACATGAACGCAATAAAAACTTCAGCAAGATATAATAAAGTTGATTTAAGTTTAATTGAACAAGCAATAGATTATAATAAAAAAATTAGATCTACCTAAAATAATGAGGTGGTACTTCTGATAATGCTTTCTCAATATTATCGTGATATGCTTGTATATCATGATCACCTATAGAATCAAATCTACCTTGTTTCAATCCTTGCCATACACCATTCCACCAATCACTTATGCCAGGTTTGCCCATTTTATTATCATTTGTAATATAATGTAACTTTCCATCATGAGCATAACCCATTATTTTAAAAGGAACCTTGGTTACAATATCATTATTATTTCTCCATCTATGATGTGTAACACCCAATGATCTACAATACTTTTTCCATCCTACTCTTGGTGAGCCATAAGTATAAAGTTCTTCTACAGGTGCTATATCTTCGTATAAATGACATCTGCTTGCCATAATAGTAGCCATTGCGGCTCCTAAACTATGTCCACAAAACCAAATCTTTTTGTTTTGATTTGTTTTTCTTTGTAAATCTTCTAATATCATTGGCCAAAGTTCGTCTACTTCTGCTTTAAAACCTTTATGCACTCTACTTACTGTTTCGGCTAATACAGGCATTGCTCTTAGATCTGCTTTAATATCATTCCATTCTGTAGGTTGAGTGCCACGGCAAGCAATAACTAAATCATCTTTGTTTTGAAATCTATATGCTTGAGCACCGTCTTTATCATAAAACTCTGTAGTGGTAAATTTTAATTTCTTTGCTTGACTTTTGGCTTCATCTGCGTTAAAATATGATATTTTAGCAAGTTTTGCAAATAACAAAGAACGTTCTTTAAATGTCATTTCACTTATCATCATTACCCTCCTATGTGCAGTATTTAGTTTTAAAAAGATATAACTATTATTGACATAAATATATTAGAAGAGAGATCCTATATGAAAAAACAAACAAGAAGTATTCTGCAAGAACTGAGTACAGTACATATTGGCTCAAGTGGTGACGAGTTTATACAATCTACTGGTTCTAATCTCATTGAAAGTGCAATCAATTTAATAGAAAGAATACATAAAACCTATCCAAAAGAAACTGCTAACGAACTAGAAAGAAGATTTCTAAATAGCATCCGTGCAGGATCTCCAAGAAAATATAAAATAGGAATGACAAAAATTATAGAAGGCAAAAGATGATTTTAAAAGAAGGTGGTAATATATTTAAAGACAAAGATGGAAATATAGTCACTCAACGAATAAATCGTGATGATGTCATTCCAACTTTACGATGGTTAGAAAAAATAACTGGATTACCACATGAAGACTTTATGTTAGGCACCACAGGCAAAAAAGATACAAGTGGAGATTTAGATGTTGCTGTGAATCAAAATGAAGTGTCTAAAGATGATTTGGTTAAAAGATTAGCAGTTTGGTGTGAAAGGAATGGAAAAGACCCTAAGCAATGGATTAGAAAATCTGGCATATCAGTTCATTTCTTGACTCCAATCAATGGCGATGAAAAGAATGGATTTGTTCAATCTGATCTAATGTTTGGTGATCCTAAATGGATGAAATGGAGTTTACGTGGTGCAACAGGAGATAGTCCATACAAAGGTGTACATAGGCAAATACTTATGGCAAGCATTGCTAGTGCATTAGGTATGAAATGGTCTGTGAATAAAGGACTTCTCAACAGAGAAACTGGAGAACTTATAAGCAGTGATCCTGTAGAAATTGCACAAAAATTATTAGGTCCTACTGCACAAAAGGACGACTTAGAATCAGTTGAAAGTATTATTACAAAAGCAAAAACTTTGCCTAATTATGATGCATTAGTAGCAGATGCAAAAGAAACTTTTGCTAAAAATAATCTACAATTACCTGAAAGTGAATTATCAAGAATAAAAGAACTTGCTGGATTGAATTTAAATAGTGTTAGGATGATTTGCTAATGAGACTCAACGAAGTAACCTTGCATGAAGCAAAAGAACAAAAGATTGAACTTGAAAAACTGCCATACAAAATGACGGATCTTACTCCTGTACTTTCAGAAGACAATATAAAATATCATTACAATGTTTTAACAAAAGGTTATGTCAACAGATATAATGCTAAAGAAGGAGATCCTAATTTTAATTATGGCGGAGCAAAATTACACAACTTGTTTTGGACACAACTAAAAAAACCTGCAGGTGCAAATGCACCAATAGGAAAAATTAAAGAAATGATAGAAGACAAGTTTGATAATATAAAAAACTTTTCAGAAGAGTTGGTAAAGACAGCAATGGGAATACAAGGCAGTGGTTGGGTATATATGAGCAAAAATGGTACCTTAAAAACCACACCTAATCAAAGTTACAAAACTGATATACTAATGCCAATTGATATGTGGGAACATAGTTTCACTGATTATGTACCTGCCAAAGACGCAAAGAAAAAATATTTACAGAACATTTTAAAAATAATAGATTGGTCTGTAATTAACAATAGGTTAGACGGATGAGATTTTTTGAATTTAAAATGGAGATAGATCAAGGATTGAAAAAGGGTCCTCCTTATCCTAGAGAACAAAGAGATGCTGTCAAAGCCATGCAACAAAGATTAGAAGCACTTGGTTATAGTGTAGGAAGCACAGGAATTGATGGTATGTATGGTCCAAGAACTGCAAAAGCAGTAGCGGCCTTTAAAAAAGATAATCAAATAATCGGCGATGGAAACTCTGTAAGTTCTAAAGACATTGCAAAACTACAAACTGCAAAAAAAGTTAGCAATCCTACAACATCTAATGTAGGCAAAACAGCATCAGGAGATGAGGATTTTGTATCTCCAGGTTATCCTGCAGATTTAACACAGAAAGAAATTGAACAAATTATAAAAAAAGAATCTATGCTTCGTGGTATAGATCCAAGGGTAGCCATTGCTATATTTAGATCAGAAGGTGCAGGATCTTATCAATCAAACATTAACAGAAGCGGAAAAGGAAGCCTTGGAGGTAAAGAAGCAAGTTTTGGTCCTTACCAATTATATATTGGAGGTGGACTAGGAAATGTTTACCAAAAGAAAACTGGTAGAGATTTGACACAAGATAATACAGAAGAAGGAATTACAAATCAAATTAGATTTGCATTAGATGCCGCAGTAAAACAAAGTTGGCAACCTTGGTATGGTAGAAAACTCGCAGGAGTAGGAAGATATGACGGGCTTCGCGGAGCAAAACAAATTAGGAACTGGGCATGAGATTTAGAGAATTTAATAAGCCTTTTACGAAAATTGTAAATGAAGGTGCAAGGATTCAACATGCTGAAGATCTTGTGTTTTTTGAAGGAGGTGCTGGTGCAAGGAGAGCATTAGAAGGATTAAAAAACTTAGAAAAAGATGGACACAATGATGTAACAATAAAGTGGGACGGATCACCAGCAATTATATTTGGAAGGAATGCACAAGGAGAATTTATATTAACTGATAAAGGTGGCTTCATTGCAAAAGGTTATGATGGCAGACCAAAAACAGGAGAAGACTTATCAAAAATGCTTATAGCAAGAATGAAAGGTAAGCCTGTAACACCTGATAGACAACAGTTTGCTGAAAAAATGGGCGACTTGTTTAATGTGTTTGAAAAAGCATTTGATAAATCTTATGAAGGATTTTTTAAAGGTGACCTATTGTATTATACAACACCACAACAACAAGATGGTGCATTTGTTTTTAAACCTCAAATAGTAACTTATAAAGTTTCAGTAGACAGTAAAATAGGACAACAAATTGCAAAAAGTACTGCCGGCGTAGTTGTGCATAGGAGAGTAGATCAAGATGGAACAGAACATCCTTTAAAAGATATTCCACCTTTAAATGCAAATGTACTAGCAGTTCCGCCAATGACAGCCCAAGCACCTGTTGATATAGATGATACATCAATAAAACAATTAGAGCAATTAATTAATAAACAGGCTATAAATTTAGATAGATTTTTAGATCCTGCAATGTTAAAAAGTCAAAAAATGTCAGACCTAGGAACTATTTTGTATACATATACTAATAGCAAAGTTGATACAGGATTAGGAGATTTAGGAAAAGATTTTATGCGTTGGCTTGCAAAAAGTAAAGTTACAGCAGTAAAACAAGAAAGAATTAAAAATCATATCTTATCTAATCAAGAAAGTTATTCTGCATTGTGGCAAATAGTAAATGGTATAATGGCAGTAAAAGACGATATTATAAGACAATTAGATCAACAAGAATCACCTGTAAAACAATTTATAGGAAATGATTCAGGTGGAGAAGGATATGTTCTTGCAAGTCCTAATGGAGATATAAAATTAGTACCCAGAGCATATTTCTCAAAAGCAAATAGAGCAGTAAGAAGATAATGGAAACAGAAATACCTAAAGAACAAACAAACTCTAAATATTCTTTTATTCAAGAGTTAGAAGAAGCAAGAATGACTAGAGATGGTGCTAATCGTTTAAACTTATCTTATAACGATTGTAAAGATAGAATTATGCTTTTATTTTTAGTTTTACAAGTTATGCGATATTATAGATCAGCAGACCAATTAGCATCAAGTTATGCACAAAAAACTGTTAGAGGAGATTTTCAAACTTTTAGGATAGGCAATACAGATTTACATAATTTTTTATATTTTGTTACAGGTCCAGATGAAGCACAAGAAAAATTAAAAAATCCAATTGAAGCAAAAAAGTTTAGACAGTTTACAAAACTTCCTATGTCTATGATAAAAAGACATTTGTTTGACATTGCAAAAAATAGAACTCCTACACTAGGAGAATCAAGTCCTTTACAAAGAATAGAATCTTCGCTAAGGATTGTAAATAGCGAGTATAAATCTTTAAGAAGAAACATAGAAAATTTTATGAGAATATCACCAAAAGATAGAGCCAATACTGCAACAAGATTAGTTTTTGCAGTCAGAGCAAAATTACCAGATAGTGATATTACAAAACAATTCCAAGACCTTGTAAGTAAAGCAAATTTAGAAAATCCAACTTTAACAAGTCCTGAACCTGATATATCTGATAGTAATAAACTTGCTGTTGATAATGAAAGAAGATTTTATAGAATGCTTTTACCTGTGAATAAGATACCTCTAGCAAAAAAGTTTTTAGACTATGCAGAAGAAGGTAAAAGTATACCTAGTGTATTGATAGCAAGTTATTTGCCTATTGTTACTATGGTTGATAACATAGTTAGAGCAGGTCCAGGCTTCGTAGAACAACTAAGACAACTGAATAATCGTGCAAAAAATGCCCGTAAATAGGCCTTTTTACTCCTAATAGGTAAATATAAGTGTTAATAATGCTTAGAGAACAAGCATTGTCCATTTAGAGAACAAGGAGATTAAAATGGCAGTAACTTATGACGTAACCCCAGTAAATGGCGGCGCCAACGCAGTTGGTACACTAGAGAAAACTTCAGATATTGCGGCATTCGTAATCGGAGTTGACTCTGCTTCAGACGGAACAGATGACGCACCAGTAGATCTACGTGCAAACGACGGATCATCAGGATCTATGTATGATCTTATCCTAAGAGAATTGAACCCAATTATGGCTCATGCTCCAAACGATAACACAGGTGTAATTTCTGTAATTATGCATGCTCACGGTAATGACGCGGCATCAATCGCAAGAAGGCTTGAAGCCCTTGATGGTATTGGTACAGACACAACTGTAACCGCAGGATCTGCAATCGTAGTATCATAATATTTGATACCATCAAAAAATTAAAGCGTCACTTTTATAGTGGCGCTTTTTTTATGACTGTAAATAGCATATGATATATGCTAGAGATATAGACGTAGGATTCATTCATAATCCTAAGTCCGCAGGAACAAGTATAACAAATTGGATGAAAGACAATTTTGATTGTATAGATCTTAGAAAGCATGGAAATCACATAGAATTTTTTGAATTGTTTCCAACCTGTAAATTTGTTTTTGGCGTGGTTAGAAATCCGTGGGATAGATTGGTAAGTTGGTATCGTTTTGCAAATCAAGGTCAATCATTTCAAGAATGGATTACCAACCAATTTCAACCTTATCAGCAAGCCGGATTAACTTTTCATCCTGACTTTAAAAGTTTATCTACTTGGTATAGAGTTTGTACGCCCCAATATGATTGGTTTGGCGATAACTGCACAACAATTTTATCATATGAAACACTAGAAGATGAATTTGATATTATTAGAACTTACACAGGTTGTAATTCAGACTTGCCCTTTGATAATAAAAATGCTACAATAGTGAACTATAAAGATTATTATGATGATAATTTAAAAACGATTATTGGAGATGTTTTTGCTAAGGACATTGTAAAATATAACTATGAATTTTAATTTATTTACAAAAGTTGATATTACAAAAACCAATGCTAGAAGAGGAGATGATCCTTTTAAAATGAAGCAACAACAAAATTATTTGACTGTGCTTCAAACTATAGGTCTAAGAGTAAATCCTATTTTAAGTAAAGACCCTTTTGTAATGGAGCATGATACTTTTGGAACATGTTATTGCCTACCTGTAGCATTTGAATATGCTGAAGCAATTACACAAGAAATGTTAACAAATGATTTTAATCTTGTTCCTTATATACCAGATTTAAATGAATTTTGTAGCACAGATAATAATATATTTGTAACAAAAGGCGAGAACAAAAATATTATTTTTGAGTTTTGATAAATATATTAGTGATAACACTTAGGCATCTATTTAAGGTAACAAAAAGGCTATTTCCTGTTGTATTAATTAAGGAGTATAGATGGCTATTGCATCAACAGAATTAGAAAAGGAATCATTAGAAGCACATGTAGATTTGTGTGCAGTTCGATATGAACAATTAGATGGTAGACTTACTAAAGTTGAAGAAAAGTTAGATGATATTTCGCAAAAAATGACGACAGGACAACAAAGCCTTGTGAAAGTTATTATTGGTGCAAGCGGCACTATTGTTGCTGGACTATTATCTACTATAGTTGTTATCATTATGCAACTGTAGGTTTATTATGCAACTTAGAGATATTATATCAAACAACAACGAAGAAGACCTTGAAGAAAGAATGGCTTTTGCCAAAAGAGGAAACAAAGTTGTAAGGAAGTATAGATGCACTACAGGCCCAAGGAAAGGAAGAGTGGTTTCAGATTTAGGACAATGTTTTGCACCACCTGATGTGAAAAAACGTCAAAGGTTAAAAATTACAAAAGCAAGACTAGGACCTAAAATGGCTAGGAAATCAAAAAGGACTAAAAGGGTAAATCCTGCAAGTATTAGAGTGAAGGCAATGAATCGAAAATGAAGATAAATGATTTTACAGATTACATAGTTGAACAACCTACTCCTCCTGCCGGAACACCAATGGGTGCCGTACCAAGCACTTCTCCAGGTCAAAAGATGCAACAAGACAGAGAAGCACAAGCAACTGCACAGTTAATGCAAACAAAGATGCAAAGAAAACAAGATCTAACAACTAGGGTAAAAGAATTACAACAACAAAAATTAGATATTGACAAACAAAAAATGGAAATAGATAAACAAATTTCCGAATTGCAAAAAACAATTGGTACAATTAAATAACCATCATGAAATTAAATGAACTCATAAACAGTTTTGAAATACAAACATCTAATGAAGAAAAAAATTTACTAGATAAAATGGATTCAGTAACTCCTTTAAATGTATATGGAGAAAGAGAACAAAGAATTATTGAAAACTTAATAAGGAAAAGTCTCGTTTTGAAAACTTACAGCGAAGGTAATATCATGGTGGTAAAGAATGAACCCTTTAATTGGTGAATTAGAAAATTTAATTAGTGATGGCTTAAAAAAACATCCTTTACCTTTGGTTAAAGGCAATAGCATACGTATTGCAAATGTTGTGATTAGATATTCTAAATCCAAAGGATTTTTATTATTTGATTGTAAAAAACAAATTCCTTTAGGCACATTACATCATAAAGCATCTGCTATTGGTTTTGCTTTAAAATATGTAAAAAATAATGGATATGCAAAAATATTTGATTTAGATGATAAATTATTAAAACATAACAATGATTGTATGTTCTACGAACATACTATTTACAGTAAAAATGCTACAGAATCCAAAAAAGCAGTAGCAGAAGCAAGATATGAACTAAGTAAAGAACAAGCAGACATAATAATTGACGAATTATACGACATAGTATTGACATCAATTTGATAAATATAATTATATAAAACATCAAGGGAACAGTATAATGCATATTAGAGAATTTACAAAACCTGTTACAGCAAAACAACTCAACGAATCATTGGCCGAAAAATTTGGAAAAAGGCTGAATTTAGGAAAATTTACTTTAGAGCAACTTGTAGACGCTCGTAATAAACTTAGAACACAAATTAGCCAAGTTGAAATGACTGAAGGTTTTTCAGAAGTGATAGAAAACGAAAATTATCAAAGATCTAAATTAATGCTTGATGTTTTAAATTCAGAAATTGATGAAAGAGGCGATGTAGATTCTATTAATTTAGAAGAAACTACTGTTACTGAAGGTGCAGAAGATCAAGCAGAAATAGTAATGGCGGCAAAAGACATGGTAGACAGAGTTACAAACTGGATGGAAGATACTGCTGAAATGCAAACAGAATCAATGTTGGAACTTGCAGATGCTATTAGGGACGAAATGGGATCAGAACAAGCAGAAAGATATGTACAAACAGTAAAACCTTCATTAGAAGCAATGTATACTGCAATGGAGGCAACACGTGGTTCCCTTACTCAAAGTGTTGGACTCTTAACAGGTGAAGGAGAAGCACCTGCAGAACCTATGGGTGCAGATATGGGTGCAGAAGAAATGCCAATGGAGCCAACAGTTGATCAAGAAGCAGAAGCAGAAGGTGACGACTTTGGCGGAGACCAGGTGGCCGCTGGTGGAACTGAACCTGCTGGTAGACCTGCAAGAGAAAGCGTTGAAAAGACCCTTACGTCAAAAAAAAAGTAACCGAAGACGCCACTGCAAATAACTTAATAGAATTATTTAGACATTTGAAAAGTAAAGGTACTACTACCATTACAATGAAACAACTTGACAAATTTATGAAGTATCAAGATAATCCACAGTTTGATTATGAAACTTTTAAAGTACTTTATGATATAAATCCACAATTACAAAAATTAATACGTAATTTTGACCAAGAAAAAATTGAACTTGCTGTTGATGCCACAGATAATTTGAGTGCTCCTCAAGCAAGCGGAACTGACACAGTTGGACAAATGGCTCAACGTGCAACTGATTTAGGTTGACAATTTATTCTTTTTTTGTTACTATTACAAAATAGGAGACAACATGACTAATAGAACAGATGAAGACATCATCGAACAAATTAAACACTTAATAGAAACAAACGTTAAACCAGCAGTAGCAAGTCATGGTGGTGTAATTGATTTTGTAAATTACAAAGACGGACATCTTGATTTAATACTAGGAGGTGCATGTAGTGGTTGTGCAAGTAGCACAATTACTTTGAAAATGGGTGTAGAGAACATGATAAGGCATTATGTTCCTGAAGTAACATCAATTTCGGCAGAAGATGATCCAAATAGTATGGTCGACCCATATTATACTATGGATCCATTTATGGATCGTTTTGATCAGCACGAAGCATGGGATTCAGATGAGCCTGTTGACACAAAGGTATAATTATCAAGAAATAGAACGTAAAAGTGTAGAGGGTAGAAGATTATATGCTACACCCGATGGTCATAAAGTACCATCGGTTACTACTATTTTAGATGCAACAAAAGATAAATCTCACTTAATTGCATGGAAAAAACGTGTGGGTGAGCAAAAAGCAAAAGAAATTACTACAGAGGCGGCGGGGGTAGGTACCCGCATGCACAAATATCTAGAGGATTATGTAGAAAAAGACATATGGGCAGAGCCTGGGTCTAATCCTTATGCACAACAGGCACACAAAATGGCAGGGCAAATTAAAGAAAATGCTCTAACCCATGTTGATGAAATATGGGGGTCTGAAGTAAATTTATATATGCCACAAATGTATGCGGGTACTACCGACTTAGTTGGACAGTATAAAGGCAACCCTGCTATAATGGATTTCAAACAAACTAACAAACCAAAAAAACCCGAATGGGTATTTGATTATTTTTTACAACTTGTAGCATATGCCGAAGCCCATAATGAAATATATAATACTAATATAAAAGAGGGTCATGTTTTTATGTGTTCAAGAGATTTACAATACCAACAATTTGATATATGGCCTGATGAATATGATGATTGGCGTAAAGAATGGTATGACAGACTTTATAGATACTACGATAAAGCATAAATACTTCTAGTAACAGGAGTATTAAATTGGCAGTAATACAAATATCTAGAATCCAACTTCGTAGAGGTAAAAAAAATGTAGGTACTGGCTTGCCTCAATTATCCTCAGGTGAAATGGGTTGGGCAATTGACACACAAGAACTTTACATAGGTAATGGTGCAGTAAGTGAAGGTGCACCAGCAGTAGGCAACACTAAAATACTTACAGAGAAAGATGATATTTTATCTTTAGTTGCCAAATATTCCTATAAAAAAGATAGTGTTCAAACAGGAACAAGTTTAGGTTCACCTGTAGAAAGGACCATCACACAAAAATTAGATGATCATGTATCTTTATCTGACTTTGGTGGAAAAGGTGACGGAACAGACCATACAACTATTTTACAAAGGGCTATTGATCAACTTTATCTTGCAGATACAAGAAAGAATTCATCTGAAAGTATTGATTATCAAAGTAAAGTTACACTACTCATTCCAGCAGGTGAATACTTAATATCCTCAGTGATAAAAGTTCCACCTTTTGCTACAATTATTGGAGAAGGCAAGGATAAAACTAAAATTACGTCTACTAGTTCAATTATTTTTGAAACAGTGAATGAATTAAGTAGTCCTGGTAGTTATTCTTTAGACAGCAGTAGCACATTTCAAAATCAACCACAGTACATAACGATAAAAGGCATGGAACTCTATAGCACAACATATGGAGGTGTAATACACCTGGTAAGTTGTAGAGATAGTTTATTTGAAGATTTAAAAATATCAGGAAACTGGTCTAGTGGTAATGGACATTCTGTTGATTATTGTGGTATTAAACTTGGTGGACTAAGCACTCCAGTTTCTTCTAACAACAACACATTTAAAAATATTGAAATAGCGAACTTTGCTAAAGGCATATATAGTGATAATGATGTTTATTATAATAATATTAGTAATGTAAATATACATGATTGTGGATATGGTGTATCTTTTGGTTTGAACACAGTTATTGGCTCACTTGGTCAAAACACAGGACCAAAAAGCAATACCATTAAAGATTCTGTATTTAGAAATATTGATCTGAATGCTATTAATATTACATATGGCAAGCATAACAGTAGTTTAAATAATAAATTTATAAGTATAGGTAACATGGGCGGAAATAGTAGCCAAGCAACTCATAGTGTTATCCATTTTGGCGAATATGGAAACACAAGTATAGGCGACTATTTTGAAAGGGCACAAGAATTAACAACTGATACTCTTTATCTTAGTTCTGATTACAAATCTGACATTAGTGGTAAAAAAACTTACGAAAATCTTTATACAATGAGTTGTGCTATTGGAAACCAACCAACTGCATATAAGTTTTTAAGAGTGCCTGCTGAAAATGATCACGGCATTGTAAAAATAGATTATCAATACTATGCATCTGTCAGTTCTAATATTGCCTATAAAAAAGGCTCATTGACTTTTACCTATCTAAAAAATCCTGCAAATATGATTATGGAAGAAACCAGTGATCAATTAGGTTATGATCCGTTAAATGGAGGCGAAATAACTATAACCGCAGTATACGATTCAGTAACAGGAATGATAGATGTCAGCGTAGTAAATTTATTCACGCCAGTTTTATCAGATTTATTTTCATATACAATTAAATATGTTGAGTAATTAATGGATTTACAATATACGAATAGAATTTCGTCTTGGAAAAATTTTCGTTCATCACTGAACAATAAAAAATCTAGTATAAAAAAAGTGCTAGATTATTACAATAGTTTTCCTGACAAACCCAGAAATGTAGATCCATATGATAAATTGTCATGGCCTGATCCATGGGAATTAATTTTAGAAAATGATTATTGCAGATTCCGAAAAATTTTAGGAATTTGTTATACTTTACAGTTAACTGAATGTTTTAAGAACATGCAAACGATGATACATATAGGAGTAGATGAAAAAATCAAAGATTTAGTTTATCTAATTTCAGTAAATAAAAAAATCATAATAGGATCTTACAATGGTGAAAAAATTCGTAAAATATCTAACCTCAAAAACATTAGAATACACGAATCATTTACCACAAAAGATTTTCATTGACATTAGGGAAAAAGATGTATATAATTAGTATTAAGTTTTTTACATATATATGCACTATTTCTTTAATGAGAGATAATTAATAAGCGAGTAAAGAGAGAACGGGAGAAATTATGGCTATTAACGGAAGCAATCACTTACCAACACTATACCAAGAGTTTATACATTTGTCTAGATATTCTAGATGGCTAGATGATAAGGGCAGAAGGGAAACTTGGAGTGAAACTATCGAAAGATATTTTAACTTTTTTGAGGAGCATCTTTTAGAGATGCATAATTTTAAATTAGAACCAAAACTAAGAAACAAATTAGAAGAAGCAGTTTTAGAAACAAAAGTTATGCCTTCAATGCGTTGCTTGATGACAGCAGGCGAGGCTTTAAAAAGAGAAAATATTGCAGGGTATAATTGTTCTTATGTTGCTGTAAATCGTGTCCAAGCATTTGATGAAATACTATATGTGCTAATGAACGGTACAGGTGTAGGATTTAGTGTAGAAAGACAAGATGTATCTCAATTACCAGTGGTAGCCGAAGAATTTTATAATTCAGATACAGTAATACAAGTTGCTGATAGTAAACTAGGTTGGGCAAAAGGTTTAAAAGAGTTAATTGCTATGCTTTACTCAGGACAAATTCCTGCATGGGATTTAAGTAAAGTAAGAGAAGCAGGTGCACCACTTAAAACATTTGGTGGGAGAGCATCTGGACCTGAACCGTTAGACAGTTTATTTAATTTTTGTGTTAACACTTTTAGAGGTGCACACGGAAGAAAACTATCATCTTTAGAATGCCATGACATCGTATGCAAAATTGCAGAAATTGTTGTAGTTGGTGGTGTGCGGAGATCTGCTTTGATCTCACTTTCAAATTTGTCTGACGACAGAATGAGG
>MDTA01221485.1_pt1 | contig 16039 bp, 4 predicted proteins | sample 811151 | NCBI WGS metagenome assembly MDTA01 (sample SAMN05326648, study PRJNA326480) | marine metagenome | isolation source: seawater | place: Indian Ocean: South | collected 2010 | reverse complement strand
TACACACCACTCCCGGCGCACACGTCACACACACTGTGGTTGAGAACACTGCGGTGGTGGGGTTGAAAAGGAAATCACCGACTTGCAGATTGTCTTGTAGGACCAGGGCCTCCGCCGCCGCGGCGTTGTACCAACTTGGTGTGTGCGTGACGACCACCTCGCGCCGCGTGTACTGTGTGATGGTTGCGGTGCCGCTGGTCATGGTGAGCTGGAGCTGGCCGGGGAGGTTGTAGAGGGGGATGACTGCAAAAGAATCGCAATCGGTGGTACACTTGAAGATCACCACGCCGGTAATGGACACAGTGACGTCGATGGCACTGGTTAGTTGTAGTGATTTGTAGCGCTTGTTGGTGTCGGGAATTGTGGAGGACGAGGTAAACGTCTGCACGTCGAGGCCTGCTTCTGACAAGGCCCCGATGCTCTGAATCACCGTGTGCTCTCCTGCCAGCCCCATCTCCCCGGCTCCACAGCTGCAGTCGTCCGCAGAGTCTGAGCCTGCTGCGGAGGCATTGCGTGGCAAAGAGCAGGGTGTGCACGCGTGTGGTCCTGTATCTGGTTTGTAGGTGCCTTCGACGCAGTTCTCACAGGCACTTTCGCCTTTAAAGGTGCCGGGGTCACAGGAACTCACACAAGAACCAGATGGGTCGCTTGGCCCCGGGTCGCCGTCCTCCCAGAGAGGGGGTGGGCAGTAGCAGTCGGAGATGCTGTCGGAGGCCGTGGTTGCAGTAGTCGCGTGCTCAACACAGTCCGAGCATAAGTCTGGGCCTGATGTGGGCTTATATTGTCCCACCAAACAAGCTGAACATCCCAAGTGATTGCCCGTGTATCCCGGATCACAGAGGCAACTGGAGGCTGCATGCACGCCGTTGTCCGCCAACGTAGCAAAGTCAGTGCAGTCAATGCAAGCGTCGTTGCCGATGACGTGTTTGGCCCCACCGGCAAGACAGGTTTGACAGGACCCATCACGAAGCTCGTAGTTGGCAATACACAGGCAGTCATTCACACTTGTGGATGCCGTAGTGAGTGTATAAGTGTTGATAACACACTGATCACAGGCGGCATCTCCGGTTGTAGATTTGTAGAATCCCTGTACACATGCCGTGCATACGTTGTTCGTTTCCCGATAGAATCCCGGCTGGCAAGTGCAATCCAATATTGAAGTGCTTCCCGTGGCCGAAGTATAGGTACTCGGGGAGGGGCACGTTTGGCAGGTTGTGAGTGATCCATCATTATACGTATTCGCCGGACAGGGTTCCAAATTGACACCGCTCGCCGTCACTTGGTAACCCGCTGGGGCTTGGCATAGGTCCGGGCACTCAGTTTGCGTGCCGGTGGCGGAAACACACGATCCGCTTGTATCTGAGAAGCAATCAAAGCACTGGCCCTCGCCTGCTTGGTTATTAAACTTGCCAGTTTCGCACGCATTGCACGACTGGCCGTCGGTGCTTTTATAGAAGCCGTGATTACAGATACAAGCATCGATACTTGTGGCTGCGAGCTCGGTGTGATGGGAATTATCCATACAATTGGCGCAGCTGTGGTCACCGCCACTGGTCTTGTATTTCCCATTGGGACACTGCAGGCATTGGAGCTCGTGGGGCCCGGCCTCGTAACCCGCGGCACACTCCAAGTCACATGAACCGTCCCCTGCGTGGTGGTACCCTGAATTGCAAACACAATCACTCACGTCATCACTGGCGGCGGGGGAGGACGAGAAGTCCGTACATTCCGTGCACCCGGCTGAGCCGGTCGTGTCCTTGTAATGATTGACACCACATTCCGTACATGCTGTGCCATCGGGACCCGTGTATCCCTTGTTACAGGTGCAATCGGTGAGTTCGTCACTCCCTGCGTTGGAGTTGGTATGAGGCGGGCAATTAGTGCATGTGTTCGATGCGGTGTCTTCATACGTCCCAGATAGGCATTGGGTACAAGGACCACCATCATCTCCAGCATAACCAGCATTACAAACACAGTCGGTCTCAGCCGTGGATGCTTCGGGTGACACTGAAGAACTGGGGCAGTTGGTACACGTTGCGGACCCGGTCAAAGGTTTGTATTTACCCGTGCCACACGCCGAGCACGCCAGCCCGTCTGGTCCGGTATAACCAGCATTGCACACACAGTCGGTTACATCGTCACTTTGAACTGGTGAGTGTGTGTTCGTGGGGCAACCCGTGCAAGCGTCTGTGCCGGTTGTAGATTTGTACGTGCCTGCCCCGCATTGAGAACAACTGTCTGCTGGTCCAGTGAAGCCAACATTACAGAGACAGACTGTGGCCCCTGATGCTGATTGAGAGTTGTCGGGACAGGGGGTGCACGCGACGTTGTCTGTCGTATCTTTAAACTTACCCGCTAGACACTCAAAGCAGCTCACACCATCGCCCGTGTACCCAGGCAAGCACACACACCCACTGCTGGTTGAGCCTGCGGGGGACGTGGCCTGGGCGTCACAGCTCTGACAAGCTGAGCTGCCGGTCGCGTCCTTGTACTCACCTACATTACAAGCACTGCAAGGTCCACCATCTGGTCCGGTATACCCAGCATTACACAAACAGTCAGTTAGAGTGCTGCCGTCTGAAGAATGTGAATTGCTCGGACAGGTTTCACAAAGATGCGTGGCAGTGTCTTCGTACTGCCCGGCTTCACACACCACACAAGGGCCCCCGTGCGCACCTGCAAAACCTTCATTGCACACGCAGTCGGTGTTCTCGTCGGAGCCTGGGGCTGAGTTGGAATTGGCTGTGCAATCTTTGCAAACAGTGGATCCACTCACATCCTGGTACGTTCCCGCCTCACAAGCGTCGCACGTCGTATGGCCATCTCCAAAGAAACCGATATTACAATCACAGTCACTCGCCGCCGTGCTTGCGGAGGGGGAAGAGGCGTCACTGTCACAGGGTGTACAGTCCGCAGGTCCCGTTGTGGTCTTGTATTTGCCCGTCTCACACGCGTCACAGCTTGCTCCCGTGTAGCCCAACGCACACACACAGTCGTCGGAAGAATCACTTGCTTCGGGCGAGTAGAATGCCACACCTCCACAGCTCGTGCATGCGGCATTGCCTTGAGTATCCTTGTATTCACCCTCAGAACAAGCTGTACACACACCACCGTCAGGGCCCGTGTAGCCCACATTACACGTACATTGAGTGACCACCGTTGCCCCCTCCACAGAGTTTGTGTTATCCGGGCACTGTGTGATCGTGGTCGTGGATGTGCCGTACCACCCAGCAGCCGCCACACAGTCCTCAATTGCATCGCTCCCGGACGGTGAGACGGTATTGGTGGGACAGCCCGTGCACCCGGCTGAGCCAGTTGTGGGCTTGTATTCATTTGCTCCACATGCATCGCAAGTACCTCCATCGGCGCCCGTAAAACCGGCATTGCAAGTACAGTCTGTGCTGGCGGTGCTGCCACTGGGCGACGAAGAATCACTGGAACAAGGGGTACAGGCAGCATCCCCAGTCGTGCTCTTGAATGTATTCACAGCACAGGCGTCACAGTTCTCCCCAGTGTATCCCGCCGCACACTCACATGGGCCGCCGTCGGGTCCTGTGTAGCCGGTATTGGTGCAGGTACAATCAGTCGAGGCAGTCGAGCTACTCGGACTCGTTGCGCCCGTCGGACAAGCCCCACAATCCTGCGTGCCTGTGTTGGATTTGAAAGTACCAACACCACAGTCCGCACACGTGTCTGTATCTGCTGAAATCACCCCCTCATGCCCCGCCACACACTGGCAATCCGTCACTGAGAATGAGGCCGTGTGCAGTGTCAGAGAATCTGTGGGGCAGCCCACGCAGGCCAGAATGTTGCTTGCCGATTCCTTATACTCTCCCAAGTCACAAGCCTGACACGACGGCATGCTCTCCGTGTTCGCCTCCGTGTTCTCATATCCGGGACTGCACTCACATTGATTCGCCGCCGACGCGCCCGTGCCGGTGGTTTCTGAATTCGCTGTGCATTCCGTACAATCATCATTGCCCACGTGGTCTTTATACTCATTAGAAACACATGCTTGACAGAGATCATTGGTATTCCGAAAGTACCCCTCCTCACATGAGCACGACGTGAAACCATACAGCGTACTCGTCGACTCATGCAAGGCCGCGTCACACTGAGCACATGCCTCCGAGCCCGCCGTGGACTTATAATAGCCTGGATTACAAGCCGCGCAACTCTCCTTTGGCCCCGTGAACCCGGGCGCGCACGCACAGTCATCCACCGACGTGCTCCCAAATGGCGACGTGTTATCTGCCGGACACTGTGCGCAATTCGGCCCATCTTCATACGTCCCAGCCAAACACCCACAGTCCTCCACACTCTGGCTCAACGCGGGGGACGTGCGGCCGGTGGGGCAGGTGAGGCAGGTGTCGTGGGTGGTGGTGGTGGTCACTGTAAAAGTTCCAAGACTGATTGTGCGGATTGTGTGACTATTGGGGTCAGTAGCAATAAGATATGCTTGCTCTGGGTGTATGCTGATACAATCCACACCCCTGAACCTAGCATTGGTTGCAGAGCCATCGGCGTGTGTTGTACGGACAGTCAAGTCTCCTGTAAGTGTGTCCACATAATTGCCGTTGTTGAGAGCAATGGTACGAATGGAACTTTGGCATGCCACATACAATGTGTTGCCATCGGCTGAAATTTGTGTATCTCGGGGATACAGGAATGATGCCGACGTTGCCGGGCCATTGGTGTTGGCGTTGGTACCGGACCCCGCTAACCAATAATTGTTACCGGTACCACGATCAAGTTTATACATTTTGTAATCCAAGTTACCCCCCGTGTAGTAAATGTAATCTTTGGTAACAGCCACTCTAGGATAGTAAGCAAAACCTGTAGATTGTGTGTGAGACACAACTTGACTTGTATCAGATATCAAAACTTCTTGTATGGTTTGGGTTTGATCTACGTAAATGAGATAACCATCGTCTGACACCGCACATTCACCACGATACGCCGATGAAGCAAACACAAAGAAATCCGTTATTTCAAGAGTTTGCAAATCAATCTGTTCTATTTTGTCATTTTGGACAAAATATAAAATTGTACCCTCTGGATTTTCACACAAGCCTTGAACTTGTACTCCAGTGTCAATGAAATCACTCACATAGTGAGTACTAAGATCAATTTGTCGCAGCATTGTAGTGCTATCCATCTTAAACACAGCTTTGTTGTATTTGTGCAGAATTGCCATGTTTCTGGGATAATAAAGTTGTACAGAAGTACCAGGACCAGTAGTGTCTGCACCATTCAGTCCAGAATCTGGAATTCCAGCAATGGTTCTCACATACCCCAATGGATCCGAATTAGTCATGGTGATGGTATCAGTCAGGACCTCCGTCCCCGCATACCCCCCCGCGTCACACGCATAGAAGCATTGATTGGCGTTGGTTGACAGTGCAGGTGACGTGTAGTTGTCGGGGCAGGTTTCACAGCAGGCAGAAGCCCCGCATGTGCCTGGCACGGTGGTGGTGGTTGTGACTTCAGCGTCACCCAGACTGACATGTCGCAGGTCAGGATAATTATATGGAGACACAAGCAAATACAACTGGCTAGCAATAATGTGAATTGGTCGATTAAAACTCGCAGAACTACTGCTGCCATCACTACCACGCGAAGAAGGCCAATTTGAGTTGACATCGTCGCCAGGTCCAGCAAATAGATCTATATCTCCATTCTTGAAATTGACTTTGTATATAGATTTCTTGGTTCCCACATATGCATGTTCATTGCCCACGGCAGTGACACCCCAAAGATAACCAAGTGATGACAAGCCAACGGCCAGTGACGTCGCTTTTGTGATTCGATTAATGCTGTACAAGTTGGAATTGTATATGTACAGAATGGTGCTGTCGTCTGCTGTCACAGTTGGATATGCACGATCCATGGCTCCAGAACTCGAATCTGACCACAAACTTTGTTCATATGTTTCAGCATGTGAATTGGTGGTCAAGTCTAGTTCAATAATTTTGTTCTGGTAATAACTATTGTACAGACCTTGCACATATACAAGTCGATTATCCGCGGTAACATGACAACCTGATGACGCTTTGGGTGATTCTGGATAATCCGCCGTATTGGTTGGATTTGACACAATGCGTGTCAGTGTTACAGTGGTACCATCTAATTCTGCTTTGTAGATGCAAACTTGATTATTACCGGCTTCCGCCACCCAACAAGATATTTGCAAGATATAAAAAGTTGACTCACGACCACACATGTAAGCATTTGATGACTTCCATGTTTGATAAGCATAACCAGAGGGATTCCACGCAGATGGATTTGAAATAGTGATAGGGGAATATGTTTCTGCTGAAATATCATACAAATACATGGGCTGATCATTGGCACCGTTATCTGGCCACACAACAGCGTGTGTACCACCATGCATTACTGCTACTTTTACAGCATAAGCTGTGCCAAAGTTCATCAAAGGTGTGGTAGTGTAGCCCACTGGGTCCGGATTGGTGATGGTTTCTGTGGAACTGGTCGTAACATCCACTGTCCCCGCATATTCCCCCGCCGGGCAGTCATAGAAACACTGGTCGGGCGACGTGCTGAGTGCAGGGGACGTGTAGTTGGGGGGGCAGGTGAGGCAGGTGTCGACTTGCACGACTGATTGGATGTAGCCTGGTAATGTGACTTTACGGACAGTGCGACGATTGCCATCGGTGTTACAGTTTTCATCCCTCCAGCCCAATTCATAAAAATAAGCATAACTGCCGTCTGACGATATACTCAAATCATACTTGATACCAGTGTGAGCATTTGATCCAGTTCCATCACTGATACCACCGTTACAATAGCTGGGACTTCCAAACATACAACCACAGGAACCAGCAAGCATTGTTTTTTCTCCAGTGGCAATGTTCACTCTACTCAAAAACCCAGTTTCACCCACAATTACGTCATTATTAGGGGTTGCAACAACAGTTCGTGGCCATTGAAACTTGGCATTTGTTCCAATGCCCATTGATTCTGCAAAATTTGCTGCTGAAGTGTAATATGCTGAATTGCCACTAGGATCACCAGCCAACAATTCTGATGTCATGCCATTGATGGTAATTTTGTGCAGGGCATTACTTGAAGTACTGGTTACAATAATGTAGTTGCCGTCATATGTCGCAGTAAAATCAGATGCAGAAGAAATTAAGCCAACGTAACAATCAGGAGTGTTGTTGATCACATCATACAGACAAAATTTTTGTGAAGTTCCAGTGCTTGAACTAGTAATCAATTTAGTCCCATCACGTGTCCAGGCAACATTTTCAAACGAGTATGATTAAGATGCCACGTGCTGAACATTGCCTGTCGACAGTGTCAGCACACCAAGATACTTGGTTGATGAAAGTGTGTAAACCATACCAATCATGTCTGTGTCGGTTGGATGAGCTTGAATATGCCATAGTTGATAAGCTGATCCGAGATCGACGACATCTGACCATGTCGATGCTGTCATGCTTTCAATGACATATCCACCATCTGTTTTGACTCGATATAATGTGTCGTCTGCGGCCATAGTGATGGGCAAACGTGCATTACCAGAATTTCCCCATGTGGGAGTGGTAACTTCACCACCATCTTGCCATGCTTGTCCAATACCGTCCTCCGTCCCCGCATACTCCCCCGCAGGGCAGTCATAGAAGCAGATATCAGGCCCCCCTGTGTTGGCGTCCGATGCCAACGACGTGTAGCCGGGGTCGCAGGAGGTGCAGGGGCCGGTGTAGGTGGTGACGCTGGCGCCTGTGGTGACTTTGCGGATGACATGGTTGGATTTATCTGACACCAGCAAAAATGAGCCGTCAGGTGATATAGCAATATAACCCATGCCATTGAATGCGGCATCAGTGCCTGTTCCATCCGTTGCTCCGGTGCTGCCTGTTCCGGCCAACACAGAAGCTGTGGGTGGGTCAGTAGTCAAATCCAGTTTTTGTACATTGTGAGTGTTGAATGAGGTAGTGTATATGGTATTTTGATCTGCAGACAACACCAGCCACCCTCTACCACCTGCACGTGCATCAATCGTGATCCTGCTGTCTCCATTTCGAGGAACAGCATAGATTGTGTAATCATTTGGATCTGTGTAATATATTTTTGTGTCATCTGCAGAGATTATTATTCCCCATCTGCCAGCTTCACCAGAATAAGTTTTGGCAATGGAGCTTGGATTGGAAAGTTGTATCTCGTGAATGCTAGAACCGTCACCATAAATCAAGTAGCCATCCTGAGACACTACACAACCGTAAGGATAGCCTGAAGAGAGTGTAAAAACTGTCGTCACTTCTTTGGTTGTTATGTCTATTTTACGAAGTTTGAAGTTTGGAGTACTATCACCAAAATAAAACACGTTGGCATCGTTGGGATCAGCACAAATTGACATCACACCCGAAAACAAAGCACTGCTCCCAATGCCATCACTGTCACCTTGAATGCCTGAACCAGCCAAAGGTTCTACGGTGTTTGTAATCAAGTCCAACAAATACAATTCCCACAAAACGGCCACCACAGCTTTAGTCCACCCTGATGAAATTGCAAAACCGTAACCCAAATTGAAACGTGCATCCGCAGCCGCCGTGACCCCAGTGGTGGTGCCAGACCCAGCCCCCAATGTCCCAAAGGCCGTCGTCACCACACCAGGCGTTCCCTCTACCTGCACACCCGCCCGATGATACCCCCCCACACACGTGCAAGTGGTCACATTGCCGCCGACGGAGACGGAGCCGGGGTCGCAGGGCACGCAGGCGTCGAAGGTGGTGGTGGTGGAAATGTCACCCAAGATTACATACCAAGGTTAATTTGCTTCGATATACATGGTACTGTCGTCAGGTGTAATAGCAACGCCATAGGTTCCACCGACTGCATACCCCCCAGAAAACGTGCTTGTTGCAAATGGTGTCCAAGCAACGTTGCCACCGGGGTCACTCAAATCAAGTTTCCATATTTTTGCTGCGTGTTCCACCACCCGCACATACCCATCGGCATCCACGGCCACACCTCTGGGCGTGAATGGGCTGCCCACAGTAGCCGTATCAACAATGTCCACGGCTGTCATGGTGGCTCCTCGTGTAATTTTGAGAACACGTGGATCTGAAGCCTGATTTGATGCTATGATATACTGTCCGTCTCGTGTGAAAGCCAGACCGCCATTGTCACCGGCCCAATTTCCAGATATTGAATAACAATTTTCAGCATCAAAAGATATAGAGTTTTCACATATGGAACCACTAGAACCACTATGCGGGACTTTATATGCAATGGCTGTACCATCCGGCGACATGGCAACCGAACCAGAACCTGCATCGTAAGACAGTGACTTTGTAAATACACACGTATTTGCATCAAGATCATATACACAGATTTTGTGGGGACTACGGGAAGCCACCATAATGAGGTTGGCATGGGCAGGAGACCCCGCCAAAGCATCTACCCAATAATTTCCTTCCGTGGTGAATACAGTATGTTCATTTCCATTTGAAATTTGAGTTTTCAACACAACACCATTATTGCGGTGATAAATGAAGTCACTGTCGGTTCCCACAAACGCCAATGCACCAGCTAATGATAATGTACTTGATCCAACCGTTCCTACCACTCCCAACGGATTCACCGTCACCTCCGTCACACTATCTGTACCCACGTACATATCCGCCGCACAGTCCCACTGGCACGCAGCCGGTCCGAGGCCGGCATCGGCGGCCAACGACGTCCGGTTCTCGCCACAGGAGGTGCAGGAGCCAGTGTAGGTGGTGACGCTGTAGGGGCCCAGGCTAATTTTTCGAACACTGTGACCTTCGCTAATAGCAGCCAACAAGTACAACCCGTCAGGTGTAATATCCATTCCTGTAACATAGTTGAAAGTGGCACTGCTGCCACTGCCATCAGTGTTTCCTGTTGATGTGGAACCCACCGGCCCAGCCAATGTTTCGACGACCCCAGTGGCCAACACAATAGAACGCACGGAATTTCGAGTTGACACATAGACCATGATTCCATCTTTATCCACTGCCACGCCAATTGGGTAATAAAATGAGGCCCCATCTCCTGTTCCATCCGTGTTGGCATTTGTTCCCGATCCAGCTAGCAAAATACGAGTATCGGACTGGCGATCAATTGTATACACATTTTTGTCATTGTAATTTGCAAATAGAATTGTTTTGTCGTCGGGTGTGAGTGCTAATTTATGGGCATTATGTGGAGAATTAGGGTAGGTTTTGGTGATAGTGGCACCTCCAATTGACACCTCGTGAATGTCAGTATTGTCGCTGTAGATGAGAAACCTATCATGAGAAATTACACAACCCAGTGGCTGTGCTGAAGTCGACATAAAAGTCGTGACCACAGCCGTGTTAACATTTACTTGACGTATCCTGGAGTTTGATTGATCTGTAACATAGACAATGTTGTCATCCAGGGGATCAACACACATGCCCTGAGGATTCCAGAACTGTGCACTGGTTCCTGTACCATCAGAAAATCCATAGCTACTCCCTGCCAATGTAGATACTGAATCAGACGTCAAATCCCATAGTCTCAGACGATGGTTTGATTTGTCAACCACAACTGCATGTGAACCACCGGAAACAATCTTTACATCTTGTACACCATTGAATTGTACACTGGTACCAACACCATTACTGGATCCATAGGACCCTCCAATAGGTGTGGTTGTCAGCCCCTTTGCGTCGGAATTGGGTGTCGTTTCCGTCACCGCCGCCCGATGATACCCCCCCGCACACGTGCAACTGGTCACATTGCCGCCGACGGAGACGGAGCCGGGTTCGCAGGGCACGCAGGCATCAATTTCCGTGGCCATCAGAACCTCTGGTCCTGCAGCTGCTGCAACTTCCATTTTGCCGAGTTGATTGTAGCTACTAGAGCCAAAGTACACGACATTGGCATTGACTGCCAAATAGTCTGGTGTATGCAGTTGTTCAGCTGTCCCTGTGCCGGCTGTTGTGCCATAAGAAGACCCGGCCAAGGTTGCAGTTGCACCGGTTGATGTATGGACAGAACGCAAGAGTTTGCTTGCGTCACTCACAATCAAATAATCTCCAGACAAAACTATATCCTTCAAGTCAGAGAATTTTGCACTAGCACCCGTACTGGCGTCCGTGTTTCCACTTGAACCTGTCCCGGCCAGTGTGCTGACCATGTTAGTGGACAGATCAATTTTTCTTATCCTTCTATTGGAATATTCAGCAACATAAGCATACCCACTATTTGCCGTGGCATCGGCTGAAAATGCAATGCCTCTGACGCTGTAGAACCTCGAAGTCGTGGCATCACCGTCAGTGTAACCACTTGCCCCAGCATCACCAAATTGCTTTACAGTATTTCCTGAGTTGACATCAACCAAAAAAAATGCATTGGCTGTGGTGATGCCCAGTGTTTGGCCATTGGATGTGATGTCCAAGTATTGCAAACTGGAATACAAATCTGCAATGGGAGTCAGAATTGAATGTGTAGCGGTGGACCACGAATCACTTTTGGTGATCTGTACAATGCCTTGATTTTCATCCAATACAAACAAAGTGTTCTCGTCCGCCCACACCACATCTCTGGAGTTAGTGCCATACGCTATGTCACCCAAGGAAACATCTTCCACATGTGCAAACGTGGTAGCATCATAAATTGAATACCTCTTTGTATTGTGATACGTGATTTTGATGACCAGTTGGGTATTGTCTGTAGATAAATCCATATTATAAGGATAGCCCGTGGTTTGCTCCAGTGGTCTAAAAGTCACCACACCAGTATTAGCCGTGCCCCACTCACCGGACGGCAACTGAGTCAAAGCAGTCACCGTATCTTTTCCCACGTACATATCCGCCGCACAGTCCCACTGGCACGCAGCCGGTCCGAGGCCGGCATCTGACGGTACAGAAGTCCGGTTCTCGCCACAGGACGTGCAGGTGCCGGTATATTCAATAGTTGTTACTTATGGCACGTAGCATGGACAGAGGCGTTGATATTTGTAAGACGTGCTGAGTGGAATGTCAGAGGCTTTGATTGAACATTGAGATGTTTGCGTACAAGCATATTGTTCCCTGCTTTCGGCAATCCAGTAACCATATCCCCAACTTGGATATGTGTAAAAATAAGGGACAATTTGACATTCATTTGAAGTTGTTCCTGTACCATCATATCCATTAGAACCACTCAGTCCACTGTAAGCCGATGCACTAATTATGTCCTCCAAAAACAGCAACGCAGGGGCTTCGTTGTTGTAACGAATGGGTCCGTCCAGTGTAGTCTGGTCACACGCCATGTTTTGTGCGGCGCATATCTCATCACAACTTTGATCCGGTGAGGAACCACCACTCAACCCCTCATCAGCATCCTCCAAAAACCATGTGATGGTGTACGGGGCTGTTGCTGTAGTCACCACCTCCACACCCGCCCGATAATAATCAGCCACGCACGTGCAACTGGTCGCATCCCCACCGGGGGACTCGGAGTTGGGTTCGCAGGCCTGGCAAATGCCTTCCTGGGTGGTAGTAGTAATGGTGCCACCCACACTCACCTGCCGGATACGATGATTGGAACCGTCTGCAACCCACAAAGATCCACCATCAGGGTGTAAGTGAATACCGTAAATGTTATTGAATGAGGCAGAGGTGCCCACACCGTCAGAAGAGCCAGTGGAACTTAAACTACCAGCTAATGTAGTTACATCACCGTTGCTTAGGTCTACTTTGCGTACATTTCTGTATCCCGATACATATGCGGTGGTTTCGTCCTTGGAAAGAGCTACACCAAGTGGCCAGAAAAACCCTGCGGTGGAAGCGGTACCATCACTGTCTGTACTGGAACCAGATCCAGCTATGAAGTGCACTGTGTTAAGTTCACGATCAATGTAGTACAATTTGGCATTGGAATAGCTCATAAAATAAATCTTTGTCTCATCAGCATTGAGCACAAGCTGTTGTGCACTCACACCAGAACTGTACGTTTTTGAAAGCGACCAACCTGATATGCTGTATTCGTATACAGGTCCATTTTTTTGAGAGTAAATTAGGACATTGTCAGAAGTAACAACACACTTGGTTGGTTCATGTGCCAATGACAGTGCAACTGATGTACCACCTCCATCAACCATGACTTCTGATATGCGATTATTGCTGCTTGCTTCTGGCACGTATATTTTGGTATTATCAGCATTCAAACAGACGTCATTTGGATTGTTGAAAATAGAGGTAGAACCATCACCAGCAAGAGTTGTGACACTCTGTGTTGACATATCAATCATTCTGATTCTGTAATTTGATCTATCCGCAACCGCTACTCGGTTACCATCAGAAAAAAAGGCAAATCCTGCAGGACGGTCAAACTGTGCACTGGTACCCGTACCATCCAGGTAACCTTCTGAGCCGCCGTAAATGGTCGTCGTGGTACCCTCTGCCACTGGGTTGGGTACTTCTGCAATCACATCCTTCGTGCCCACGTACATATCCACCGCACAGTCCCACTGGCACGCAGCCGGTCCGAGACCGGCATCGGCGGCCAAAGACGTCCGGTTCTCGCCGCAGGAGGTGCAGGCGCCAGTGTAGGTATACAATGGTACTCCCGTGGTAATGGAATTAATTTGCCAATTGCCTGCAGAAGAACCACACGAAGTGATAGCCCAGAGATATTGCTGATCCAGTGTAAGACCCAAAGCTTTGGGTGCTTTCAAAATAGAATCTATCCAGCCCCAAGTCACTGTGGCTGGTGATGTCGTCATATCTATTTTCATGATTCTCTCGTCATTACAAGAAGTACCACCAACGTATGCTATGCTTTCGTCTTCCAGTATTTCCAAAGAAGATGCCTGGTAATAAGTGGAGATGCCAGTGGTGGTTCCTGATGAAGTAAAATCTCCATCTGATCCTGCGTCCAACCAATACACCATACTGCCGTACAGCCAATACATTCGCATTGAATTACTGGACAACCAAATTTTGTTGTAATCATTGCCAGCGTACGTGATCTCATCCACAATTTGAGCGTTACCATATCCTACTGTCAAATCTATTTTTATCGCCACGTTGTATGTTGCAATCCAAAGATGATTATCCTCTCTCATGGTACAGCTACCGTCATTCATCATTGATTTTCCAGTCAATGGCTCTTGACCCGTATCCAAATATATTCTTGCTTCTACTGTCTCGGTAGCAACGTCAATCACCCACGTGTATGCATTGACAACGACAAAAGCCTTTGTGTTATCGGGATTTAAACACAATGCCTTTATTTGTTGAAAGCGACATCCAGTTCCTACACAGTTGACCGAAGGCCAACCAGAGTTTCCGGCCAGTCCCATTATCCACGACGTGCTTTTTGTCTTAGTTGTCAAATCAAGCATCGTGATAGTGTGACCATTATCCGGACCAGCAATCAATGCTTGTCCAACATATGGTCCAGTTTTGAAAACTGCAATGAAAGGGGTGGCTATGTATGAATAACCAGCAATGGTTTCCTCAGTCCGAACTGCTTCAGTCAAAGACGTACTTGCCAAAGCCCGATACTCACCCACGGCACAATCACTGCCAACGACCGGCTGGGCGGGGATCACCGACAGCACAGCAACGAGCAACACCCAGCCCAAGCGGGACAATTTGACTTTCCGCAACAGCGATCGAGATGTCACTGCCGTCATTTGGCCCGGCTTATCACGATCTAATATACAGGGCAGTATTGAATATTTAAGACTCGTGTGGGTGTGATCACATGGTAAAAGTAACGCACAAACCGCGGGTAAAGCGTGCGCAAGTCGACCAGAACAAGCTCGTGGATGTGAAGCTGTATCGGCGCGGGGAGGAGCAGCAGCCGTGCAGTGTGGTGACGCTGCACAAGGGTCTGTTTAGCGTGGCGCGGAAGAATCTGGATGTGGGTGGGGAGGCGGAAATTTCAGATGTGGACGGAATCAAGGTGGTGTATCGCGCGGAGGCCGACGCGATTGAGTTGGAGATGTCAGTGGGAAAGGACACGTCGTTGTGCACGATGCGTTTGGAGAATAACGTGTGTCATGTGAATGCGCACAGTGCGCTCAAGATCAGAGGGTTGCAAGCAATCGCCACGCACGTGCTGAAGCGCAAGCAAGTGCTGGAGGCGTCGCGGGACTACGGGACGAGTTTGCCGGGGTTTGCGAGTTTGGAGGAATGTGTGAAGACGATTTCTGGGTGGGGGCTGGAGATGCAGCAGATCAAGTCGGTGGAGAAGGCTAATACGATCAAAGAGTTGGGGTTGATTAAAATAGGTGAGGATAATGTCGTAGCACCGAATGACAGTACCACCCTGAGCTTCAACGTTGGCGTGGAAGCATTCAAAGACCTGATGTTCTTCAACAGCAAGCTCGTATCGCGCCTGCACTCGAACAACGTGCTGTGTTCGTCAACGCGGAGCCTGGACACGGCGCGGCATCAGGTGCTGGGAGCAGCAATGGCGTGTCAGCTGTCTGGACCCTTTGAGCGCAACGAGGTGATGCTGACGGCGGTGATGCAAAAAGTACTACTATCAGACGTCGCGATGCAGGCGTTAATGAGCTGCACTGGAGCAGGACACAAGCCAGTTACCAGGCTGAGCATGCGTGTGAAGCGCGGGGACACGGTGATGGTGGAGAAGGTCCCTGTGTACGCTCTGACGCCCGAGGCCACGGCGACACTGGGAATCCAGCCCATGCACGCCGATCAGGATCACGCGTTTAAGTCCAAGCCGAGCACGGTTTATGTGATTGCACATGACGGAAAGACACTGATTCTAAACCACATGGACTATCATAACCTCAACACCACCCCCAGCACAGTCTGTGATTTTACCGCCCCCGGTGCCGAAGGCCTGCTCGCCCGCCGGCGATACGTGCATGCGGCGTGCTGCGTGCATCCTGAGCTAAGCCGTGTCAAAAACATCCTAACCCGGGCGTGCTTGGACGCGGCGGGACTCTCCCCTGACGAGCGCGCGCAGTTCAACACGGAGGGGGTCCCGGCACTCGATATGATGTGTAGTGGTAGCACTGCCATAGTTTAGACGCACCGCGACCCACTATATATGAATCAAG
>MDTA01014943.1_pt1 | contig 16042 bp, 14 predicted proteins | sample 811151 | NCBI WGS metagenome assembly MDTA01 (sample SAMN05326648, study PRJNA326480) | marine metagenome | isolation source: seawater | place: Indian Ocean: South | collected 2010 | reverse complement strand
GATCACGGAGAGATGGCTGAGCGGTTGAAAGCACCGGTCTTGAAAACCGGCAAAGGGGCAACTCTTTCCTGGGTTCGAATCCCAGTCTCTCCGCCATTAACTAAAATTTTGAAACCTATTTACTATATCCAACATTTTTTTATCTTTAAAATTAATTAATACTTCTTTTCTTTTAAAAGAAATTAGTGTCTCGTCATCCATGTTAACAAAAGTATCTAATATTTTTAGATATTCAAAATCCAATTCGTCTATCAAAGATTTCACAAAAGCAATCATTAAAATATCCATTTCTTTTGTTCCTCTGTAAGATGCTCTATAAATAATTTTATTTTTAATATCTTCTTTATTCTGTGACATCGTTGTATAACTAAATAATGAACAATTATGAATACTTACTATCAGATATCAATAAAATTAATGGCATAGGACATAAAACAGCAAAACTATTTAAAAAGAAGAATATAAATACTGTATTTGATTTATTGTGGAGTTTTCCATTTAGGACTACAGACAGGTCAGAATTGGTTAAGATTAATGAGCTTAAAATAGGAAAAATACAAACACTTACATTAAGGGTTAAAAAATATAATTTTCCAAGAATTAGAAATTTGCCAAAAAAAGTTCTTTGTGAAGATGATACTGGCAAGTTAGAATGTGTTTTTTTTAATAGTTATGAAGGTTATATAAAAAAAATATTACCTTTAAACAGTACAGTAAGTTTAAGCGGTAAAATTGGATATTATAAAAAAAAATACCAAATAACAAATCCCACACATATTTCATCAGATATTAATTCAATTAAAAAAATATTTGCAAACTATAGTTTAACTGAAGGTATTAATGATAAAAAATATCATAATATAATCGAAAAAATTCTTAAAAATATTCCAGATTTAAATGAATGGCTAAGTCCTGAGGTAGCAAAGAGATTTGGAAATATTTCTTGGAAAGATGCTGTTCTTGAAATGCATAATCCGAAAAATATTAAAAAGAAAGGTAATTTTTTAGATAGATTAATATTTGATGAAATATTATCTACCTTTTTGATAAATTCAGAAATTAGAAAAAAAATAAAAAAGACAAAAAAAAATCAAAAAATCTTTACATCAAGGCCTTTTATGGAAATTAAAAAAAAAATCAGTTTTGATCTTACTAGGGATCAAATGAACTCACTTAATCAAATTAACAATGATCTTAAGTCAAACCAGAAGATGTTCAGGCTTTTACAGGGTGATGTTGGGAGTGGAAAAACAATTGTTGCTTTAATAGCTGCAAATAATGTCATTTCAAATAACTATCAAGTTTCATTGATGGCCCCTACAGAAATATTAGCAAAACAACATTTTAATCTTGCTAAAAAATTATTTATAAAGGAAATTAATATCAAACTTTTAACAAGTAAAACGGAATATCAAGACCGAAAAAAAATTTTAAATGATTTAAATAATCATAAGATTGATCTTCTAATTGGAACACATTCTTTATTTCAAGAAAAAATATCTTATAAAAAATTAGGTCTAATTATCATAGATGAACAGCATAAGTTTGGGGTTAAACAAAGAAAAAAACTCTCTGACAAAGGTGGAAGAAATTGTGATATATTAGTAATGTCAGCAACACCAATACCCAGAACAATGATAATGACCATATTTGGCGATATGGATACTTCAATTATAAAAAATAAACCAAAAGTCAGAAAAGAAGTAAAAACTTATAGTAAATTAGATACAAAGGTAAATGAAGTGATTAAATTTATTCAAAAACAAATTTCAAATAACAATCAAGTTTTTTGGGTTTGTCCCTTAATTGAAGAATCTAAAAAAGTTGATCACCAATCTTCTGTTAAGAGATATGAAAACCTAAAAAAAATATTTAAAAGTAGAGTTGGTTTATTACATGGATCTCTAGAGAAAAATCAAAAAGATAAAATTTTGATAGATTTTTTAAATAAAAAAATAGATATCTTAGTTTCCACAACAGTAATAGAAGTTGGAATTGACTTCCCAAATGCAAATATAATAGTTATAGAAAATGCAAATAAGTTTGGTTTGTCTCAGTTGCATCAATTAAGAGGTAGAGTTGGAAGAGGAGAAAAGGAATCTTTTTGTATTTTAATGCTTAAATCAAATTTAAGTGAAAATGCAAAAAAAAGAATTAAGATATTAAAAATGACAAATGATGGTTTCAAAATATCCGAAGAAGATATGAGAATCCGTGGATATGGAGATCTATTAGGTTTTAAACAAAGTGGATTACAAACCTTTAGATTAGCAGATCCAGTTTTAAATGAAGATCTATTTTTATTAGCTGAGAAAGAAGTTAAAAAAATTGAGTTTCAAAATAGTAATTTAGACAAATATTTTCCTTTGATAAAATTATATGATCGTGCCGATATAATAAATGATTTGGTTTAATTTTTGGGATCTGAAGTTCCTGCTGATACAATAAATTTGGAAGCTTCTTCAAAGCTTATATCTAAATATATTAAATCCTCTTTTGGAACCATTAATAAAAAACCACTTGTTGGATTTGGAGTTGTGGGAACGAATATGTTTACTAATTCTTTATTCGTTTTTTTACTAATTATCCCGGTATTTTCTTTAGTAGCAAATCCAACCGCCCAAATTCCTTTTCTAGGATACTCAACTAATACTACACTTTTTTTAGTATCGTTTTTTTGTGTGAAAGTTTCTGTCATCTGAGTAAATGCACTATAAATAGTTCTTAAAATTGGAATTCTTCTGAATAAGTCATTTATAAATTGTAAAAATTTTTTTCCTAAAAAAGATAAAGATAGACCACCAATAATAGTAATAAAAATTAAAGCTAAAAGAATTTCAAGACCTGGGATTGATAACGGTAAATAAGTATTTGGATTAATTTCTTTGGGTATAAGTTTTGAAGATATACCTATTAAAAATTTTGTTAAATATAAAGTAAATCCAATAGGTATAAGAACTACGATTCCTGTAATAAAATAGTTTCTTAATCTAAGTGCGAAAGATTTCTTTTTTTTTTTCATCTCCATTTATCACTGATAGCTTGAATATGTAACAAAAACAATTGCTATAATGAATAAAATTAACAAAATTTTATTATTCAAAATCATATAAAATTAACTATTATATAATATAATCAAGTTATCAAAAAATGAATAGAAGAAAATTTTTAACCTATCTCGGCTGTGGATGTGGCGCATTATTAACTTCCTGCACATCAGTTCCTATAACTGATAGGAAACAACTAAAACTAATACCCGAATCAAAGTTAAATGCTCAAGCTGCACAACTTTATGAAAAAATTAAAGAAAAAGAAAAAATGAGTGATGATGTTAAATCTTTAAATACAATAAAAGAAATAGGTAAAAAAATGGAAAATTCTATTTCTAAATATTTTGATCAAAGCAATATACCTGACCCTACAACAAACTTTTCTTGGGAATACATTTTGATTGAAAATAAAAAAATTAAAAATGCATGGTGTATGCCTGGTGGAAAGATTGCAGTATATACGGGTATGTTAGATATTACAAAAAACACAAACGGTTTAGCGGCAGTTATGGGTCACGAAATAGCTCATGCAGTAGCTAAACATTCTGTTGAGAGAGCCAGCCGATCCACTTTAATACAAACAAGTGCACAGATTATTGATATATTTTCAGGTGGTAAACTTTCTTCTGTGAATAGAACTACAGGAATGGATACAGTTGGTTTATTGGCTCAAATTGGTATTTTAAATCCTTTCAATAGAAAACAAGAAAGTGAAGCAGATTATTTAGGTTTAATTTTTTCATCCCTTTCGGGTTATGATATTCGTGAAACAACAAAAATTTGGGAAAGAATGAGAGAAGCTAACAAAGGTAAAGAGCCCCCAGAATTTATGAGTACCCATCCCTCTTCTGCAAATAGAATTAAAAACATCAACGGTTGGACAAATGAAATAATCTTGGATTATCCACCAATATAAAATATTGGTGAGCCGTGATGGACTCGAACCATCGACCCATTCCTTAAAAGGGAATTGCTCTACCAACTGAGCTAACGGCCCAAAGATTTAAAATATATATAATTTTTTATAAAATAATCAATGTGTAATATTAAAGTTTATTCATATATTTATTGTGAAATTTATGAAAAGTACCTTTTTTAATATTCTCTCTGATTGAAAACATTAATTCCTGATAAAAATTGATATTGTGCAACGTAAGTATCATTGATGCTAGAATTTCATTGGTATTAAATAAATGATTAATATAATTTTTACTGTATTTATTTAGATTTAAATTCCGACATTTTATATCAATCGGCTTATTATCGTTCTTATACTTAGAGTTTCGTAAATTAATTTTTCCTTTCCAAGTATATGCTAGACCATTACGACCGGATCTTGTAGGTATAACACAATCAAACATATCTATACCTCTTTTTACTGCACCAAGAATGTCATTTGGTGTTCCAACTCCCATTAAATATCTGGGTTTTTTTTGAGGTAATAAATTCTTTAAATCATCTAAAACTTTAAACATTTCTTTTTGAGTTTCTCCAACAGCTAGACCGCCGAGGGCATATCCATCAAATCCAATCTTCATTAATTTTTTCAAAGAAATAATTCTTAAATCCTTAAATAATCCTCCCTGTACAATACCAAATATTGCTTTTTTTGAATTTTTTCCAAATTCTTTCTTTGATCTTTTTGCCCAATAGATGGAGGTTTCCATTGATCTTTTTATTAATTCATAATCTTTTGAATTTTTTGGACATTCATCCATAATCATAACTATATCTGAGTTTAAACCTTTTTGGATTCTAATACTTTCTTCTGGGCTTAAAATAAACTTTTTTCCATCAATATGGGATTTGAATATTGCTCCTTTTTCTCTGTCTATTTTGTTAAATTTTGATAAGGACATTACTTGAAATCCTCCCGAGTCAGTTAATATTGGTAATTTACAATTCATAAATTTATGTAATCCACCAGAGGAAACGATACGATTTAAACCAGGTCTAATCATTAAGTGATAAGTGTTGGATAAAATAATTTGAGAACCAGTTTTAATAATATCGTCAATAAAAGCAGCCTTTACTGTGGCTTGAGTACCTACAGGCATAAATGCTGGTGTATCAATTTTGCCTCTGCTTGTATTTATAACCCCTAATCTTGAGTCTTTGTCTGTAGATAAAACATTAAAAGAAAATTTTTTTAATGTCATTAATTAACTTTACTTTGTTCTAAAGCTTATTATTTTATCTGGTTTGTCTACAGCACCATTATTATTTTCATCACCTCTTTTAATTTTATCAACAAATTCCATGCCATCGATTACTTTGCCAAAAACTGTATATTGACGATCTAGAAACGAAGCGTCTTTAAAACAAATAAAGAACTGACTATTAGCACTATTAGGATCTTGTGCTCTTGCCATTGATAAGGTTCCTCTTTGATGAGGCAGCTCATTAAATTCGGACTGTAAATCTGGTAAATCCGAACCACCCTGTCCAGCTCTTTTTAAATCGAAGTCTGTGGAACTAGAGTTGCCAAATTTAACATCCCCTGTTTGAGCCATAAATCCATCAATCACTCTATGGAAAACTACATTATCATATTTGCCTTCATTAGCTAATTGTTTAATTCTTTCTACATGTTTTGGGGCGTGCTCATTGAATAATTCAATTTTTACTTCGCCATCTTTTAATTTTAAAATCATAATGTTTTCCTTTGCATTTAAGTTAGTTGTTTGAGTAAAAATTATAAAGCAAAAAATAAAAAATATTTTATACATATTTTTCTTTAAGTGCTTTAATTGTGCTTTTGGTTGTAAACTTTTTAATGTCTCCACCAAGAGAAATAATTTCTTTAACAAATTTTGAAGAAATAATTTGATTCTCAATATCAGACATTAAAAAAATTGTTTCAATAGTATTATTTAACTTTCGATTCATACCTGCTAGTTGAAATTCATATTCAAAATCAGATACTGCCCTCAAGCCTCTTAATATAACTTTAGATTTATATTTTTCACATAGCTTTGTGGTTAAAGAATTAAATGAAATTACTTTTATTTTTTTTTTACTAAATTTAAGATCTTTGAACAATGCTTCATTAACTATTTTTAATCTTTCCTCTATATTAAACAGGTAATCTTTATCCCCATCTTCAGAAATAGCTACTATAACTGTGTCAACAATATTTAGTGCTTTTTTGATTACATCTATGTGTCCATAAGTAATTGGATCAAATGTACCAGGATAAACAGCGTTTCTTTTCATTATACCAGGTTATCATCAATTTTAATTGCTGAAACAACTTTTTCGTCACCCGAAAGTTTTATAATTCTTACACCTTGTGTATTCCTTCCTGCAATTCTTATTTCTTTTACAGCAACTCTTATAACTCTACCTTTATTAGTCGATATAATAATTTCATCACCCTCGTTTACTGGAAATGACGATGATACGTTTCCATTTCTTGTAGAGTGTGTTATTCCAATAATACCTTTGCCTCCCCTATTTGTTACTCTAAAATCATAATTGGAAGATCTCTTACCAAAACCATTTTCTGTGATAGACAAGATAAACTTTTCTTTAGCCTTTATTTCAGACTTATCATCCTTATTAATTTTTCCATTTTTTTTAAGATCATGTTCTAGGATTGATAGAGAAACAATTTGATCTTTTTCATTCAGGTTAATACCTTTTATTCCTTTTGATGATCTTCCTTTAAAAACTCTTAATTTTTTTGACTCAAATCTAATACATTTACCCATCTTTGAAGATAAGATAATGTCTTGTTCGTCTGTACAAATTTTTACTCCAATTATTTTATCGTTGTTATCTAATTTCATTGCTATTTTGCCTGAAGAGCTAATTGATGAAAAATCCTCTAAACTATTTTTACGAATTTTGCCCATAGCAGTAGCAAAAACTATAAAATAACCTTTGTCTTTTGAATTTTCCTCTGGATACGGCATTATTGAGCTTACTGATTGATGGCTTTTTAAAGGTAAAATGTTAAATAGAGATTTTCCTCTTGAAACGGCGGAACCTTCTGGAATTTTCCATGCTTTAATTTTATAAACAAGTCCTTCTGTAGAAAAAAAAAGCAAAGAAGTATGGGTGTTAACAGATAAAGTTTGTACAACTGAATCCTCTTCTCTTGTTCTTATCCCAGCTTTGCCTTTTCCACCTCTTTTTTGTTGTTTAACTTTATCTAAGGCACTTCTTTTAATATACCCTTGGACTGTAACGGCGATAATCACTGTTTCTTTTTGAATCGTTTCCTCTATATCATAATTTAGCACTGCATCTATAATTTTAGTTCTACGAGGTTCAGCAAATTTACTTTTTATAACCTCTAACTCTGAGCTAATAACTTTTAAAAGTTCTTTTTTTGAATTTAAAATCTTTTTAAATTTTATAATAGTTTTTGAAATATCTGATATTTCATATTCAATTTCTTTAGTTCCAAGTGCAGTTAATTTCTGTAGTTTTAGATCTAAAATTGAATTAACTTGTTCTTTTGATAATTGATATTTTGAGTTAAACTTTTTATTTTCAATTAATCTTAAAAACTCCTTAGTCTTTTTAATATCCCATTTTTCGTTTAATAATATTTTTTTTGCTTCTTCAGGATTTTTTGATTTTCTTATTATTTTAATAATTTTATCTAAGTTTTCTACTGATACTGAAAGACCAATCAAAATATGAGCTCTGGTCTCAGCTTTTTTCAAGTCATGTTTTGTTCGTTTTGTGACAACATCTTCTCTAAATTTTAAAAAATTTTCTAAAAAATCTTTAAGATTACAAGTTTTTGGTTTTTGATCTACAATTGCTAATGTATTAAAGCCAAATGATGACTCGATAGATGTATATTTGTAAAGTTGTCTTTTTACAGTTTCAGGTTCTACATTTGATCTCAAATCTATAGCGACACGTATGCCTTCTCTATTAGACTCATCCCTTATGTCTCTTATTCCTTCTATCTTTTTTTCTCTTACTAATTCTGCTATTCTTTCATTTAAAACAGATTTATTAATTTGATAAGGAATTGAAGAGATAACTAATCTTGATCGACCATTTTTCATGTTTTCAATATTAATTTCACCCCTTATTTTGAATGAGCCTCTTCCAGTTTTATAACCATTTTTTATAATTTCTTTTCCAATAATAACTCCGCCTGTTGGAAAATCAGGTCCAGGTATATGTTTCATAAGATCTTTAATCTTTATATCGTTATTTTGAATTAGAGCTAATGTTCCATTAATAATTTCACCTAAATTATGTGGAGGAATACTTGTTGCCATACCAACAGCAATACCTCCAGCGCCATTGACTAATAGATTGGGAAATTGGGCGGGAAGTACAATAGGTTCTCTTTCGGTTTCGTCATAATTATTTTTAAAGTCTACAGTACTTTTTTCGATATCATCAATCAAAAATTGTGAAACTTTAGATAATCTAGACTCTGTATATCTCATGGCTGCTGGGGGATCTCCGTCAACTGAACCAAAATTACCCTGACCTTCAACTAACGGTAGGCTCATCGAAAATTCTTGTACCATTCTTACTAAAGCATCATATACGGATTGATCTCCATGCGGATGATATTTACCAATCACGTCTCCAACTATTCTGGCTGATTTACGAAATTGTTTACTCCAATCATAACCACCTTTATGCATAGCATATAAGATTCTTCTATGTACAGGTTTCAACCCATCTCTTATATCTGGCAATGCTCTACTTACAATAACACTCATTGCATAAGATAAATATGATGATGACATTTCATCATACATAGAAATTAATTCTGTTTTTTTATTTTTCGAGATTTCGGTATTATTCATAAATATTAAAAAGGAATATCATCATCTAAATCATTTTGTTGATCAGATGAGATCTCTTTATTTTTAGGAGCATTTTGTACATTCGCTCCGGAACCAGATAACATTGTTAACGAAGAATTGTATCCTTGTATAATTATTTCAGTAGAATATTTGTCTTGTCCAGATTGTTCATCTTTCCATTTTCTTGTTGATAATTGACCTTCAACATAAATTTGTGCACCTTTTTTTAAATATTGCTGTACAACATTTACTAATCCCTCATTAAATACAACTATACGGTGCCATTCTGTTTTTTCCTTTTTTTCTCCTGTATTTTTATCTTTCCAAGATTGGCTTGTTGCAAGACTTAGGCGAGCAACACTTTTGCCATTTACCATTTGTTTGATTTCAGGGTCTGCGCCTAAACGCCCAATTAATAACACTTTATTTAAACTACCTGCCATAATATTTTAACTTTCTAATAAATAAAAACATGATTATATCATAGATTTTAATTCATTATTAATTTTATTATATTAATGCAATAAAAAATATGCTTAAAAAGATAGTTATTAAGGGTGCAAAAGAACACAATTTAAAGAATGTTTCTTTAGAACTTCCAAAGGATAAATTTATAGTAATTACTGGATTGTCTGGTTCTGGTAAATCGTCGCTAGCTTTTGATACAATATATGCTGAAGGTCAAAGGAGATATGTTGAAAGTCTCTCAGCTTATGCAAGACAATTCCTTGATAAAATGAAAAAACCTAACGTTGATTTAATAGAAGGTCTTAGTCCTGCAATTTCAATAGAACAAAAAAATACCTCAAAAAACCCTCGGTCAACAGTAGCTACTGTAACAGAAATATACGATTATATGAGAGTACTATATGCAAGAGCAGGTGTTCCATACTCGCCATTTACAGGTAAACCCATTGAGTCTCAGACTGTAACTCAAATTGTTGATAAAATAAAAACTTTACCTAGAAAATCTACAATATTTTTATTTGCACCAATTGTTAGAGGTAGAAAGGGTGAATACAAAAAAGAAATTCTTTCATTTAAAAAAAGAGGTTTTAGAAAAATACAAATAGATAATAAATTATTTGATATTGATAAAGCCCCTGAGCTAAATAAAAAAGTTAAGCATGATATTTCAATTCTAATAGATAGGATTGTAATAAACTCTTCTCTTGGAAATAGATTGGCAGAAGCTGTCGAGACAGCCATAAATCTATCAAATGGATTATTATTTGTAGAATTTGAAGATGAAACTTTACCAAAACAATATAGAAAAATTGAAAAAATAATATTTTCTACAAAGTTTGCTTGTCCAGAAAGTGGTTTTACAATTGAAGAAATTGAACCCAGGCTTTTCTCATTTAATAGTCCGTATGGAGCATGTGAAGAATGCGAAGGAATAGGAATAAAATTAAACGTAGATCCAAAATTAGTAGTGCCAGATGAAAAAAAAACAATTTCAGAAGGTGCAATTATACCTTGGGCTAAGTCTACATCTTTGTATTATGCCCAAACATTATCATCTATATCTAAACACTATAAATTTTCTTTAGATGAAAAGTGGAAAAATCTTCCAAAAAAAATCAAAGATATAATATTATTTGGCTCAGATGATGAAGAAATAAAATTTTCTTATGATGATGGTTATGAAAAATATTCACATAAAAAAACATTTGAAGGTGTAATTAATAATTTAGAGAGAAGATATTTAGAGACAGACAGTGATTGGATGAGAGAAGAAATTTCACAATATCAGTCAGATACAAAATGTGAAAAATGTAATGGATATAGACTTAAAGAAGAGGCATTATGTGTCAAAATTGAGGATTTAAACATAAGTCAAGTAACGGAAAAATCAATTATTGATGCAAAAGAATGGTTTTCAAGCCTAGAGATTAAATTAGATCAGACAAGATTGAAAATTGCACAACATATTCTCAAAGAAATAAGTGAAAGGCTAGATTTTCTTCTTAACGTAGGTTTAGATTATTTAACGTTATCACGAGAGTCAGGTACATTATCAGGTGGAGAGTCTCAAAGAATAAGACTGGCATCTCAAATTGGATCTGGACTAACCGGTGTTTTGTATGTTCTAGATGAACCATCAATTGGATTACATCAAAAAGACAATGTTAAATTAATTGATGCATTAAAAAGGCTAAGAGATCTTGGTAATACTGTAATTGTTGTGGAACATGATACTGAAACAATGGAAAATTCTGATCATATTATTGATCTTGGTCCAGAGGCAGGAAATAAAGGCGGCAAGGTAATTGCACAAGGAACATGTGAGGATATAAAAAAAACTAGTAGTAGTATTACAGGTAGATATTTATCGAATAAAAGTTTTATATCTGTTCCAAAAAATAGAAGGTCAGCAAAAAATGGTAGATATTTGCAAATACTTAATGCCTCTGGAAATAATTTAAAAAATGTAAATTTAAAAATTCCATTAGGTGCGTTTACTTGTGTCACTGGAGTTTCTGGTAGCGGAAAATCAACATTAATACTTCAAACTCTGTTTAATGCTTTAAATCTTTATTTAAACAATAATAAATCAAGAAAAATACCATTACCATTTAAGGGAATAAAGGGAATTGAACTAGTTGATAAAATTATTGATATTGATCAGTCTCCAATTGGAAGGACACCAAGATCTAATCCCGCTACATATACTGGTGCGTTTGGACCTATAAGAGACTGGTTTACAAATTTACCTGAGTCTAAAAGCAGAGGATATAAGCCTGGGAGATTTTCATTTAATGTCAGAGGTGGAAGATGCGAGGCATGTGAGGGAGATGGTGTTATTACCTATGAAATGCATTTTTTACCTGACGTTTATATTACATGTGATGAATGTAAAGGAAGCAGATATAATCGAGAAACACTTGAGATTAAGTTTAAAGATAAAAATATTTCTGATGTATTAAACATGACTGTTGATGAAGGATGTGATTTTTTTGAAAATATTAACACTATAAGAGGAAAGTTGCTTACGCTTAAAAAAGTTGGATTGGGATATATAAAAATAGGGCAACAAGCTACTACACTTTCTGGAGGAGAGGCACAGAGGATTAAACTTGCTAAAGAACTATCAAGAAGATCAACTGGAAGAACTGTCTATATTTTAGACGAACCTACAACAGGTTTACATCAACATGACATAAAAAAATTGTTAGAAATTCTACATACCTTCGTTGCAACTGGAAATACAGTAATTGTTATAGAACACAATCTTGATGTAATTAAAACAGCAGATCATATAATTGACATCGGTCCAGAAGGTGGAAAAAAGGGGGGTGAAATTATCGCAGAGGGTAAGCCTGAAGAAATTGTTAAAATAAATACTAGTTATACTGGTAAATACTTGGCCCCATTACTAATTTCTAAATACAAAAAAATTGCCTAAAGTTATAATTCATTGTATAAATTATTTATGACATCCATATTACAGTCTCTATCTAAAACTATTCATTTTTCACTAGCGTTAACAGTTTTGCTTTTTTTAGGTCTCTATTTTTTAAATGGTGGATTTGATATTGATGTACTTTTTTGGAGTTGGTTATTAAGATATATTCATGTAATTGTTGGGATAATGTGGATAGGTCTTTTATGGTATTTTAATTTTGTTCAAATACCAAACATGTCAAAAATTCCAGATGAACAAAAGCCAGCAATAGGTAAAGTTATTGCTCCCGCAGCTTTATTTTGGTTTAGATGGGCAGCATTATTCACAATTTTATCGGGTTTAATATTAGCATATATAAATGGGTATGTTCATGATGCAATGACACTTGGCATTGCTTCTGGTGGTGGAAAAAGTACAGCTATTGGAATTGGTATGTGGTTAGGTTTAATAATGGCTTTTAATGTTTGGTTTGTTATATGGCCAAATCAAAAAAGAGCTTTGGGGATTGTGGAAGTCGATCCTGATACTAAAGCAAAATCAGCAAAAACAGCAATGCTATTCTCCAGAACTAATACATTGTTATCACTACCAATGTTATTATCAATGGTGGCTGCACAAAATTTGTATTAACTAATTCTTATCCTCATCTTTTTTAATTACAGTATAATGATCAACATTTAATTTTACCAAAATAGGATTAGCAATATATATAGATGAATAAGTTCCAACAATAACTCCTAAAATCATAGCAAAAGAAAAGCCTCTTAAAATTTCACCGCCAACAAAAAAGATAGAAAATAATGCTAAAAGTGTAGTTACAGAAGTTAAAATTGTTCTTGATAAAGTTTCATTGATTGATTTGTTTGTTAAATCAAAAATATTTAAATCTTTATACTTTTTAAGATTATCACGAACTCTATCAAAAATAACAACTGTATCATTCATAGAATAACCAACTATTGTAAGAACAGCGGCAACAATTGAAAGATTTATCTCTAATGATAAAAAAGAAAATATACCTAAAGTGATTATGATATCATGAAATAATGCAATTATAGCGCCAACACTAAATTGCCACTCAAATCTTATCCAAATATAAAATAACATTGCAGCTAAGGATAATGATATTGCTAGAATACCAGATTTTAAAAGTTCTGAGCTCACTTTAGGACCAACATTTTCCACTCTCCTAAAATTTATATTTGGAAGTGAGTTTGAAACTTCATTTTTTAAATCATTAATGAAGTCAGGATCATCAAGATTTTGTTTTTGAAATTTGATAATATAATCTTTATTATTACCAAAGTTTTTAACACTTAAATTTGGTAAATTTGAATTATTAAATGCATCTCTTACTTTTGAAACAGAATTATCTGAAGACTCTAGTCTAACTTCAATTAATGTTCCACCTTTGAAATCAACTCCATAATTTAAACCTTTAAAAACTAAGAATAATAAAGATAAAATAATCAAACACACAGAAAATAAACCAAAATGTCTATAAAATTTGTTAAATTTAATAATATTCATTTATAATAATTTGCCTTTATCTTTGTTTATTTTTACATAAATAGAACTTAATAACCTTGCTATAAAATATACTGTAAATAATGTTGTTATTATACCTACTCCCAATGTTACGGAAAATCCTTTAACAGGACCTGAGCCCATTAAAAATAAAATGATGGCAGCTATTAAAGTGGTTATATTTGCATCAATTATTGCTGTTCTTGATTTAACATACCCACTATCGAAGGCAATGATTTGATTATCCTCTAATTTAATTTCTTCTTTTATTCTTTCAAATATAAGGACGTTTGCATCAACAGCCATTCCAACTGTTAATATTATGCCAGCAATACCTGGTAAAGTTAAGGTGGCACCAAATAATGTTAGTACCCCAACAAGTAAAAATAAATTAGTTATTAATGCGAAATTAGCAATTAAACCGAATATTTTATATTTATAAATCATAAATATAACTACCAAGCTAAAACCAATTATTAGGGACAAAATTCCAGCTTTAATAGAGTCTTTGCCTAAATCAGGACCTACAGATCTTTCTTCTATAATATTCATTGGGGCCGGTAAAGCACCAGATCTTAAAAGCAAAGCTAAGTCTGTTGCACTTTGAAAAGTAAAGTTTCCAGATATTTGTCCAGATCCACCAACTATCGGTTCTCTTACTGATGGTGCGCTTATAATCTTTCCATCTAAGACAATTGCTAGCTGTTTTCCCACATTTTCTGTTGTAGCTCTTGCAAACTTTTTCGCACCCACTCTATCTAAAGTAAATGAGACAATTGTTTCATTATTTTGGGTATCCATTCTCGGTTTGGCATCAACAAGATTGTCTCCACTCAAAATGATTCTTTTACTAACAATAGCTTCATCAATTCCATTATCAAATTTTAATAATTGACTACCAAAACCATCACTTTTATTAGTAGACACAAATTGAAAAGTTAAGTTTGCCGTTTTACCAAGTAATTTTTTAATTCTTGTGGGATCATCTAGTCCGGGAAGCTCTACAAGTATTCGGTTGTCTCCTCTTTTCAATATATTAGGTTCATTTGTACCAGTTTCATCAACTCTTCTTCTTACTATTTCAACTGCCTGATCTAATGATGAAGAGTTTAATAAAACAATTCCATAATCAGATAAATAAAAGGAAAAAAAATTTTCTTTATTTTCAAGTATAAATTGGTGTGTTTTAAATTTTTCAAAATATGGATTTAATTCATTTTCTTTATTTAACAGAGTTTCTTTTACTGTTTCTACAGATAATAAATTACTTTCAAAAAAAATTTTGTTATTTTCAATTTTGTAATTTTTTACTGTAATAGATTTATTCTTAAAATACTTTTTTAAATCAACAAGCTTGTTTTGTAATGTTTGTGAAATAATTGGTTGATTATCAATTTCCAAAAGTAAATATGAACCTCCTTGTAAATCAAGGCCGAGGTTGATTTTGTTTTTAATAAGATTGTCATCAAATTTAAAAAAATTTGAAAAGGATAAAAATATAAAAAAAAATGAAATTAAAATAACAGTTATAATTTTAATTTTAGAAAAATATAACACTTACAATTTATTATTTTTTGACTTCTTGACTATTTACCAGTGCTTGAATTCCTGTAGATTTAACTACTTCAACTTTTACATTTTCAGAAATCATAACTTCAGCCTTTTCAGCATCAATTATTCTTTCTACGGTGCCCACTATCCCGCCAGATGTTACAACTTTATCACCTCTTTTTAAGTTTTCCACCATTAGCTTATGGTCCTTAACTTTTTTTTGTTGAGGGCGAATTAAGAAAAAATAAAAAATTACAAAAATTAATATCAACGGTATAAATTGAGCTATTCCAGAATCCATAAATCTCCTAAGTTATGAAGTTCTTTATACCAAATATTTAAATTTCTCAACTGCTAATTGGTGAAATTTTCTCCATATTATTCATATATGGTCTAAGTACTTCTGGAATAATTATAGTTCCATCATCTTCTTGATAATTTTCCATTACAGCAATTAATGTTCTGCCAACAGCTAAGCCACTTCCATTTAAGGTTCCAGCAAATACATTTTCATTATTTGAGTTTTTATATCTTGAATTCATTCTTCTAGATTGAAATGAGCCACAAGAAGAGCAGCTTGATATTTCTCTATATTTTTGTTCAGATGGAAGCCAAACTTCTATATCATAGGTTTTTTCTGCACTAAAACCCATATCACCAGTACACAGCATTACTTTTCTGTAAGGAAGATTTAATCTATCAAGTATCATAGT
>MDTA01020865.1_pt1 | contig 16053 bp, 17 predicted proteins | sample 811151 | NCBI WGS metagenome assembly MDTA01 (sample SAMN05326648, study PRJNA326480) | marine metagenome | isolation source: seawater | place: Indian Ocean: South | collected 2010 | reverse complement strand
ATACACGGCGGTGGTCTTGATTTAATTTTTCCGCATCATGAAAACGAAATAGCTCAATCTTGTTGTAATAATAATACTAAAAATTTTGCAAATTATTGGGTACATAATGGGTTTGTAACAATTAATAATGAAAAAATGTCAAAATCTGTAGGTAATATAATTACTATATCGGACGCAGTTAAAAAGTATTCAGGACAAGTAGTAAGGTTAGCTCTTTTAAGTGCGCATTATACTCAACCACTAGATTGGAACAATAAACTCTTAGACAGCCAAGCAAGTACTATTGATAAGTGGTATAATTTATATTCTGAAAAAGATGAAAAAATTTCTAGAATTGACGAAATATTACTAGATGATTTAAATACTCCTGGTTATATAGCGAAAATACATAAACTTTTCAATGATGCAAGCAAAGGTGATGAAGACAAAAAATTAAAGTTTAACCAAGCGTGTAAACTAATAGGTCTTTTTGATTTAAGTAGAGTAGAGTGGGAGAATGTAAAAAAAAGTAAAATTAATATATCTGAAAGTTTTATAATGAACAAAATACAAGAGAGAGCAGCTGCGAAAAAAAATGGTGATTTTACTCTCGCTGACAAGATAAGAGAAGAATTATTATCAAAAGGTGTATTGATTGAAGATCAAAAAGGTAAAACAATTTGGAAAATAAAATGAGTAAAGAAAAAATTTATATTTTTGACACAACACTTAGAGATGGAGCACAGACCGAGGGAGTTGATTTTACAATTGAAGACAAAAATAAAATTGCGGAAGTTTTATCTGAAATAGGGGTTGATTATATTGAAGGTGGGTGGCCTGGAGCAAATCCAGTGGATACAAAATTTTTCTCAAAACCACCTAAAATGAGCAATTCACAATTTACTGCTTTTGGTATGACTAAAAAGACTGGTAGGAGCGCTGATAACGACCCTGGTTTGGCGTCATTAATAAACGCTAATACACCTGCAGTATGTGTTGTTGGAAAATCTTGGGATTTTCATGTTAAAGTTGCTCTAGGAATTAAAGATGAGGAAAATTTAGAGAATATAAGAGAAACTACTAAACATTTTGTTAAAAATAAAAAAGAATTTTTATTTGATGCAGAACATTTTTTTGATGGTTATAAAGCTAATTCCCAATATGCACTAAACTGTTTAAAACAAGCTTACGATAACGGAGCAAGATGGGTTGTTTTATGTGACACGAATGGAGGAACTTTACCTAATGAAATCAGGGAAATTGTATCAAAAGTTTCAAAAGTAATTCCTGGCAAAAATCTTGGTATTCACGCTCATAACGATACAGAAAATGCGGTCGCTAATTCTTTGGCTGCAGTTGAATGTGGAGCGAGACAAATTCAAGGTACTATAAACGGTCTAGGTGAAAGATGTGGCAATGCAAATTTAATGTCAATTATACCGAACTTATGTCTAAAAAAAACATTTAGTGATAAATTCGAAATAAATATTAAAAAAGAAAAACTACCTTCTCTAACAGATTGTTCAAGATTATTAGACGAAATATTAAACAGAAAGCCCAATAAAAATATGGCATATGTCGGAGCCTCAGCATTTTCACATAAAGGAGGTCTCCATGTTTCAGCTGTAAAAAAAGATCCTAAAACTTATGAGCATATAGATCCAAAATTAATAGGAAATCATAGAAATATAATAGTTTCAAATCAATCTGGCAGATCCAATATATTATCTAGACTTGAACAATATGGAGTTCAGATAGACTCTAAAGATCAAAAAGTTCAAAAAATATTAGATGAGGTTAAAGATAGAGAGTTTAGCGGGTATTCTTATGATGGAGCCGACGCTTCTTTTGAATTATTAGCTAACAGATTATTAGGAAAAGTTCCAGAATACCTGAAAGTTAAAAGTTATGACGTAAATGTTTCCAAAGAGAAAGAAATAATTACTAAAGCAAAGGTAGTTTTCATAATTGACGGTAAGGAAATAGAGTGCCATGGAGAAGGAAACGGACCAGTAAATGCTTTAGACAATGCGATAAGATCAAATTTTAAAAAAGTTACAAAGTACTATAATTTTTTTGCTGATCTAAAACTTCTTGATTATAAAGTAAGAATTTTAAACACAGGTACAGAAGCAACTACCAGAGTTCTAATTGAAAGCACAGATAAGACAGGAGTGAGTTGGTTTACCGTAGGGGTTTCACCAAATATCATTGAAGCCTCATTCAAAGCACTAATCGACAGTCTTGATTATAAACTTTATAAAGAAAAAGCACCCGCAAATTCAGATGAAAAATAAATTTGGGTTTATACTAATTAAACCTCAATTAGGTGAAAATATTGGTGCATGTGCTAGATCAATGAAAAATTTTGGTTTTAGTAAACTAAATATTGTTTCACCAAAGTTTGCATTTCCAAATCATAAGACTAAAACTACATCAGTTGGTGCTTATGATATCATTAATAAGGCTAAAGTTTATAAAAATACTAACGATGCTATTAGCGAGTTTGATTTAGTCGTTTCTCTTAGCGCTAGAAAAAGAGATATAAATAAAAGGCACATCAGTATTCAAGACTTTTGTAAAATCATAAAAAAAAAAAGTAAATCTAAATTTGGTTTAATGTTTGGACCTGAAGCTTCTGGACTTACTAACAAAGATATATCTTTATCAAATTTTATACTCACTATTCCTACCTCTAAAAAATTTAAGTCTTTAAATCTATCACATTCTGTGACAATTATTTGTTATGAAATTTTCAAGCTTCTCAATCTAAGAAAATTTAATAATAAAAGAGGCGGTTTAAAAATATCTACCAAATTAAAATTATCGTTAGTTGTTAATCACTTGATAAATTTATTAGATGCGAAAAATTTTTTCTTACCTGAGGAGAAAAAACAAGCTATGATACTTAATATAAATAATTTGATTTATAGGTTAGAACCAAACGATAAAGAATTGAGGATTTTATCGAGTATTATAAGCTCTCTGAGCAAAAAAAATCAATAAACCCTAATTGACAAATGTTTTTGAAACCTTATAAACACACAACATAATATGACTAAAAGACTTAAATCTAAACATAAAGTTGATCGAAGGTTGAAGGCTAATATTTGGGGAAGACCTAAAAGCCCTTTTAATTCAAGAGCTTATCCACCAGGTCAGCATGGTCAAAATAAAAAAGGTAAGCCAACTGATTATGGAGTTCAATTACAAGCCAAACAAAAACTTAAGGCTTACTATGGAAATATAAATGAGAGACAATTTAGAAACATTTATAGAAAAGCATTATCTAAAAAAGGCGATACCACTGAAAACTTAATTGCCTTACTTGAGAGCAGATTAGATACAGTAGTTTACAGAGCTAAATTCGCACCAACAGTTTTTTCTGCAAGACAAATGATAAATCACGGACACATAACAATTAATAAAAAAAGGGTAAATATTTCAAGTTACTTAGTAAAAGACACGGATTTAATAGAGGTAAGAGATAAATCAAAAAAACTAACTATTATTGATGGCTCACTTCAAAGTAAGGAAAGGGATGTTCCTGAATATATACAGCTAGATGATAAAAACAAAAGTGTGAAACTAGTAAGAAAACCCAAGTTCTCCGAAGTGCCTTATCCTGTTGTGATGGAACCAAACTTGGTAATAGAATACTATTCTAGATAAATTTAAATTAAATTTTTTTTTGAAAATAATTCTTTAAGCTCACCTTTTTCAAACATTTCCTTAACAATATCACACCCACCAATAAATTCTCCTTTCACATAAAGCTGCGGTATTGTAGGCCAGTCACTAAATTCTTTTATACCTTGCCTTAAATTTTCATCCTCTAAAACGTTTACTCCCTTAAAATCAACCTTTAAATGTTTTAATACATTTGTCACTGCCATAGAGAAGCCACACTGAGGTGAGTTTGGTGTACCTTTCATAAACAAGCAAATATTATTTTCACTTATTAAATTTTTGATTTTATCTTTGATTTCCATTAAATTCCTTTTGTTTCTAAGGCTAATGCGTGTAATTCATTTCCCATCTTACCTTTTAAGGATTTGTAAACAAGTTTATGTTGCTCAATTTTACTTAAATTATTAAATAATTTTGATTTAATTGATGCAGAATAATGATTATTATCTCCCATCAAATCTTTAATCTCTATCTGAGCATCAGGTATAGACTCTTTAATCAATTTTTCGATTTCTTGAATTGTAAGTGCCATTAATAATTATTATACCATTGATTGTTAATTTTAAATAGGTCATTTATGTCAATTCTAAATTCACCCTCTATTTCAAAATATTTTTCTTGAGTAAAACCAATTTTTTCAAAATAAATGTTTGAATTATTGAGAATTTTTTCAACTTTTTCTACATTATTCTTCTCGACTTCTAATACATATCTTGCTTGGTCTTCTCCAAAAAGATATTCAGTAAAATTTCTCAACTTCTTCATTTTTTCTAACCTAAATCCAAAATTTGAGCTCAAACTCATTTCACTGAGTGCAATAATTAAACCACCATTTGATATATCGTGAGCAGATAACACTAAATTTTCTTTAATCAGTTTTAAAACTGCTTCCCCATTATTTTTTTCATTAAGTAAATTAATGCTTGGCGGACTTCCTTCTTTTAAAGAGTAGTTTTCTTTCAAAAAACAACTTTGTCCAAGATGACCAAAGGTTTTACCTATTAAAAATATCACACTGTTAGTTTTTTTGAATTTGTGATTTATGGTATTAGATAATTTTTCAATTAACCCAACTCCTCCTATTACAGGAGTCGGATCAATATTTTTTTTATTTGTACCATTATAAAAAGATACATTACCTGATACAACCGGATAATTTAGAAATTCACATGCCTCCTTTATTCCCTCTATACATTCTGCAAATTCACCCATGATTTCTTTATTTTCAGGGTTACCAAAATTTAAGCAATTTGTAATTGCTATAGGTTTTGCACCTACGGAAATTAAGTTTCTCCAATTTTCACAGACAATTTGTTTGCCACCGGTAATCGGATGGGACTTGCAATATCTTGCAGAAGAGTCTACCGAAACAGCTATAGCTTTATTTTTGTCATGAATTCTTATTACTGCTGCATCAGAGCCTGATTTCTGAACAGTATCACACATAACCATTTGATCATATTGGTTTGTAATCCAACTTTTATTTGAGAAATTTGGTGAAGATAAAATTTTTAAGAATGCATCTTCAATTTTAATTTTTTTCAATTCTTTTATCGTTATTTTTTTTTGAGGCAGTCTTTTTTTAACCCATTCCCTTTTGTAAATGGGTGCTTTAGAAGCCAATGCCTCTATTGGGATTTCACCTACAATTTTGTTATCATATTTTAACGTTAAATTATTTGTGTTGGTTGTTTTACCAATCACTACGAAATCTAAATTCCATTTTTCAAATATTCTTCTTGCTTTTTGCTCTTTATTATCCTCCAAAATTATCAACATTCTCTCTTGGCTTTCAGATAGCATCATCTCGTAAGGTGACATATTTTCCTCTCTACAAGGCACTTTGTCTAATTCTAATTCTATACCTAATGATCCTTTAGATGCCATTTCAACACTAGAAGAAGTTAATCCAGCTGCTCCCATGTCTTGGATTGAAATAATTGAATCGTCTTTCATTAACTCTAAACAAGCTTCTAAAAGTAGTTTTTCAGTAAAAGGATCTCCAACTTGAACAGTCGGTTTTTTATCATCTGAACTTTCGTCAAATTCTGCAGAGGCCATCGAGGCTCCATGAATACCATCCCTTCCTGTTTTTGAACCTACGTAGACCACAGATTTTTTTAAGCCTTTGGCTTTTGAGTAAAAAATCTTTTGCTTTTTTGCATGCCCTACAGCCATGGCATTAACTAATATATTTTCGTTGTAGGTATCATCAAATTTAGCCTCACCCGCAACCGTTGGTATCCCAATACAGTTTCCGTATCCACCAATACCGGAGACAACACCATTCAATAAACTTTTTGTTTTTGGATGAGAAGGGGAACCAAAATGTATTGAATTAAGTAATGCTATTGGCCTAGCTCCCATTGTAAATACATCTCGTAATATCCCGCCAACTCCGGTTGCAGCACCCTGGTATGGCTCTATAAATGAGGGATGATTGTGACTTTCAATTTTAAAAACTATAGCGTCATCATCACCAATATCTATCACACCAGCATTCTCACCAGGACCCTGTATCACCTTTTTTCCCTTAGTTGGAAGTTTCTTTAGATGAATTCTTGATGACTTATACGAACAGTGTTCATTCCACATTGCTGAAAAAATACCAAGTTCTAGAAAGTTTGGATCCCTTTTCAATAATTTCTGAATATTTTTATATTCTAAAAGAGTCAGGCCATGTTTGTTTATAATTTCATCTGAAATTTTCATTGTTAATTAAGTAAACTAGAAAATAAATTAACCCCATCAGTATTTGAAATATATTTATCTACCATTCTTTCAGGATGAGGCATCATACCTAATATATTTTTATTTTGATTATAAATCCCTGCAATATTTTCCATTGCGCCATTTGGATTAGAAACTTTATTAATATTTCCATTTTTATCACAATATTTAAAAGCAATAAGATTATCTTTTTTGAGTTCTTCCAAATGTTCTTTATCGGTAAAATAATTTCCTTCGTTATGTGCAATATTAATTTTTAAAATCTGATTTAACTTATACTTTGATGAAAAATTTGTTTTATTATTTGTTACTTTGATATTTACGTCTTTATTTATAAATTTAAGATTTTGGTTTCTCAAAAGAGTTCCTTTTAATAAACCTGTCTCTGTTAAAATTTGAAATCCATTACAAATGCCTAAGACTAAACGACCAGAATTTGCAGCTTTGATAACCTCATCAATGATTAAAGACTTTCCAGCTATAGCCCCAGATCGCAAGTAATCACCGTAAGAAAATCCACCAGGTATCACGATTAAATCTGTTTTTGGTAAAAATGTTTCTTTATGCCACACCATCTTATTCTTAAATTGCATTTTATTTAATGCAACCTCAATATCTCGGTCACAATTAGAGCCAGGGAAAACAATTACACAAGATTTCATTAAAATTTACTAATTTTGTAATCTTCAATTATTAAGTTTACTAAAAGTTTTTGACACATTTCATTTACTTTTTTTTCACCTATACTTGAATCTTTTTCATCAATTTCAATCTCAAAAAACTTTCCTTGTCGTACACTTTTTAAATTTTTAAAACCTAAGTTTCCCAAAGTGTTTTCGACAACTTTTCCTTGTGGATCTAATACATCCTTTTTTAGTGTGACTGTGACTGAAAATTTCAATTTATTTTTTTTTAAATTTGATTGGAATGGTTTTCCCAAAATTTACTTCACTGATATTAGTTTCTTCTGGCATAATGCCCAATCTTCTCGCAACTTCTTGATACGCTTGGATTATGTTTCCAAGATCTTTTCTAAATCTGTCTTTATCAAGCTTTTTTTCTGTTTTTGAATCCCACAATCTGCATGTATCAGGACTTATCTCGTCAGCCAAAACGATTTCTTTTTTATTACTGTCTTTATCCCAAGCTTTTCCGTACTCAATCTTAAAATCTACTAATTTAATCCCAATTCCTTTGAACATGCCGGTTAAAATATCATTAATTCGTAAACTTGTTTTATCGATAAAATCGATTTCATTTTCTAAAGCCCATCCAAATGAAAAAATGTGCTCTTTTGATATTAAAGGATCATTAAGTTCGTCTTTTTTATAGCAGTATTCTAAAAGCGGTTTTTCTAAAATTGTTCCTTCTGGAATACCAAGTCTTTTAGACAGCGAGCCAGTTGAAATATTTCTAACTATGAATTCTATAGGAAAAATCTCAGCTTTTTTTATTAGTTGTTCTCTCATATTTAATCTTTTAACCAAGTGAGTTTTTATTCCACATTGAGCTAAACTCGATAAAATATATTCTGAAATTCTATTATTGAGGACACCCTTTCCCTCAATTTTAGCTTTTTTTAAGTTATTAAAAGCAGTGGCATCGTCTTTAAAGTGTTGAATAACTAAGTTTTTATTTTTAGTTTCATAGATTATTTTAGCTTTACCCTCGTATAATTTATTCCCTTTATTCATTTAATTGCTTTTCTTTAAGCTTCTTTTGAAAATTATATCAATTTTTTTAGTATGATAATTAAAATCAAATAACTTTTTCAATTTATTAACAGGTATTTTCTTAGTAATTTTTTTATCATTAAGAATAAACCCCAAGAATGGAGACTTTTCATTCCATGCTTTCAGTGCATTTTTCTGCACAATCTTGTAAGCTTCCTCACGAGAAAAACCAACATTTGTTAATTCTAACAATACTCTTTGAGAAAAAAATATACCTCTTGTTAAATCAAGATTTTTTCTCATTTGGTTTGGATAAATATTAAGATTTTTTACAACATTGTTTAATCTAGTTAATGCAAAATCTAATGCGATAGTTGTATCGGGACCAATGTTTCTCTCCACGGCTGAATGAGAAATATCTCTCTCATGCCACAAAGCTACATTCTCTAAAGCTGGAATGACACTTGATCGAATTAATCTTGCTAGACCAGTCAAGTTTTCGCTCAGAATAGGATTTTTTTTATGCGGCATCGCCGATGACCCTTTTTGTTTTTTTCCAAAAAATTCTTCGACTTCTAAAACTTCTGTTCTTTGAAGATGTCTAATTTCAGTGGCAAATCTCTCTATAGAACTAGCTATAATACCAAGAGTAGAAAAAAATTGAGCATGACGATCTCTCGGAATAATTTGTGTAGATATAGGCTCAACATACAGTTTAAGTTTTTTTGCGACCAAACTCTCAATTTTTGGATCTATATTTGCAAATGTTCCAACAGCTCCAGATATTGCACACGTTGAAATTTCTTGAATAGAGTACATTAATCTTTTTTTATTTCTTAAAAATTCTTGATAAAATGTTAACATTTTTAAACCAAAAGTAATTGGTTCAGCGTGTATACCGTGACTTCTGCCAATGCAAATTGTGTATTTATGTTTTAAAGCTTGATGCTTAATTGATAAAAGTAATTGATTAATATCTTTAAGTAAAATTTCACCTGATTGTTTTAGCTGCAAATTAAAACAAGTATCGAGAACATCAGAGGATGTCATACCTTTATGAAGATGTCTTGCATCTTTCCCAGCTAATTCAGTAATTGAGGTCAAGAAAGCTATAACATCATGTTTTACTTTATCTTCAATTTTTAAAATTCTTTTTACATTAATTTTAGCTTTTGACCTTACTTTTTTTGAAATTCCTTTTGGAATAACTCCAAGCCTTTCCATAGCCTCAGCTGCAGCTAACTCAATATTTAACCAAATAGAATATTTATTTTTATCCTCCCAAATACTTTTAATTTCTTTTCTAGAATATCTATCAATCATTGATTTTTTGATAATGTAAAAATTTCACACCCTTCCCTTGTTACACCTATAGTATGTTCAAATTGTGCAGATAAAGATTTATCTTTAGTAACAGCAGTCCAACCATCATTAAGAGTTTTAGTCTCATATTTTCCAAGATTAATCATTGGTTCAATGGTAAAGATCATTCCTGATTTTATTTTTACACCTGTTCCTTTTTCACCATAGTGTAAAACATTTGGCTCTTTATGAAATTCTTGCCCGATGCCATGGCCGCAAAAATCTTGAACAACTGAAAATCCCTCAGCTTCAACATAGCTCTGAATTGTCGATCCAATATCTCCTAAATAGACCCCGTCTTTTACAATTTTTATAGCCTTCATCATTGCTTCATAAGTTGTTCTGACTAATTTTTTTGTTTTCACTGCAACTTCACCTATCTCAAAAGTTCGACTAGTATCACCATGCCAACCATTTTTGAGTGCAGTAACATCAACATTAACAATATCTCCTTCTTTAAGAATTTTATCGGAGGGTATTCCATGACAAACAACATGATTTGTTGAAGTACAACACGATTTGGGAAAACCCCTGTAAAATAAAGGCGCTGAAAAAGCACCATGATCATTTAAAAACTCATAACATAAATTATCAATTTCTTCAGTACGAGTTCCTGGTTTAGCAATCTTGGCAACTTCATCTAATGCACCTGCAGCTATTATTCCAGCCAATCTTGTTTTTTCAAAAGCTTCTTTATAATTTTCACTCATTAATTTTGACTTTTATTTCCCGGTTAAGTTTTATTCCTTTTGATGAAAATTTACAATCATAGCAAAGTAAATTAAGATTTTTTTTAACAGCTTTTTTAAGCATTTCACAATAAATAGGATCAATGTCATTTGCTAATTTAAATTTACTACAATCATCTCTTTGAATTAAGTAAAGTAAGAAAATTTCATAACCTTTTTTATTAGCCTTAATTAACTCCTTGATATGTTTTAGTCCTCTTGAAGTAATTGCATCAGGGAACTCAGCAGTACCTTTTTTTCTTGAAAGAGTTACGTTTTTTACTTCAATAAATATTTTTTTTTTATCTTTATTTATCAAGAAATCAAATCTAGTATTTTCACCAAATTTTACCTCTTGAAAAATATTTTCTAGATTTTTAAATTTTTTTATTTTTTCTCTTTTTAGAGCTTCAAAAATAATCTTATTTGTTAGATGAGTATTAATACCAACTTTTGATTTATTATCTTTAATTATTTCTAAAGTGTATTTTAGCTTTCTTTTTGGATTATCCGTCTTACTTAACCAAACTTTGTTATTTTTTTTTAATAAACCCATCATTGAGCCAGTATTTGGGCAATGAGCTGTAACAACTTTATTACCAATTTTCACATCAACAAAAAATCGTTTATATCTTTTTATTAGCTGTCCTGTTATTAATATTTTTTCAAATTTCATGTATAAAAGTATCTATGAAGAAAAAAAATAAAAAAGTAAATGCAGCAATTTTGATTATAGGTAATGAAATTCTCTCTGGAAGAACTCAAGATAGAAATATTTCATTCATTTCAAATTGGTTAAATTCAAAATGCGGAATTAGTGTTGAAGAGGTTAGAATTATACCTGACGTTGAAAAAAAAATCATAGATAATATTATTACTTTATCAAAAAAATTTAAATATGTTTTTACAACTGGCGGAATTGGACCTACTCATGATGATATTACAGCTCAGTCAATTTCGAAAGCTTTTAAAAAAAAATATGAATTTCATAAAGAAGCATACAGTATCTTAGAAAAGTATTACGGTTTAAATAAATTTAACTCAGGAAGAAAAAAAATGGCCCGTATGCCAAGAGGGGCAAAATTAATATACAATCCAGCAAGCGCAGCCCCAGGATTCAAAACAAAAAATGTTATTTCGCTTCCTGGAGTTCCCTCAATTTTAAATTCGATGATTGAAAATTGTAAAAAATATTTAGTGAAGGGCTCGAAAGTACACAGTAAGACAATAAATATTGTCACTGTAGAAAGTAATATTTCAAAACAATTGGGAATTATTCAGAAGAAATACAAAAAACATGTTGAAATAGGCAGTTACCCCTTTTTTAGACTTGGAAAAGTTGGAGTTTCAATAGTTATCAGATCCACTTCTTTTAAAAAAATAATGGTGGTCAACAGAGACTTAAGATTATTTATAAAGAAAAAAAATATAAATATTTTCAAATAATTTTTTTAATTTCTTCAATAGGTGCTTTAATAATACCACTTTGTCCTATCGTTTGATTTATTGATTCACATTCAAATGCTTGATAATTCAATTCATTTTTAAGGGCAATATTTTCAATAACTTTCATTGTTGTTTTTGATCTTAATTCAATTACTTTTGTATTTTTTTTACAAAAAGAAATGTTAGCAAATCCCGCTCCATGTAATCCAATAATTAATTCTGCAGAGTTAAATATACTTATTTGTTCATCAAATGTTTTTTCTTCAAGTTTGACAATTTCGAAATTATGTTCTTTTAAAAAAGTTTTTAATTCATCTTCATTATAAATTGCTCTCTTAAAATTAGTATCCTCTGTGCTTTTTCTATCAATATATATTCTTGGGTTATAATTCCCCGATTTTTTAAATTTTAAAAATTTTTTTTTTAACCAAGAAGAAATCCATATCGGTATTGTTTCATGATCAACATCTGAGTCTCCAGTTATATTATAGGGATGATCTGTTACTATTAAATTATCGCATTCTATATGACGATACTTTACACTTGATAATAATTTTCTATCGTTAAAACCTAAAAAACTTAGAGACTCTTTTTGAAATTGTAAATCATGACATGGTGTTAAAAGGTAGTCAGGAACTATCTTTTTATCAAAATTTTCCAATATTGATATCCTTGGCAAAACATCAAAAAGCCAATGAAAATAATTTTTGTTTGCACCACCACCAGATAAAAGTGAGAGCACTTTACCTTTAATCTTTTTTTTAAATCTCGGTGTTCCTTTTTTAAAGACTACATTATTTTCAATAGAGGCATTATTTCTTGCTGACAAAGGATCGTTAGGCTTAGACCTAAGTTGATATGAAGGACCATTTATAACTTTATTTTTTAAAATTACTGCCGTATCATTTATTCTATCAGTATATAATCTTCCATTTTTAACAAAATAAATTTTATAATTACACTCATTATTAATATTTTTAATTGAGATGTCCTCAGAAGATAATGGATTTATTACATCAGTTATTCTTCCATAAATTAAAAAAAATAGAAATTGTAAAAATTTTTTAAAAAAATTTTGAAAAATCTTTTTAAATTTTCTGAATGGATTGATATTCATATTTAAAAAATATATTTCAGTATATCTTCAACTTTTATTTTATTAATATCTTTTGTACCGTAGAGTTTTTTACTATCAATGATTTTTACATTATTATATTTTGGAGAAAATTTATTAGAGTCAGTAGGACCAAATAAAGTTATCAAAGGAATTTTAGCTAAACCTAACATATGCATTACACCATTATCTACTGTAATAGCCTTTTCTAATCTAGTAGCCAAAGTAGTTACTAAAACTGGTGAGTTTATTTTTGAAACAGATTCTGGAAATAACGCATCAGGAACTTTTTTCTTAATCTTATCTATCAAATCGATATTATTTTTTTCTACAAAAAAAACAGGAAATTTATTTTTTTGAATTAATATTTTAGATAAATCTATAAAGTTTTCCAGTTTCCAAGTTTTCTTTCTATACTTATTACCTTGAGTTATTGATAAACCGATATAATTTTTACCAGGTAAAAGCTTTTCAGCTTCATCGAAATACTTTGACGACAAATCATTAACATTAAAATCAATAAAGTTAATCTTTTGATCTAAAAGCTTTGAAATATTATCTAAGTGTGAAAGACTTTGATAATTTCTTTTTTTTGAGCAAAAAAAATAATTAAAACATGGGGAATAGAATTCTAAATGAGGAATTTTTTTTAGAATTATAGTATTTCTTATTTTGGACTGTAAATCTAAAATCAAATCAAACTTTGTTATCTTATTATTTTTAGAATATCTTATAATTTTAAAATAATGCGCAAGTCTGAATCCAAAATACTTTATACCTAAATCTAAACTCTTTATATTTATATTGAAATCTTTAAGTTTATTATTGAAATGATTTTCATGGGCGCTTAAGTAAAAAAAATCTGAGTTTTTAAAATGATTTTTTAAACTTAATATCAATGAAAATAATTGAATTGAGTCGCCTAAACCTCCACCTGAATTATAAATTAAAATTTTTTTCATCTTTAAGTAAATACAATTTATCTTTCTAAACTATAAATTAATTGCTTTATACTTTAGTAAATGTGAGGATGCTATTAAAAAATGAAAAAAAAAATTTTAATATTTATAATTACCTATAAAGCTCAAAAACGTGTTTATGATGTATTTCAAAAAATAAATTTTGCCAAACTTAAAAAATATAAATCTCATTTATTGATAAGTGATGATTACTCTAATGACTCAACAATTTTTTATAGTAAAGAAATAATAAAAAAATTTAATCTTTCAAAACTTATCATAAATAAAAAAAATTATGGATATGGAGGAAATATTAAAAAATGTCTTAAATATGCAATTAGAAATAAATTCAATTATGCTATTATGATACATGGAGATGGTCAATATTCACCTCAATACATTCCAAAATTAATTAAGCTATTAGAAAAAGAGAAATTTGATGCAGCAACTGGATCAAGATTAAAATCGGGTTTAAAAAAAGTTATTTCGGGAGGTATGCCAATTTACAAATTATTAGGAAATATTTTTTTAACTAAATTTTTTAATACTGTTTTTAAGTCGAACTTTGAAGACGCCCATACGGGTCTTTGGGCTTATAATCTAAAGATATTCAAAAAGATAAAAATAAGCAATCTCCCAAATAATTTTAATTTTGATCAATTATTAAGAATAAATCTTATAAAAAAAAATTTTAAAATTGGCGAAATTCCAATCAAAACTATTTATGCAGATGAAAGATCTCAACTTCATATAGTGTATGCGGTCAAGTTTCTTTTTATAACATTAATTTATTTATTAAGATTAGAATATCTCCTTAAAAAGTAGCCATCAACTTGGTAGGAAGAATATTTTTCAATAATTTTAAATTTATTTTTAATTCTTATATTTTCTTCACATTTAAATTCAGCAACAGGCTGATAACATATCAAAAAAATATGCTTGGTATTTTTTGGTATTGTATCTTGATAATAGAAATTAGTTTCTTTATTTAATTTCTTTAATTTTAAAACGTAGTTTTTTAAAATTTCTTGTTCCTTAAACGGATCCTCTTGATAAACATCCACCATATTTGTACGAATAGTATCTATTGTTATTAAACCAAAATTTTTAAATTTTTTATTATCAATCTGCAAAATTTTTTTAAAATCAGGCTTTTTTAACTCTCTATCTTTAAATTCAAAATAAAGATTTCCAAGGGTAGAAAATATAATTACAATTAAGATATATTTTTTCAAATTTTTATTTTTTATTTCAAATAAAAGACATGAAATTAAAATTGTTAAAGGAGTTATAATGAAAATTATATATTTTACTTGTAAAGAAGGTTTAAAAATATAGCCCATACTAACTGGTATTAAGTATGTTAAAAAAATAAGAATTAATAAATAAAGATATAAACTATTAATTATAAATAAATTCTTATTTTTAATCACTAGGTATATAAAAATTGATAAAAAAACTAAACCCATGACTTTAGATCCAAAATAAACATCAAAAAAATATGTAAAGAAAAAATTTAATTCTGGGTTTCGAATAAATGACTCTGGCGGTGAATATAATATCAGGCTTATTAAATAATTTTTTTCTATTCCAATATAAAGTAAAAATATTACCAAAAATGTAAAATATGAACTTAAAAGAAAGTTTTTTCTTTTAAAATCTTTGATAAGCAAGTAACAAATTTCTGAAATTTTAATTAAAATTGTAAAAGGGTGAGAAAGTAGGCACAAAATTGAGATTAAAAAAAATAAAATTTTATAATAGTGATTATTTTGTTTTAATATAAATATTTTAATGAATAAAAAAATATTGATTAATGATAATAAATAAACTAATGAATAACTTCTAGTTTCTCCAGAATAATCAATCAGAAAAATATTAAAAGCAATAAGAAATAAAATTAGAAAACTAGTATTTTTATCTCTGAAAGTTGAGTTAAAAAATAACAGAGTTATTAAACTTAGAGTACTTAAGAAAACTGAAAAATATCTGCCTATTTCAGGCGTGTATCCAAAAATCTTAAACCAATATTTTAATAATAAGTTAAATAAAAAAGGACTTCTATCTAGACTTTGACTATTTGATAAAGTTTCGTAAAAATTAAAATTTGGATTGGCTACATAAAATGATATTTGCTCATCGAACCAGTAATTCTCCAAATTAGCATTATAAATTCTGATTGAAGCTCCCATTAAAACAACAAAAAATAAAATAAAATTATTTCTCGATGTTAAGAATTTCATTATAGATATAGCTTTATATAATTTTAAAAATATTATAAAGATTATAACTTAATTAACAACTATTGCCCTCGTGGTGAAATTGGTAGACACAAAGGACTTAAAATCCTTGCCCTTTTGGGAGTGCCAGTT
>MDTA01224983.1_pt1 | contig 16055 bp, 10 predicted proteins | sample 811151 | NCBI WGS metagenome assembly MDTA01 (sample SAMN05326648, study PRJNA326480) | marine metagenome | isolation source: seawater | place: Indian Ocean: South | collected 2010 | reverse complement strand
CTCCCATAAGTAACGGCAAAATAAAATAAGGATCCATTGCCGCCAAATCGTTGATCCAGAATATGAACGGCGCTTGTCGCAGTTCAACCGATTCGAGCAATACCCAATACAGAGCGAGAAAAATGGGCATAGGCAATAGCATAGGCAGACAGCCGCCCAGCGGATTGGCGCCTTCTTTTTTGTACAGTGCCATCATCTCACGGGATAACTTCTCGCGATCGTTTGCATAGCGCTCCTGAATTCGCTTCATCGCTGGCGCCACTCTCCGCATATTTGCCATCGACCGATAACCTTTGGCCGAGACCCAATACAGCGCGGCTTTTACTAACAATGTGAGCAGGATTATTGAAAGACCCCAATTCCCAGTAACAGAGTGGAAGTAATTCAAGACCTTGAATAGCGGCTCAGCAATCCACCACAAAAACCCATAATCAACGGTCATATTGAGGTTCGGCGCTATTTCCTCCAGACGGATTTGATCTTTGGGTCCGGCATAGAATCCCGATTGCCAAACGCCGACTTCTCCAGCGGCTAGCTGTTTTGCCTGACCAATGATTCGATAAAGATAGTTACCGTCGCGACTGCGGCTCACCTCAAAGCGATTTTGTTCATCCGATGGTGGCACCCAGGCGGACACAAAATAGTGTTGCAGAAACGCCATCCATCCGCCTTCATGGGTGAAGCTTATTGGCCCTGCCTCGAGATCATCGAACGCTACTTTCTCATAGCGATTTTCCGCGGTTGTCGTCGCTCCGCCATAGAACGGCTGAGGTGCTAGGGGAATCGATTCATCCAAGCTTGGCGGCTGGCTGTCTCTTTTTATTTGGGTAAACATCCCCGCCACAAACGGGCCAGGCTTGTTATTCGTTACGCGATATTCGACGTCGACTAGATAATCGTCAGCCCTAAAACGAAAAATTTTCTCCACTCGGTTGCCCGCAACGTTGGCGCTGAGTACTACCTCGGTTTCGCCCTGATCGATCTTAAAATCGGTTTTGTTTGTTACATAGAGTGGCCTTTCCCCGCTGCGGTCGGTCCCGTCGGCACCGATTAAGCCGCTTTGGGCTATGTACGTCCTTTGTTGGCTTTGATCCAACAAGACAAACGGAACATCAGGACGATCGATTTGTACCGGAAATTTCGGCAGCAGAACACGCACCACATCACCACCTTCCCGATCGATCCAGACTTTCAGTGAAGGTGTTGTTACCGTAATGAGCCGCCCACGGTTTGTCTCCATCTCTACGGTTCTTTCGCGGCCAAATTCTGGCGACGGCAGTGCTGGTATATCTCCGGACTCTTGCTGTGGTTGCACGTTTATCGGGACGTCATTCGCCACATAATCAGACGCCGAGCTGGATGCAATGACGTCCGGCTCGCTCGCATAGTATTCAGCATCTATTGTGTCCTGCATGTCTTCGTTCCATGCAAGGATCAGTAGATAGCCGGTGGCCGCCAAGCAAATCAGTAGCACTATGCGTTGGATTTCAGCCGGCAACATGTTCCACCCCTATTTTTTTATTTTCTACTTCTGGAATTGGATCTGCGCCTCCAGCGCTCCAAGGGTTGCACCGCATTATCCGCCAAGCTCCCAACAACACACCTCGCAAAGGTCCATGAACCCGTATCGCGTCGATCGCGTAATTTGAGCACGAGGGGTAATAACGACAGCATGTTGGGTTTATCGGGCTGAGCATTAGCTGATACATTCTTATAAGCGTTATCAGCACCGCAGCCGGTAGTTTTTTCAGTCGTTTGATCATTGCTTGTCGCCGTCGGCTATCGTTGAAAACTGCTGTTTTAAGGTTTGCTTAAGCGTATCAACGGCAACCTCTCTGAACACCTGCACTACGATGTCTTCGGCGGGAAGACTGTTCCGAATCAACCGGAACTGATCTCGGATGACCCGCTTTAGCCTATTGCGGTCATGCGCTTTTGCCGTACCTCTCTTTGGCACCACCAAGCCAAGCCGGGCACAAGCTAACCCGTTAGCGCGAACCTTTACCTGCACAGCACCCTTCGTGAGCTTTCTTTGCGGTCGTTTGAGAACTGAAGAATAATCAGAGCCTTTAAGAATCCGAGCTTGCTTCGGAAAACTAGCGCTCATGGTGTGCTAGACGGTAAGTCGTTTACGGCCTTTTGCTCTGCGCGCATTAAGTACTTGTCTACCCGCTTTGGTTGCCATGCGAGCGCGGAAACCGTGGGTTCGCTTGCGTTTTAAGTTACTCGGCTGAAATGTTCTTTTCATGGCTGCTGATGACTCTTTTCCAACCCGCCCCGATCTTTCTATCGCGCGGCATGGTCGTGTATTCGTGGGGGCGCGATTCTATGAACTGCCTCATAGACTGTCAATCAAATGAGTTTATATAAATATATAGAACTTGTTGCTTGTTATTAAGGGCGATTGTTTATGTGAGAAAGACGCTCAATTCACCGTAAGAGCTTAGCTTGAGGGGTCGGACTAACTGTGGACAGAGCGAGGGTAAACGTTCGAAATAACGTGGACAGATTAGTTATTATTAGTTATCCACAGGTTGTCAAAACAATTGCGCACATGCAGCAGAGTGCAGTTACGTGTTACGAGGATATTCAAAGCAGCCTAAGTCCATGAAAAGGCAGGAATAGCTGATTTTGTTGCTAAAAAAGCGCTTCTGTAATGGATCTTAGATTGATCAAAGGAATAGAATGCAGACTGATGTGATTAACTGTTTCTACCGCGACTTTTTGGATCCGTTAGGGCGACAATAAACGGCTTCGATACAACGAGAAACTCTAAAAGAGGCGACATCCCGGGTGACATCGACGATTTGGCAACAGTGTTTGACGCAGCTAGAGCTGGAATTGGGTCAGCAGCAGTTTGAAACCTACATAAGGCCCCTGCAGGCAAACTTTAGTGCTGGACAACTGACACTTAAGGCGCCCAATGTTTATGTCGAGAAGCATGTGCGGCAATCCTACCTTGAGAGAATTACGGAGTTTTTAGACAGTGTGGACGACAGCGCACCGGTTGAATTATCCGTTGGAGAACTTATAGGCCGAGAATCTGTCGATACAAAGGATTCACAAGTTCAAACGGGCCATGCCAAGTCGGCGAAAAAGATTGGTCATCGGCACGAGAGCGAGGCGCATAACCTAAATAGAGATTTTACGTTTGACACGTTTGTAGAAGGCAAATCTAACGAATTGGCGCGGGCGGCAGCAACCCAGGTGGCTGATAACGCAGGGCGTACTTATAATCCGCTGCTGCTTTACGGTGGCGTGGGGTTAGGCAAGACACACTTGATGCAGGCGGTGGGCAACCAGCTATTGCGCCGCAACCCTAGCGCGAAGGTGTTGTATCTGCATTCCCAAAGGTTTGTGCAGGACATGGTGAAAGCGCTGCAGACCGGAACGATGCAGGATTTCATGAAGTTCTACCGGTCAGTAGACGCCCTGCTCATCGATGACATTCAATTTTTCGCGAAAAAAATGCGCTCCCAGGAGGAGTTCTTTCATGTATTTAATGCGTTGTTGGAGCGGGGCCATCAGATGGTTCTCACCAGCGATAAATATCCTCGAGAAATCGATGGCTTAGAAGAGCGATTGAAGTCACGTTTTGTGTATGGACTCACCGTGGAGGTTGAGGCGCCGGACTTAGAAACCCGGGTGGCTATTTTGATGAAGAAGGCCGAAGCCGAACAGATAGCTTTGGATCAAAGTGTAGCGTTCTTTATGGCGGAGCGAATTCGGTCAAATGTGAGAGAGCTGGAAGGGGCGTTGAGGCGCGTGATTGCTAACGCTCGCTTCACCGGCAGCCGCATTTCTGAGGATCAAGTGAAGCGCGCCTTAAGAGATCTGTTTGCTATTCAGGATAGGCAGATTTCCATCGATAATATTCAGCGTACGGTGGCAGAATATTTCAATATCAAAATGGCAGACATGTTGTCGAAACGCCGCAACCGTTCCATTGCCAGACCACGCCAGATAGCAATGGCGTTGTCCAAAGAGCTAACAAATCATTCGTTGCCAGAAGTCGGTGATGCATTTGGCGGCCGTGATCACACAACGGTGTTACACGCATGTCGCAAGATTGAAGATTTGCGCGCGACAACAGCAGATGTTGCCGAGGATTATAAAAACCTGACGCGTTTGCTCGCAGGCTAGAGGTTGTCATGAAGTTTACCATCCCAAGAGACCGCTTACTTAAAGCGCTGCAGCTTACCACAGGGGTTGTAGAGCGACGCCAGACGCTGCCAGTGTTGTCGAATCTATTTATAAAAGCGGGCGAACACGGCGTAGCGCTCACGGGCACAGATCTCGAGGTAGAAATGGTTGCCCATACCGATGTCGACGTGGAACAGCCGGGCGAAATTACTATTCCAGCCAGAAAGCTCGCGGACATTTGGCGAGCTTTGCCGGATGGGTCGGATGTATCTGTCAGTGTTGAGGGTGATCGGGCAACGGTAAAGAGCGGACGCAGCAGATTTACGCTGGCGACGCTGCCTGCTAAAGATTTTCCACAAATCGAAGGTGGTGAAACCGACGTAGTCGTCAGCGTCGCGCAAACGGATTTGCGAGCGCTGATCGATCAGGTTGCGTTTGCTATGGCGCAACAGGACGTTCGTTACTTCTTGAACGGCATGCTTTTCGAGGTTACGGGAACACATTTACGCACCGTTGCTACGGACGGACACCGGTTGGCCATGTGCACCAAAAGCTGCGAGCTGGCGTCGCCAATCAGTGAGCGAAGACAAGCGATCGTCCCACGCAAAGCGGTATTAGAGCTTAGTCGGCTATTGGATGAAGAGGACGAGCCAATACGTATCCAGCTCGGATCCAACCACTTACGCGTAACCAAAGGGCCATTTACCCTGACTACTAAGCTCGTCGACGGACAATTCCCAGACTATGACAAAGTTGTGCCAAAGGACACATCCCGAACGTTGATCGGTGATCGCGACACCTTGCGTCAGGGGTTTCAGCGCACGTCGATACTCTCCAACGAGAAATACCGAGGCGTGCGTTTGGCAATAGCCGAGGATCAGCTGACTATTCAAGCCAATAACCCAGAGCAGGAAGAGGCCGAAGAGGTTGTGCCTATCGAATTTAATGGCAGTGATTTAGAGATCGGGTTTAACGTGAGCTATCTGCTGGACGTCCTGGGGGTAATGTCAGCGGACAGCGTGAGGTTGTCGGTTTCTGACGCAAACAGCTCCGCGCTACTCGAGTCGTCGGAATCGGACGACGCACTCTACGTCGTGATGCCAATGAGGCTGTAGCGTTCCAAGCGCGATGACGTATTGCTGCTCAATTCTCTTGAAGTTGAACATTTTCGTAATCTGACGTCGGCTCGGTTAGAGCTATGCTCTGGTTTTAACCTTCTGGAGGGACCAAACGGGGCGGGCAAAACCACGCTGCTCGAAGCGATCCATTTGTTGGCGCGGGGGAGGTCGTTCCGATCTTCAAAGATAAGCAATCTTGTGCAGAGAAATGAGCGTTTTCTGCGCGTCAGGGCTGACGTTACCGGCGAAGATGACCGCAAGCATTCCTTGGCTATCGAGAAACGGACGGGTGGATACACCGCCCTGCGGCGCGACGGACGGGATGTAAAGAGCGCGGCCGAGCTCGCGTCTCATTTGCCCGTTCAATTGTTGCTGCCCAATGTTGCAGACCTGATATTTAGCGGACCGTCGGATCGTAGGGAATTCCTAGACTGGGGAGTGTTCCACGTGAAACAAGACTACGTACGCTTGGCCCGAGAATACAGGAAGGTTTTGCGCCAGAGAAACGCCTGGCTGCGTCGAGATCAGCTTCGCCCAGACGAACAAGACCCGTGGTTGATGATGATTACCGAAGCGGGGCAACGCATTGGCGCTATGCGAGAAGACTATCTCGCCAAGCTGGCGCCGGTCTTTTTAGAAATACTCGGCTTGCTCGACCCCTCGTTGGAATGCATGCTGGAGTACCAAGCAGGCGGGTATGCGAAAAATATTGCCGAAACACGTAAAAAAATGGCCGAAATCAAGCTGCGCGATGTAAAATCAGGAAGTACTCAGATAGGCCCGCACCGAGCGGATATGGCCATTCACTTGGCTCAAGCGTCAGCTCAGGAGACAGCTTCGCGCGGACAAGGTAAAACGATCGGCAGTGCTGCCGCGCTTGCGCAATCGGCTTTGTTGGGCAGGCTTACCGGCAGGCCCTCGGTGGTGCTGATAGACGATTTTGGTGCGGAGTTGGACGGTGCACATCGTGCGAGGTTGCTGCAGGCGCTAATGGCTATAGGCTGCCAGGTGGTTGCTACATCGACGGAGTCGCTTACCGGCGTGCTCGGTCAGCTGAGCAAGGATCACCTTAGGGTGTTTCACGTGGAACATGGGTCTGTGCGTGTTGCGCCGGGTGGCGGCGCATAGATGCCTCGCGGGGCGATTCTACAAACCTAGGAAAAATATGAGCGACGACAACAGTTACGACTCCGACAGTATCAAAGTGCTCAAAGGTTTGGATGCCGTGCGCAAGCGTCCGGGAATGTACATTGGTGACACAGAAGATGGTACGGGCCTGCACCATATGGTGCAGGAGCTGGTGGATAACTCCATCGATGAGGCCCTCGCGGGTCACTGCGATACCGTGTACGTAACGGTGCACCCGGAAGAAGCCATTACTGTGCGGGACAATGGCAGGGGCATCCCGGTGGATATTCACGCGGAGGAAAACGTAAGTGCGGCAGAGGTGATCATGACCACGCTTCATGCTGGAGGTAAATTCGATGACAATGCTTACAAAGTATCAGGCGGTCTCCATGGGGTTGGCGTGTCCGTCGTTAATGCGCTTTCAGACCTGTTTAAGCTTACGGTAAGGCGAGATCAAAAGGTTTATCAGCAGGAGTACCACCATGGCGTTCCGCTGGCGCCGTTAAAAGAGGTTGGCGCAACCGAAGAGCGTGGAACCGAATGCTACTTCCGGCCCTCTCCCGAGACGTTCCATAACATTCGATTTCAATACGAAATTCTCGCTAAACGCCTGCGCGAGCTCGCCTTTCTAAATTCTGGAGTAGCAATTCATCTTAATGAAGAAAAAACAGGGAAAGAAGATATCTTTCTGTATGAGGGCGGTTTAAGCGCCTTCGTTGCCTTTCTCAACCAAAATAAGACACCGCTCAACGAGGTGTTTCACTTTTCCATTGAACGCGAAGACGGCATTGGTGTAGAGATCGCCATGCAGTGGAATGACACCTTTCAGGAACAAGTTCACGCCTATACAAACAATATTCCGCAAGGCGATGGCGGGACCCATTTAGCGGGTTTCAGGGCCGCTTTAACGCGCACGTTAAACAGCTACATTGAGCGTGAGAACATGCTTAAGAAAGCTCAGGTCAGCACCACCGGTGATGACGCAAGAGAGGGTTTAACCGCGGTTATTTCGGTCAAAGTTCCGGATCCTAAATTCTCTTCTCAAACCAAAGATAAATTAGTTTCGAGCGAGGTAAAAACAGCGGTAGAGCAGGAACTTTATCGCTATTTCGGCGAGTTTCTCGATGAGCACCCGCAAGACGCAAAGGCAGTGGTCGGCAAAATGATCGACGCGGCGCGCGCGCGCGAGGCTGCGCGCAAGGCGCGTGACATGACCCGCCGCAAAGGCGCGCTCGATATCGCCGGGCTGCCGGGTAAGCTGGCTGATTGTCAAGAAAAAGACCCAGTGCTTTCAGAGTTGTTCATCGTTGAGGGCGATTCTGCCGGAGGCTCTGCAAAACAGGGGCGAGATCGTCGCACCCAGGCGATATTGCCGCTCAAAGGTAAAATCCTCAATGTAGAGCGGGCGCGTTTCGACAAAATGCTGTCGTCTCAGGAGATTGGTAATTTGGTCACCGCGCTGGGCTGCGGCATCGGCAAGCAGGAATTCGACGTCGAAAAGCTGCGCTACCACAGCATAGTCATAATGACTGACGCCGACGTAGACGGCTCGCATATTCGCACCCTGTTGTTAACGTTCTTCTTCCGGCAGATGCCAGAGCTGCTGGAGCGGGGTCATGTGTTCATAGCGCAGCCACCGCTGTACAAGGTCAAGAAGAATCGTCAAGAGCGGTACGTTAAAGACGACGACGAGCTGAACGCCTACTTCCTAGAGTTAGCGCTGCAGGACGCGAAACTGTTTGTAAATCCGCAAGCGCCAGCCATTCAGGGCGAGGCGTTGGAATCTTTGGTCGGTGATTTCCAGCAATTGCTGAAAGATCTAGAGCCCTCCACCCGCAAATATCCTGAAGCAATCAGCAGAGCTTTACTGCGTGTCAGCGCGCTGGATGGCGCGCTGTTGTCGGATCAGGCGGCGATGGCTGGCTGGGCGGAAACCTTAAAGGAAGTGTTGGGAGAGGATGAGTCAAAGGACGCGTCGGTTGACGTTGGCTTTGACAATGAGCTGAACGTGTACGTGCCGACGATCAGTCTGCTCATTAAGGGCCGCCGTAAAACGGTTACGCTAACCAAGAATTTTATCGACGGCTTCGAGTACCAACAAATTAACGCGATGCGCGAGCGCTTAACAGATCTGTTGGAGCCGGGCGCATTTGTGCAGCGGGGTGATAAAACCGCCGCGGTTGAGCACTTTTTTGAGGTCTTTGAGTGGTTGCAGGATCAGGCGCGTCGAGGTGTGGATATCCAGCGCTACAAGGGCTTGGGAGAGATGAACCCGGAGCAGCTGTGGGAGACGACGATGGACCAGAGTGTACGCCGGATGTTGCGCGTTACTGTTGATGATGCGATTGGCGCTGATCAGATGTTCACAACGCTGATGGGTGAACTGGTTGAGCCCAGACGCGAGTTCATTGAATCGAATGCGCTGTCAGTGGTGAATCTTGACGTCTGATTGCTGCGGTTAATAAATTGCCGTCTGATTGTCGCGTTAGCAATGCTCATTGAAGAGCCTCGTCGCTGCAGTTGGTGTACTGGAGATGACCTTTACCAGCGCTATCATGACGAGGAGTGGGGAGTACCGATTTTCGATTCTGTGGCGCTGTTTGAGCGCTTAGCCCTTGAGTCGATGCAAGCTGGATTAGCTTGGATCACGGTACTGAAAAAGCGTGAACGCATGAGAATGCAGTTCTACGGCTTTAATCCTCTCGAACTGGCCAAGTGCGACGAGAGTCATATTCAGACCTGGCTTTTGGACCCAGGACTCATTCGTCATAAAGGCAAGCTAAATGCGCTGGTGCGAAACGCGCAACTGACGGTTGCCGAAGAGGATTTCTCCGGTCTCTTATGGCGATTCGCCCCCAAAGCTTCTCAAAGGAATCGTCGCGCTGCACAACCCGCGAGCCAGACCGCAGAATCTCAGGCCATGGCAAAGCTGCTAAAAAGCAAGGGCTATAGTTTTGTCGGCCCAACTACCTGTTACGCGTTTATGCAGAGTGTCGGCATGGTTAATGATCATGCACAGGACTGTTGGCGCTATGAGGCTTGTTCCAGCCACCGTTACTGTGCGGGTGGTGATTGACTATGGCGTGGATGTTGAACGGGCTGTTGTGGTGTATGAGTCGACTGCCACTAAAGCTCGTCGTTCTGGTTTGCCGAGTGCTGGCCCGCCGAATGGTGGCATGGGGTGCGGATGCCGCGAGGATTTCCTCCATAAACATTGATTTATGCCTGCCGCACCTTTCCACTGAAGAGAAGGACGATATTTGTTGGCAAAGCCTGATGAATTCGATGCTGTTGGTGTTTGAAATCGCCCAGATGCGGTTTCGCCAGGTAGCGCGGGTGCGCCGAGCGATCGTCAGTGTCGATGGTGCGGAGCGATTGCATCGGGCGTGGCAGCATGGAGATGGGGTGCTGTTATTGACCCCTCACGTAGGTTGTTGGGAAATCCTGGGGGCTTATCTTGGAGACACCTATCCGGTATCGGCGCTCTATGATCGGCCAAACTTTGCGCCCCTAGAACAGCCGATACTCGATGCTCGTCAGCGTTTCGGCGCAACGATGTATCCGATCAGTGGCGCCGGCCTGCGCGGCATCATGCGAGCTATGCGTGCAGGGCATTTGGTGGTGTTGTTGCCCGACCAGGTGCCTGATTATCAATCTGGAGGGGAAATCGCTCCGTTTTTCGGTCAACAGGCTTATACGATGTCTCTGGCCCATCGGTTGTTGCAGAGGAATACACCCAAGGTGCTCATCGCGTCTGCGCTGCGGCGCTTCGACGGTCATACGATGAGCTATCATCTGACGTTCTCGGAGCCAGAACCGGCCATTTTTGATGAGGACGCTGCGGTACATGCGGCAGCGCTAAACGCAAGCATAGAAAAAGCGGTAATCGCCGCCCCCGAGCAGTATCAGTGGTCTTACAAGCGTTTTAAAAGGCTAAAGAAAGGACAAGCGAATATTTATCGACGCCAATAAGCCGGGGTCAGGAGGACTAATAGAGTGAAAATCTCGAGTCGCCCCAGCACCATGTTGAACATGAGAATCCATTTGACCTCTGCTGAAATGCTGTTGTAGTTAACAGCAACATCACCAAGGCCGGGGCCCAAATTATTTAAACAAGCGCCCACGGCTGAAAAAGCGGTGATGAAGTTTGTGTCACCCACGACCATCAACATGCAGACCGACAACAGAAAGAAGAAAACGTAGACGCTGAAGAAGCTCCAAACCGCGTCGACTCTGCGGTCCGAGACCGATTCCTTGCCAAGTTTGATGGTAAACACACCATTGGGGTGAATCAGCCGCTTAACCTCTCGCATTCCCTGAAGATAGATCATAAGCACGCGGATCATTTTTATGCCGCCCGCTGTCGATCCGGCGCAGCCGCCGGCAAACGCGGCGAAGAGCAGGATAATTGGCGCCACGGAGGGCCAATTTGCGAAATTAGTGGTGGTGAAACCGGTGGTTGTGGTTATCGACACCGCCTGAAACAGCCCGTCGCGAATCGCCTCATCATGACCGTTAGGTTGCCACCAAAGAATTGCGCATACGGTGGTGCTCACCAGCGCTAAGACGAATAAATAAACCCTTACCTCGACGTCCTGTAAGTAATGCAGCGGGTTGCGGCGCCGCCACACCAAAAAATGCAGCGCAAAATTAATCCCCGAGAGCGTCATAAAGATGATTGCTACGGTTTCGACCGCGCCGTTGTCAAAGTGACCCATGCTCGCGTCATGAGTTGAAAATCCGCCGATCGATACGGTAGAAAAGCTATGGGCAATGGCGTCGAATCCATTCATTCCAGCTAACCAATAGGCCGTTGCGCAGGCCGCGGTTAGACCGATGTAGAGATACCATAGGGCTTTTGCCGTTTCGGTAATCCTGGGCGTCAGCTTGTTGTCTTTCATCGGCCCGGCCGACTCCGTGCGGTAGAGTTGCATGCCGCCGATGCCGAGCATTGGGAAAATGGCGACAGCGAGAACGATGATGCCCATTCCGCCCATCCATTGGAGCATCTGACGATAAATGAGCAGCGATTTGGGCAAAGTGTCGAGGCCGACAATTGTTGTTGCCCCGGTGGTGGTCAGCCCGGAGATCGATTCAAAGACGGCGTCGGTAAACGATAATTGAGTGGCTTCGGCCAGCCAAAACGGGATTGCGCCAAATATGCCCAACCCCAGATAGAACAGCGCAGTAACCAGAAACCCATCGCCACCGCGTAGCTCGCGTTTGCCGCGCAACGGCAGCCAAAGAATTAGTCCGCTCACCAGAGCAATTCCGAAGGCCGAAAAGAAGGTTGTGAAAGTGGTCTCGGCGTAGATCATTGCGACCAGGGCGGGCAACAAAAAGGAAAAGCTAAATAGCGTCAGCAGGGTACCGGTAATACGAAGAATAACCGTAAGGTGCATAAGGTTATGTGCTCGCTCAGAAGAACGATAAACCGACCTGAAACAGCCGCTCGACAGCGCCGATCTGGCTCTTATCGACGAGGAACAAGATGACATGGTCATCGGACGCCACTATCACGTTATCGTGGGCAATCAGTACATTATCGTCGCGGACTATGGCGCCGATTGTGGCCCCCGGTGGTAACGCGATTTCGCTGATACGCCGACCTACCACCTTTGAGCTATTTCTATCGCCATGGGCAATCGCTTCCATCGCCTCGGCGGCGCCGCGCCGAAGGCTATGTACTTTGGCGACATCGGCCCTGCGCACGTAGGACAACAAAGTGCCGATGGTGGCTTGTTGAGGCGAAATTGCGACATCAATCTCGCCACCTTGCAACAGGTCCACATAGGCGGTTTTACCGATAAGCGCAAATACCTGGCGCACGCCCAAGCGTTTTGCCATGAGCGAGGACATAACATTGATCTCGTCGTCGTCCGTAACCGCACAAAACACGTCGCATTGATCAATGTTTTCTTCCAGCAATAACTCGCGATTCGTAGCGCTCCCTTGGATCACGACGGCATTGTTGAGTTGGTCTGCCAAACCCTGAGCACGCCGCGGATTAAGCTCCATTATGCGAACGTCATAGTGGTCCTCGGTGGCCGCCGCGAGGCGCGCGCCGATGTTGCCGCCGCCGGCTATAATCACCCGCCGAAAAGGCTTCTCCGCTTTTCGCAGCTCGCCCATTACAGCCGTAATGTGTTCGCGAGCGGCAATGAAAAATACCTCATCATCTGTTTCGATGACGGTATCACCGGTCGGAATGATGGGCTGGCCGCGACGGAAGATTGCGGCGACGCGAGTATCGACACCAGGCATGTGCTCGCTAAGAAATCGCAGCGCTTGGCCTACCAACGGCCCGCCTAGATACGCGCGCATGGCCACCAGCTGGACTCGACCGTCTGCGAAATCCAAGACTTCCAACGCTCCAGGGTGTGACAGCAGCTCCGTAATCTGCTCGGTAACTACCTGTTCCGGATTTATTAAACGGTCAATGGGTACGTGATTATTGTTGAAGAGAGCGTTCTGGCTCAGGTAGGCACTAGAGCGAATCCTTGCGATTTTAGTGGGTGTACGAAACATTGAGTAGCAGACTTGACAGGCCACGATGTTAACCTCGTCGCTCGAAGTCACGGCGACGAGGATGTCGGCGTCGTCGGCCCCGGCCCTTTGCAAAACGCTTGGATGCGAAGCCGCCCCCTGAACGGTTTGAATATCCAGTCGACTGCCCAGCTCGCGCAGTCGATCACCGTCTCGATCGACTAGGGTTATATCAAAGGACTCTTTGGCAAGGCTTTCAGTCAGCGTGCCCCCGACCTGCCCCGCGCCCAGGATCAGAATTTTCATGAAGCCGGAGCCTTGCGAATGAGCGCGTAAAAGAAGCCATCTGTAGTTGGCTCACTGGGCAGCATCTGCCAACCAAAGCGAGTTGCTCCTCCGAACGGTAGTTGCAGGGGCTGCACACGCGTCTCAGGATGTTCGCCCACAAACTTTTCAATCACGTGATCGTTTTCTTCTTCAAATACAGAGCATGTAGAGTACACCAGAGTACCCCCCGGCTTGAGGCCGCGCCATAGGTTGCGCAACAGCGCCAATTGTACCGTTTGCTGCTTTTTTATTTGCTCGGGCTGCAGCAGCAAGCGGATGTCTGGATTGCGTCGTATTGTGCCGCTTCCGGAGCACGGCGCGTCGATGATTAAAACGTCAAAGCTCTCTGCAGATAGGGCATCGGCCGCAGTAGCGTCGGTATTTTGATAGATAATCTTCGGATCACTGCTGTGACCAAGTCGGTGGCCTATTTTGCGTGTCTCTTCGAGGCGGCTCGTACTTTTGTCATTACCAACAAGTGTATATTTGGCAAACCGCCTGCTGAGCTGTTCATGCAACTGATAGAGTTTGCCGCCGGGTGCGCAACAGGCGTCGAACAGCACCGGGGCGTCTGCACCTGAGGGTATATTTTGAAGCACAATGGTCGCCGCAAATTGGGCAGAAAGCTCCTGCACCGCGATCTGTCCTTCAGCCCAGCCAGGCAAGCTGGACGCGGGCTGCGGCGTGGTTAAGGCGACAGCTTGAGCGGGCTCAGAAAGTGCGAAAGGAATAGCCTTTGTGCGCAGTTCAGCGCAATAGTCGTCGCGACTGATTTTTGATGTATTGACGCGCAACACCATCGGAGCACGTTGGTCCATTGCGTACAAAAGCGCCTCGGCGTTGTCTGGATACTGTTGCATAATTTTCTGCGCTAACCACTCGGGGTTGTTGGTACTTGGCGACGCCGCGAATTTTGGGGCGTTGCGTTGCATTTTGCGTAAAACAGCGTTGATTAAGCCGCGTGCCCAGGGTTTACCCAGAGGCTGGCATGCGCTCACGGTATTATTTACGACCGCGTGAGCCGGACGATGCGAAAAGCGTAGTTGGTAAGCGCCCACTAACAAAAGCATCTCGAGATCGCGGTCTTTGCTGCGCAGGGGTTTGACGAGATACTCGAAAATTTCTCGTCTAAGCGAAAAAAAATGACGTGCCGAACCATAGATCAGGTCCCAATGCCTTGGTGTAGCAAGCGCTTTTGACTGTTTTGCGCGTAACCAATCCAGAGTCCGGCCCTTAAAGGCCACTTGTTCTAGGCCTCTGCATACCTGAGCAATCACCTGTGCATCATCAGCCGTTGGAGGCTCTAAACTTTGGGCGTCCATGGTTCAGCCACCTGACAGTGGAGACGCAGAGTCGATTACCGTACCGACGCGGAATATATCCGGATAACCGTTAAGTGCCGCCGCCGCATTCATTGTCGACCCTCTGCCACGGTTTAATTTAAGTTCTGTAATGACCAGCACGTCGTCGCCGCACTGGACGAAAAAACCGTCTTTTGACGTTTTCATCAGCGTGCCCGGCTTTGACTTGGATGCGCCGTAGGCTTTTTGTCTTTCTACCCTTGCGGCCAAAATTTGCATCACCGCACCGTTTATCATGCAGCGTACCGGCATGCGGTCGCATAGTGCGCGGATTTGTTGGTGGATAGCATCGGCGTCGAGCGGCCATTTAGCGATGCGGTCTTCCGCCGTCAGTTTATGCGCATAGGTAATGCCCTCGTTGGGCTGGGCCTGGGCTGGTGCCGGCAGATTGCGGAGCGTTTCGAGTAAGAGCTCGGCGCCTAACTCCGCTAGGGCCTGCTCCAAAGACTGGGCGGTTTGCTCGGGTTCGATGGCGAGGCTTTGCCGAGAAAGTATTGGCCCGGTATCCAAACCGGCATCCATTTGCATGATACAAACCCCGCTTTCCCGATCGCCTGCCATAAGCGCACGCTCAATGGGCGCCGCGCCACGCCAACGAGGCAGCAAAGACGCGTGGACGTTAATGCAGCCTAAACGGGGTAATGCAAGCACGCGAGCGGGTAGGATCAGTCCGTACGCGGCCACGACCATGACGTCGGGCGCAAGACGCTCTAGAGACTGTAAGTGTTCTGAAGCCCGTAGATTCGGCGGCTGGGCAATGGGCAAATTCAGCGCTTCGGCAAGCTGTTTTACTGGGCCCGCGCGTACCGCCCTGCCCCGGCCTTTGGGCCGGTCGGGTTGTGTTAGCACCAGTTCCGGCATGAACTCACTGGCGCTCAAGGCGCTGAGAATGGTTGCTGCGAAGGTTGGTGTGCCCGCGAAAGCGATGCGCAAGTCAGTCACGTTCGGTAGCGAGTTGACGGAGTTTTTTGTTAATACGGTTCCGCTTGAGGCTGGATAAATAGTCGATGAACAGTTTCCCTTGGAGGTGATCGCACTCATGTTGAAGGCAAACCGCCAGCAGTTCATCGGCGCTTAGCTCGAATGGAGCGCCCGTTAGGTCTTGCGCCTGCACGTTTACGCGTTCGGAGCGGTCCACCCGCTCGTAGACGCCGGGCACCGATAGGCACCCTTCGTCACCGGACACTTTAGCGCCTAGCAGCTCAAGCTTTGGGTTGACCAGGACGAGAGGGTTGTCATTGTTTTCTGAGACGTCGATAACAATAACCTGTTTGTGCACGTTGACCTGAGTGGCGGCTAGGCCAATGCCTGGAGCCGCATACATCGTTTGCAGCATGTCTTCAGCCAGCGTGGCCAAGGTCGCATCGAAGGCGCTCACGACCGCTGCTCGAGTGCGCAATCTAGGGTCGGGATGAAGCAGAATATTTAGCAGTGACATAGACTTTGAAAGGCTTGGAGAAAGAGAATTATAGCGCCAAGCCGGGATTTTTTT
>MDTA01088053.1_pt1 | contig 16058 bp, 11 predicted proteins | sample 811151 | NCBI WGS metagenome assembly MDTA01 (sample SAMN05326648, study PRJNA326480) | marine metagenome | isolation source: seawater | place: Indian Ocean: South | collected 2010 | reverse complement strand
CATCATAATACATAAATAATCCAGTTAGACCTATTATTGAAAGCCATTCATTTAATTTTTCCATTCTAAGTGAGTATTTACCGTATTTATAAATATCCTTATGAAATGAACTAATAAAAGTGATTTTGTTAGGTTTAGAGTATTCATAACCATTTATAACTTGACTGTCTTGTGAAAAAGAAATCGATAATATGATAGATATCAAATTAATTTTTTTCATTATATTCAATCCATTTTTTTGTATTTAATAAAACATCAGGTAAACTTTTTTCTGTTAAAAGTCTTACAATCCAGTTAAATCCGTAAGGAATTTGTCCAATTTTAGTATAAACTTGATATTGAATAAGAGTACTATCTGAATAATTATGTGGTGAAATAATCCATTGTCCCCAGGTTTCTTCAATAGAGTTCTCATCCCAATTTTCTAACTGCCATGTTAGCCATGAAATTTCTTTAGAAAAAAATGACTCATCTGAGATTTGATATTTATATTTAATACCCAATGGAAGGTCAAGAAAGTATCTAAAATTTAATTTTCCATTAATTGTAATAGTATCAACCTGATTGATGTGTGGCATAAATTTAGGATAATTTTGAAAATCCTTTATAGTTTCATAGACTTTTCTAATAGGTGCATTAACAAGAATCTCTCCATGAAAATGATTTCCATAATCAGTTGTCTGATTTGAATCAGCCTTTACATGTACACCTCCATTCATTATAATTTTATTTATCTCATCATTCATTCGATTAACTGGATATGGTGGATTGATTGAAAAAGTAAAACTTACAATCCCCAATAATATCATTTTCTGTAAAATTTCATTTAACATATGTACTATTAAGTTAGATATAGAATACTAATCTCGTAAAATGATTTTATTAAATTATTTCTTAAACCATAATTATCAAAAACTTACTTTCATTTTAAGGGGTCTTTTATTACTTGCTGTAAATCATAATCAAGGAATGAATTATATAAATTCTAATATTTTAAAAATATAGATTTTTCTATCCGAGTTTTATAACTAATAAATTAAATTTCACGGTTGATTATGTTTAAATTTTTAAAAATATTACAAATTAAAGATAACGAATTTATTCCATCCATGATTTTGTTTTTACATTCATTTTTCTTGGTTATGGTTGTGATAACATCAAAAACGTTAAGAGACACTCTTTTCCTAACTAGATACGATAATGGATTTCTTCCAATCATGTATATCTTAACGGCCTTAATTATGTGGGCAGGTGTCCCTCTCATCCAAAAGTTTTTTAAAGGGACAATAATACAACATAATATCTCACTACATACTTCTTTTTTGTTTGGTACAGTACTTTTTATTTTCCTTGATACTGGTATTTTTATTCCAGTTATGTATCTTTGGGTTGAAATAATGACTACAATTATGGGCATGAAATTTTGGGAAGTAGCCACAAATACATTCAATAGTAGGCAAGGTAAAAGATTATTTGGAGTTGTGACTTCAGGAGGTTCAATATCTGGAGTAATAACTGGTATGTCAATTTCAAATTTGGTAACATTTGGAACTAATATTTTAATTGTAATTACATCACTTGGCATTATTATATGCATGTTTTTAATCTATTCGTTAAAAAATCATCTTTGTGTGAACGAAAAAGGGTTTCAGCCATTTGTTAAAGCTAATAAATTTTCTTTCTCAAATTTAGAGCCCTATCTAAGACATATTTTAATTGTAGTGGTACTTATCGCTGCATTATCTACATTTATAGATTATCAGTTTAAAATTGATATAGGAAATCAATTTAATTCTGAAGCTGGCATGATTAAATTTTTTGGCTACTTTTATACAGTTACTGGAATTTTATCTATAGTACTTCAATTGTTTTTCTCAGGACGAATTTTATCTTTTTTTGGTATATCAGCTGGAATTCAATCATATCCATTAATGATAATTATCACTTCTATATCATTTATTTTCTTTATTCCTTTCTTTACAATTTCTTTGTTTAAAGGAGTAGATCAAATTTTAAAACCAACGATGCTTGGAACAACTATGGAATTGTTATGGCTTCCTGTTTCTAAGAAAAAGAAGAAATTAATTAAACCTTTTTTTAACTCAACTATAAAACCACTGGTTCAAGCATTAGCAGCTTTTACTATAATAATTTTTTCTACGTTTAATTTTTATAGTTATACAATTTATTCGATTATTATACTAATATCAATTATCCTTCTAGTTGTTATATCAAAGACTAAAATCTTTTATTATGAAGCTGTTAATAATTCTATAGATACTCGTCAATTAGATGTCAATGAACTAGATTTTGATTTCTCTTTACCCTCCGTTCAGCAAACTATAAAATCACAACTTAGAGCTAAAGATAAATTTTCATTACATTTCACAATTGATTTAATTAAGAATCAACCTGTCGACCCTTGGTTAAGTGAACTCGTGGATTTAACAAAGATTGATGACGATGACTTACAGTTTATTCTAATATCTAATTTTGGTTTTTCTGAAAAATTATTCAGCACTGCAAAACTTCATTTGATTTCTGAATCAAATAGAAAATCTTCACCGGTAGCAATAAAATATTTAAGTAAGCGTGAAAATATTGATTATGAAAGATTTGATAAATTAGCAAGCAATAGCAATGAAATAGTGAAATTTGCCAGTAGGGTTATTTTGATAAAAAGAAATGATGACAGAGAAGAACTGATAAATATTCAAAATCAAATTTTAGATTCTAAAATAATAATAGATATACTCAAACATATTGACAAAGATTTTATTTTTTCTATAGATTTTGTTGAAAAACTATTTGCCTTAGATAGTACTGAGATTAAGCTTATATGCTTAAAGAGCTTCGACCTATCTAATTATCCACATCTGTTGGAATCTACTTTAAAATCATTAAATGAGTTTGAATACAATGATCAACTAATTAATCAATTACTAAAAATTGATATTGATATATTGTTTCCTGTAATTGAAAAGTATATTCAATTTTCTTTAAAGCATCATCCTAGAATACTTCAGGGTATACCTAAGTTGTTGATATCGATTTCTGATAGTAGGATCAAACCTTTAATTAAAGTATTAATCGATAAAACAAATGTACAAATATTAAATGAAGTCTCTTTTTTAATATCAAATTCTAAACAATCTCGTAAACTATATGTTGATGACAAAACAATTATAGATACATGTCAAATATTAGCTAAAAATATTTTTCAAAATCTTGCTATAATGAATAGCGATTCATTTATTAGTAAGGATGATTTTATAAATGATTATTTTAAATATAAAGTTTGGGATGAATTAGAATGTTTAATACGGTTTTCATGTATTTTTTTACATGAAAATGTTACAGATTCATACATACATAGTATTAGACAAAAAGATAAACAAGTACCATTCATAATCGAAGCATTGGAGCATAAATTGCCAAACTCTATTTCAAGTATTTTGATACCAATTATTGAAATCGAATCAAACAAAGAAAAATTAGAGATTGGTAATAAACTATTTGAATTAAATAATAACTTAAAAAAACAATGCATCGATTTGTTTGATTCAAAAGATGACTGGTTACAAGCAATTATATCGTACTTGATTGCTAGAGAAGGTAGAGAAGATTTTAATACTCAAGAAATCGTTTGGGAAAGTCTTAAGCCAAATATAATTGCTGATGAAGTAATAGATATGAGAAAGTTTAAAACGAATCCAATACTAGAAATTATAAAAAATTATATCAAAGATAAAGAGGATAGCAACATGTATTCAGTTCTTGAAAAAATTAGTACTCTGAAAAAAATTGATTTATTTTCGACTATTCCTAGCAAAATAATATATCATATAAGTCAAATAACGCATGAAATCGAATTTTTAAAAGGCGAGGAGATTTTCAAAGAGGGTGATTATGGGGATTATATGTTAGTTATCGCAAAGGGTAGGGTTAGAATACATAAAGATAAAAAAACTATTATCGAAGCCTCTGATGGTGAATGTTTTGGGGAAATGTCCATTTTAGATGGTGAACCTAGATCCGCTTCAGCCACAGCCCTTGAAGATTCAGTATTATTCAAAATTAAACAAAGAGATTTTTCTCAAGTTTTATCTAATCAAAATCAAGTTATGAAAGAAATAATTAAAATACTAACTAAGCGACTTAGAGATACGACTGAAAAATTATATACTAGTTAGACTATTCTAATTCATTGTAAACTTTGTTGAATTTTTTCTGAAATGCCAAATAGTAGTCATTTATTTCATAAAAGTATTTAGCTATCTCAGAATCAATTACATGAGTATTACTCTCTAAAGTTTCTTTAGCTGGAAATTGAATTTCTAAACCCGCTTTAAATTCATTTATCGACAAATTTAGATCTGGGTTCATGGATAAAACTTCTTTAAGAATAAGTACCTCGTATAACCTTCTAAGGTTTTCTGATGTATTAAGTAATATTGAATTACCAGACGTAGTTGAGGCATTATATTGAACTAAATCATTTTTATAGGATTCAATAGAAGTTTTTACAATATCTGTTTTTCCTGAAGGTCGAATAAATTCATCACTAGTAGAAAAATTATCAACATTATACTTTATTAATAGTCCAATATCATTACTGTTGAGATATTTTTTATTATAATCATTTATAAAGCCAATATCACCATCTCTATCATTATCAAAAAAAATAACTTTTTTTGGATTAATGTATGAAAAATAATTTTCTCTCTCAATTATATTGTATAACATTCTTCTCACTAATATTTCTTCACCTGGGATACCACCATTTTCTATGTAATTAAAAAGTTCTATATTTGAATCATTATTTTTATTCAATAAAGTTAAATTTTGAATTTTTTCATGTGAAGTGATAAAATTTAAATCAAAAATATCTGACTCTTTTAACCTGTAACTATTTGGAAAGAGTCGATTTTCAACCGAATCAAACAACTTAGAATCTTTAGGAATAACTCTACTTGATTTATTAAAAGTGTCAGAAATTATATGAGGAGTTATCACTACAATGACTTCTTTTTTTGAATCTTTAAAAGATGTTGAGGAAAACAATTTGCCAAGTAATGGTATTTTTGAGATTAATGGTATGCTTCCACTAGCATTGGATTTTTTATTACTAATCAAGCCACCAATAATAAATGGTGTGTTATTTGCAACTCGAATGAAAGATTCTACTCTCCTGTTGTTAATTGTTGGAGCATCAATATTTGCTTGAGGCTCTATTTCAGTAATAATAGTTTCAACTTGCATTGTTACATTACGCTTATCTTCACTTATTCTTGGTATAAGGTTTAAACTTATTCCAACTGGGATATACTCAACATCATTTCCTGCAAATTGTGAGCTCGAACCAATTATAGTTTTAATTATTGGTATTTGTCTACCAATTTGTATTCGCGCTTGTCGTCCATCCAGTACTAAAACAGATGGTTTTGATAAAATTTCTGCAGATCTAGAATTTAAAAGAGCACTTAAATTAATATCTAAGATTTCAGTGATTGGATTTCCGTATTCATCAAAGAAGCCACCACTAGAAAATTGTAATAAAAACTTTTTGTAACTATCTGTACTTGAATCAACTGATGGGGTAGATAAAACATACTGACTGCCATCTGAATTTTGATTATTATTATTATCTAATCCTAGATCAAATTCATTTAGTTTTTCACTATCAATTTCTATAACCAAAGCTTCAATCAAAATCTGATCAGCAGCAATATCTATTTCATTTTTCAGAAAAGAGTAAAAGGTAGAAAATTGGTTAAAATCATTTTCCGGATAACATACTAATAGTCTCTGCAAAGGTTCACCTGAATACTTATTTGTAAAAGATGATCCACCTAAAGAAGCCGCAATACTTCCATTAGAATTATCATCATTTTCATAATCAGGGGTTAGACTATCTAATGAAACAGAATTATTTTCAGGCATTTTTACGATGGTTAAACTATTTTCATCAATAATGTTTGTTGGAGAAAATGTGTATTCATCTTCCGTCTCTCCAGATACACTTTCAAATTCAATTACATCATAACCAACTGCTTTTAATACTCCTAGGGCATAATCAGATTTGATATAGCTAAGTTTTATCATTTCGCAATTATCTAAAGCGACTGATGCAATAAGTTTAGATGAAATTAAAACAAAAATTATAAATAAGTAATATAGAGAATAACTATTTTTACTGTACATTCTATTGCCTTTCAATAACAAATTTAGTTATATAAAATAGGATATTAAAATCATTAATTACACTTAATAATATAAATTGAATTCATTTTTTATAATTTACATATTTATTTTTGTTAGTACTATTTTTCCAAGTTGTGATGGATTCAATTGGCTTGGCCTTATTGATGAAAATGATTGTAACGTTAAAGACATAAAAGAAATTAAAAAAATAATATCGCAAAGTTTAAGTACTATTGAATGGGATATGGATATAAACTTTGATGGAGATATTACCCCTCTTGAAGTGGGATGGCAATTTTGGGAAAATGGTCGTTTGATTCATTGGATATGTTCAGATGTTCCTTCACCATGGTATGTTTATAACTACGATTGTGGTCTTTCAGGGAATGTCCTAAGTTCTGTTCAAAATCTAGATAAATTGACAAAGCTGCATTTGAGCAATAATAAATTTTACGGGACTATACCAGAAGAGTTATGTGATATGAATGTAATGCAAAAATCAAACTATTGGTTTAGAATAGATAATAATAATTTATGTCCACCATTTCCTAAGTGTATAAAAGGGAATAATCTCTCACAGGATACAAGTGATTGTTATGAAAAATAAACAAAATTATCATAAATTATAATATTATGAAGCAATTAATTGATAACCTTTTTATAATTTTTCTACTTTTTTTTGTTGCCTGCGGTGGAGGTGATATTGTTGAAGAGACAATAGAAGTATATGATAATGGTGATAAAAAAGTTGAAATGAAGTTTAAAGTTGATGAAAATGTGCTTGAAAGATATGCCTATAATAAGGTAGGTGAATTAGTATTTTTTGAGGTTGATAGTTTACTGAAACGTGAATTTTTCAGATCATATCTATTGGGTGAATGGAAAATGAAACATATGATTGTAGATGAAGACACAATTTTCAACATCTCAAATGAAATTGATAGTAGTAATATTTATACTTTTACAAGAGATAGTTTGCATGTTATTGGCTGGAAATATGAAGCTTCATACAGGGTAAAGTATATTGACAGCTTGAGTATTGATCTTAAGGGACAGTGGAGATTTGATGATGAAAGTCTATCTACTCATAGAGTTATTGATGTAAATGATCGAGATACTTTGACAGTTAATTCATATAGCGAATTTATTTGGAATAATTTTTTAAATACTACTGATAAAGAGGAAACTGTTGTATTTATTAGAAATAAAAAATCTTTATCTGAAGAATAAAAATATTTTGTTTACTATATAGTTTTTAATTTTTTTGTGACGAGGGTCACAATACTTTTACTTGTAAAATTGAATTCTCTCTCCTAAATTAGTATGTATTTTTATATTATCTTATATGTAAACCATTAATATTTAACGAAAGAATTTGTTTTGATTGAAAAATTAAAAGCTGAATCCATTAATTTTATTTTTTATAATATTTTAAATATATTTGTATTAGTTCCTATTAGTTTTGTATCAGCAAATAATACTTCATTGAATAACGATAATTTTGATGCGGGAAATCTTCAAGTAAGAACATTACCAGAATTATTTTATTTTGAACAATCAACAGCTCAAGCGTTTTATTATTTTGAAAATGCGTTAGACATTTCAGGTAGTCCAATTGACTCTACAGATTGGGTAGCTGCATTCAATGGTGAGGTATGTGTAGGGGCTCGTAAATGGGATGTTATAGCATGTGGTGGTATCTGTGATGTGCCTGTTATGGGTTATGATGGGGAAGACTTAACAAATGGCTATATGCTTCCTGGTGATATTCCAAGTTTTAAAATTTATGATTCATCAGAGGATATATATTATGATGCAGTTCCTTCAGCGTTCAATCCGTGGGCAAATTTTGCATTTTTCATGGAAGATCAACTAAATAGCGTGATATTAGGTTGTACAGATGTATCTGCAGAAAATTTTAATCCTGATGCTACGATTGATGATGGTTCTTGTGATTTTGGACTCCCTGAATTATTTGTATTCCAACAGTCAATACAGCAAGCATTCTATTTTAGCTATGCTGCTTTTGATATAGACGGTAATTCACTAGAAGCTAATGATTGGGTTGCTGCATTTAACGGTAGTATATGTGTAGGTGCGCGTAAATGGGATTTATCACAGTGCCAGGGAGGAGTTTGTGATATTCCTGTTATGGGAGATGATGGGTCTGTTGAAACGAATGGTTACATGCAGTCAGGTGATATTCCATCTTTCAAAATATATGATGCCTCTGAAAATACTTATTTTGATGCAGTTCCAACCCAAAACTATCCATGGTCAAACTTTGATATGGTGTTTATCGATGAAATTCAAGCCACAAATCTTGAATTTTTAAGTATACCACTACATAAAGATAATAATTTAGTTAGTTTTTATATTCTTCCCTCTGAGACTAGTGTAGTTTCAGTTGTTGAAGATATTCAATCTTCTATATTAGCTGTCGTTGGGGAAGGAGTATCAACTCAATACATTCTCGAAGATGATGTATGGATAGGAAGCTTAACAGATTTTGACACTTACAGTGGCTATTGGTTATATATGGGTGATTCGATTGATACTTTAGATATTTCAGGTGTAGGTGTAGATCCCAATAAAGAATATCAATTGAATGAGGGTACTAATTTAATATCATTTCCTGTGCCTGGATCAGTTGGTATAAGTGATGGTATTCCTGATGAAATTGAGAGCTTAGTTCCCTACGTTATTTCAGAAGGAGTGGCAACTGCTCAAGTTAATGGAGAATGGGTTGGTAGTTTAGAAAGTTTTGATGGTGGTCGAGGTTATTGGATTAATGTTAGTGAACCTATAAATTTTCAATATGAATTAGAAAATCTTACTGTGTTAAATCGTAGTAGTCGTCTTTCTAGCGTCTCAAACGATAACACAAATTTTTTTAGTTTTGCGCAATCAAAAACTCAGTCCTTTTATTTTATTAATTTAGAGGAAATTTCTGGTGTTGAAAATGGTGATTGGATTTTAGCTTATAATAATGATATTCTGATTGGTTCTAGACAATGGTTTGGAGGATATGTTGATGTTCCTGTTATGGGATATGATGGTAGTTGGAGTACAATTGGTTATGCTGAATTAAATGATAAAATAAGTTTTGAAGTTTTCACTAGTGGTAAAAGAGTAAAGCTTAAGATAAAAGATAATATTTTTAGACCTAATGAAGTAAATATTATAAATTCTATGGATATTGATGGTAATAACTTGGTCGTAGATTTTGAATTGAGCTCAGTATATCCTAATCCATTTAATCCAGAAACAACAATTAGCTTTAGTCTTTTGAAAGAATCTGATGTAAATCTTAATGTATATGATGCTAATGGAAGGTATTTAGAAACAATTATAAATGATAGTTTTAAATCTGGCAATTATAGAGTTAAATGGAACGGAAACAGCTACCCTAGTGGAATTTATTTTGTGAAACTTTCAATTCTAAATCATGAACAAACAAAAAAAATTATGTTAATAAAATAGCTTCATATTAAATTTTTCCTCAAAGGCTCAGGATTTATAATGGACCTTTTTTGTTTTAAATCACAAATTTATCATTTCATTTAATCATTATCCCTCAAAGTGGTTTTTATCACAATATCATAAATATGATATTAATAATATTTCTCAACAACAAAGGAGAAAGTTATGTCAAAATGTGAAGAAAATAGATTATTAACGCATGTAGATCTTACAGGGTTTTTGAGTCAAATCTGTAATGAAGAACCATATATAACTTTGAAAACACAGTGTGGAACTGGTAAGTATTCTTTTCAAAACATATCATATCGTAATGATGAACTAATATTAGAATTTAAATTAGTTCAAGACATTAATTATATTGATACTGAGAATATTTCACATAATTTAGGAAGTATGTGTTTTTTGACAACTAGTCAATTTCTTTGTGCATATAATTATCAAGCATTTGCATAGTATATTGTAGAAAACTTCTTTTTAATACATTGCCCAATTAATGTTATGTGGCAATGTTTTATTTCATACTAAAATGATTCTAACTTTCCAGATATGAATTTGTTAAAATTTTTAATACTGTCTTTATTTCTAACACAATTTGGCTGTTTTTCAATAATGCAAAATAAAACTGATAATGTTTCAGAGTATAAGTATTCGTATTACCCAAGTGGTAATCTTGAATACAAATCAGAATATAAAAATGGTAGGCTTAATGGAATAACACGATACTGGGATGAAAAAGAAAACCTTATTTCAATGGCAACATATTCCAATGGAAAATTACATGGTGAATCAATATCTTACTTTTTAAATGGTAATATAAAGTATCAGATAAATTATTATTATGGTGAAAAAGATGGAGAAGAGAAATTCTATTATAATAATGGACAGCTAAAGTCAATTACTAAATATAAACAAGATAAAATTATCTCAGGTACAATAAGGTGGACAAAAACTGGAAAATTAATTCAACATTAGAAACATTATAAGATATATTTTAAAATCATTTTTTAGGGATATATAAATCAGTAATAGTTTCGTCTAAGATTTCAGCTGCATTTGAAAAAGTTTCTGTAAGGGATGGATGGGGGTGAATAGTTAGTCCTATATCCTCTGCATCTGCACCCATTTCGATTGCTAGCATTGCCTCACCAATCAGGTCACCTGCGTTTGGTCCGACTATGCCAACACCTAATATCTCTCCAGTTTTACTGTGAGTTAGAATCTTTGTTTTACCTTCAAAACGATCTAAAGCTATTGATCGACCACTTGCCTTCCATGGAAAATCACCTTTTTTGTATGATATACCACTTTCTTTGAGTTCATTTTCAGTTTTTCCAGCCCATGCTATTTCTGGGTCTGTATATATAACTGCAGGAATTGCTTTTGGTGAAAATGATGCAGATTTACTACCTGAGATTAATTCAGCAGCCACTTTACCTTCATGTGTAGCTTTGTGAGCCAACATAGGATCACCAGTAACATCACCAATTGCATAAATATTAGGTACTGAAGTTTGCCGTTGATTATTAACTATAATAAAATTTCTATCATTCGTTTCAATACCAATTTTTTCAAGATTTAATTTATCCGTGTTAGGTTTTCGTCCTACTGAAACTAATACTATATCATACAACTCATTAAAATTTGTACCATCTTTTTTTATAAAATTGACAATAAGCCCTTTTTTATCAGGTATTATTTTATCAACTTTTGTGGACAAATAAATTTTTTCTATTGTTTTGTTTAACTTATTATGAAGCGGTTTTACTAAATCAGAATCAGCACCTGGTAGAAGACTAGGCATAAATTCAACCACTGAAACTTGACTATTAAATGCAGCAAAAACACTACCCATTTCCAAGCCAATATACCCTCCACCAATGATTAATAGTCGGCCTGGAACTTTTTCAATATTTAATAGACCCGTTGAGCTTAATATTCTAGAATCATTAGGGAGATTGGGTATAGTGCTTGGTCTAGATCCAGTAGCAATAATACATTTATCAAATGAATAATTTATTTCAGTATTTGATTCTGTGACAATTATCTCGTTTTTTGATATAAAACGTGCCATTCCTGTAGTGTATTTTACACCTCTTAAATCAGCCATTTGCATAATACCTGAGTTAAGTTTACCAATAACAGATTCTTTCCATTCTTGTACTTTTGAAAAATCAATTTGTGGAGGGGTAAATTTTACTCCAAGATGCTCTACAGATTCAGAGTCTTCTATGACCTTCGCTAGATGCAATAGAGCTTTTGAGGGTATACAGCCTCTATTAAGACAAACACCACCAAGTTCTTTATTTTTATCGATTAGCAGTACATTCTTACCAAGATCGGATGCTCTGAATGCAGCAGCATATCCACCTGGGCCTGCTCCAATTATAATTAACTCATAGTGTGATTTAGATTTCATTTATTAAATTGGTTTTATGTTTTCTAAAACATCTGCAAACATTCGGGTGAACTTAACAGCACTAACTCCATCAATAACCCTGTGGTCATAAGATAAAGAAAATGGTAGCATTTTTCTTGCTTTGAATTTTTTATCTACATATACTGGTTCAATTTGCATTTTTGAGATACCCATTATTGCAACTTCAGGTGGATTAATAATAGGTGTAAAATAAGTTCCACCAAATCCACCGAGACTTGATATGGTAAAGCAGCCTCCTTGCATTTCGGATGGAGTTAATTTACCAAGTCGAGCTTTTTCACTTACCTGAGTTAATTCAATTGTAAGTTCTTTGATACTTTTTTTGTCAACATTCTTTATTACCGGAACAACTAAACCATTTGGTGTATCAACAGCAATACCTATATTTATGAAAGATTTCATAATAAGTTCTTTGCCATCACTACTTAAAGAACTATTAAACTCAGGCATTTTTTGTAAGACTCTAACGATAGCTTTCATGAAAAATGGAATATGTGAAACTTTTATATTTTTGTTTTTATTTATAGATTTTAGAGATTTTCGTAACTTATCTAACTGAGTTATATCTGCCTTATCAAATTGAGTGACATGTGGTATGTTTTGCCATGAATCTTGAAGTCTTTGGCCTGTGATTCGTTTTATTTTATTGAGACTAATTTTTCTTGTATATCCCCACTGGTCAAATTCAATTTCTTGACTTTTTTCTACATTAATTTTTTTCTGAACTGAATCTACTAATACCTCTTTTGAATTATCTACTGATTTTGGTTTATTAAGATAATCACTAACATAGTTTTGAACGTCTTCTTTAGTAATTCTCCCCTTGGGGCCTGAACCTATAATATCATCTAAATTACATCCCATTTCCCTTGCAAATCTACGAACACTAGGACTTGCAGATTTTATCTTTCCTAAATCATTTTGTTCTATTACATCGTGAGAGCTTTCTGTTACAGCTAATACATCATTAGTGTTTTCAATGATAGTTTTTTGTGGATTTGGCTGAGACTCTTCTTCATTTTCTGTAACTATTGGTTCAGAATCATGATTTATATCATTTGTATTATTTGCAGAGGAAAGTGATACAATTGGTTCACCAGGTGCAATAGATCCACCAACTTCTACATGCAGCTTATCAATTTCTCCAGCCTCTGTAGCTGGTATTTCCATAGATGCTTTATCAGTTTCAACAACAATTAAAATATCATCGATTGAAATTTTATCTCCAACATTAACAGAAACACTGCTTATTTCAACGGAAGTAATTCCTTCACCTAATTCTGGTAGTGATATTTCTTTCATTTTATTCCTAAATGGTTACTGGATTCGGTTTTTCTGGATTAATATCATATTTATTAATGGCAGCTTTTACTTTTGATTTTTGAATAAGCCCAATTTGGCTAAGTTGATTTAAAGCTGTGATTACAATATAATATTTATTTACCTCAAAAAAATTACGTAATTCATCTCTTGTTTCGCTTCGACCAAACCCATCAGTTCCAAGTGCTGTAAACCTGCAATTAACATAAGGTGCAATTTGCTCAGCTACAAGCTTCACATAGTCTGAAACAGCAATGACTGGTCCATTATCTGGATCAATACATGAGGATAAATACGATTCTTTGGGTTTATCTTCTGGATGTAAAGTATTCCACCTGACAATATCTTCAGCGTCTCTGTGTAGTTCACTGTAGCTGGTTACACTCCACACATCAGAATCAATATTCCAATCTTCTTTCAATAAATTTGACGCTGCTATAATTTCATTTACTAATGAGCCGCTAGCCAGGAGTTGAACTCTATGGTTTTTTTTGTTTTTTTCACCTGATAATAATTTATACATCCCTTTAATTATACCATTTTCTATCGACTCAGGCATTTGTGGATGAATATAATTTTCATTTTCAAGTGTAAGATAGTACATCACATCCTCTTGCTTTTCATACATACATTTCATACCATGTTGGATTATGATTGCAATTTCATATGCATATGCAGGATCATATGCACGAACATTAGGTATTACTGAAGCCATGAGATGACTATGTCCGTCTTGATGCTGAAGTCCCTCACCTGCCAAGGTAGTTCTGCCAGCTGTACCTCCAAGTAAAAATCCACGAGTTCTCATATCTGCAGCTGCCCAAATAAAATCACCAACACGTTGAAAACCAAACATTGAATAATAAATAAAAAATGGAATCATATTTGTTCTGTGAGTACTATATGACATACCTGCTGCAATAAATGATGATATAGCTCCAGCTTCACTTATGCCCTCTTCAAGTATTTGTCCATCTTTAGCTTCCTTATAGTATAAAAATTGTTCCGAATCAACAGGCGTATATTTTTGTCCAGAGTTTGAATATATTCCCAACTGTCTAAAAAGTGGGTCAATTCCAAAAGTTCTTGCTTCATCAGGGATAATTGGTACTATGTGTTTTCCAATTGACTTATCTTTTGTTACTAAGGTTAAAAGTTTTACAAAAGCCATTGTTGTTGAAATTTCACGACCGTTTGAACCTTCTAGTAGTTCATTGAAAAATGATTGGTCAGGTATTTCAAGAGGCATAGAATCATTTTTTCTAAAAGGTAATGAACCGCCTAAAGATTCTCGGTGTCTTTTTAAATATTTAATCTCGTCTGAATCATCTGAGGGTTTGTAAAAAGGAGCATTAACACAATCTTCATCAGAAAGTGGTATATCAAATCTTGATCTGAATTGTAATAATTCTTCTTCGTTAAGTTTTTTTTGTGAGTGTGTTATATTGCGTCCTTCACCGGCTTCTCCAAGACCATAACCTTTTATTGTTTGAGCTAAAATAACTGTAGGTTGATTTTTATGATTGGTAGCTTCATGGAATGCAGAGTAAACTTTTGCTGGATCGTGTCCACCAACATTTAACTTCCAGATTTCATCATCTGTAAGATGTTCAACCATTTTTAATAGATCTGGATGTGTACCCCAAAAATGTTCTCTTATATAAGCACCACCCTCAACAGTATATTTTAAACGATCTCCATCAACCATTGAATCTAAGCGATTGATTAGTAACTCACTATTTTGATTTTCAAAAAACTGGTCCCAATCTGATCCCCATATGACCTTAATTACATTCCAGCCGGCTCCCCTAAATGCACCCTCTAATTCTTGAATTATTTTACTATTACCTCTCACCGGCCCATCTAAACGTTGTAGATTGCAATTAACAACAAAAATTAGATTATCTAAATTTTCTCTAGCAGCAAGAGTAAGTGCTCCCAGTGATTCAGGCTCATCCATTTCACCATCTCCAAGAAATGCCCAAACTTTTCTATTAGTTGGTTTAATGAAACCTCTATCTATCATGTAATTCATAAATCGTGCTTGATAAATAGCCATAATTGGCCCTAGGCCCATTGAAACTGTAGCAAACTGCCAAAAATCTTGCATTAACCATGGATGAGGGTATGAGGATAGACCTCCATCGTCTGATAATTCTTGTCTGAAATTAGCTAAATGTTTTTCTGAAATTCTTCCTTCTAAAAATGCTCTTGCATAAATACCTGGAGATGCATGACCTTGAAAAAATACCATATCTCCGCCATTTAATTCATATCCTTTCATGAAATGATTGAATGCAACTTCGTATATAGTTGCTGCTGAAGAGAAAGAGGAAATATGTCCTCCAATGCCATTATTTACTCTATTTGCTCTAACTACCATTGCCATTGCATTCCAGCGAATTAAAGATTTGATGCGTCTTTCAATATCACGATCACCAGGAAATTTCTGTTGTTTTGAAAGTGGAATTGTGTTTACATAAGCCGTGTTTGGACTATATGGCATTTTTACACCATTTCTTCTTGCAAACTCAATCATTTTTTCAATTATAAAATGAGCTCTATCAATACCTTGGGTATTTAAAATACCTTTTATAGAATCTATCCACTCCCT
>MDTA01008771.1_pt1 | contig 16058 bp, 6 predicted proteins | sample 811151 | NCBI WGS metagenome assembly MDTA01 (sample SAMN05326648, study PRJNA326480) | marine metagenome | isolation source: seawater | place: Indian Ocean: South | collected 2010 | reverse complement strand
TATTTTAAGCCATGGTATAATAGGTGAAATTACAGAAAATGGTGCGGGGCTTTATCTTTCAAGCGAAATAAATAAAATGAATTTATATTCCAAAATTGGATTTCACTTTGAACGTTCAAATAAAATAAAAGTTGATCCTTTTTACAATACCCAGAATCCTGGATTTAAAAAAACTATTGGAGCTATAGGTATTGGCTTTAGAAAATCAATATTTAAAAATTCTTTTTCAAGAAATATTAATTTAAACGTTATTTCAGAATATACAATTGGAAATACACTGCAAAATTTATTAAAAAGCAATTTTAATAAGGATTATAATCGTTTTACTGTTGGTTTATCTTTTCAAATATTTAATGGTGATATTTTTAAAAGGTATGACTTTTGTTTTCAGAATAGTAATTCAATAGAAGGAATATTTTTAATTAGAATTCATTTCATGAAAAATTTTTAGCTAAAAGTGAAGAAATGTTTATTTTGCAATATAATTTTGGGTGAAATTCCTTCTGAAAAAGTCTTTGAAGATAATGATACGTTTGCTTTTAAGGATATAAATCCTGTTGCACCTATTCACATATTAGTTATACCTAAAATACACATATCAGGATTAAATAATTTGAATTTTAAAAATTTTTATATTGTCGAAAAAATTATGAAAACCGCAAAAAAAATATGTAAAAATGAGAGAATTAAACAAAGTGGGTATAGATATATTTTTAATTCTGGAGAAAATGGTGGACAAACAGTTAATCATTTACATTTACACATCATTGGTGGTCGACGTTTAAAATGGCCTCCGGGATAAAAAAATAATGTATATATCAAAAGTTCATTTACAGGGATTTAAATCTTTCCTTAATAAAACTGATCTGACATTTGGTAGAGGAATCACATGTGTGGTTGGTCCTAATGGATGTGGGAAAACTAATATAGTAGATTCAATCAGATGGATTTTGGGTGAACAAAAGTCATCTGTTTTGCGATCTAATAAAATGGAAGATGTAATTTTTAACGGATCTCATAAGCGTAAACCTGTAAGTTATTGTGAAGCATCATTGATGCTTCACAATGAAGGACGACTACCTGTTGAATATACGGATATTGAAATTACTAGAAGACTATTTCGTAGTGGGGAAAGTGAGTATCTTATGAATAAGGTACCTTGTCGCCTGAAAGATATTAACAATCTTTTTATGGATACAGGTATGGGTTCAGGGGCATATTCAGTAATTGAATTGAAAATGATTGAAACGATTTTATCTCAAAATGCATCTGATAGAAAGCACCTTATAGATGAGGCAGCAGGTATAAATCAGTATAAACAACAAAGACATCAAACTCATAGAAAACTTGAGTTGACACGGGTTGATTTAAATAGGGTAAATGATATTTTAATTGAATTAGAGAAGAATGTAAATAGTTTAGCACGTCAATTAAAGAAATATGATAGACATGAAAAAATGATGAGTGATCTTAAACAAAAATCTTTTTTATTAGCAAGCTCGCAGTATCAAATGTTAACATCTGAAATTAATCCAATTATAGACTCAATAAAAAACAAAAGAACTACCTATACAAATTTATCCTCTCAGATGTCAATTGATGAAGACCTTGAAAAGAAAATACAATTACGTTATGATAATGCACGGTCCAAATTGAATGATTTAAATAATAATTTAAAAGATATATCAAAAAATATATTGGAAAAAAATCAAAATATAATTATTTGGACCGAAAATATAAAATCTAATGAGGGAAGAATTCATCAAAATAACGATGAAGCCAAACAAATTGAAACTCAACAAAAATCATTAAGCTCTCAGTTAAACGATATGAAAAAAGAGCTTTCTGTCGTTATACCTGAAATAGTTAGTAGAAGAAAAATATTTGAAAAAGAAAAACTTATTTTTCAAAAATTAAAACAAGAAAATGAAATTGAAATAAATAAATATAAATCAAAACAAGCAGAGTTTGACGATCATTTAAAATTTATATACCAAAAAGAAACAGAATTTAAATTAAATGAAAACTCATTAGATTCTAAATTAAATTCTCTGAAAAATTTAAAGATAAGAGCCTCAGAATTAAAAATTCGAAAATCAAAAATAATTGATGAGATTACTCATTTTAAAAAAAATATTAGTATTATTGAAAAATTTTTAAAGAATCTCTTAATAAAAGTTAATGATGTAAAACGTAAACAATATGAATTAAATGAAAAATTAGAAAAAACTAATCATAATATTTTTGAATTAAAGCAAAAAAATGATCAATTAAATTCGAAGATTAATTTATTTAAAAGCATTTTAAAGTCTAGAGGAGATCAAGAATCAGGTTTAATTTTTATTGAAAAAAATAAGTCAAATTATAGTGGTATAATTGGAATATTATCAGATTTAATTGAGATTCCAGAAGAATTTCATCGTGCTTCAGAAGCAGTTATGGGTGAATTAAAGAATGCTGTTATTGTAAATAAAATTTCTACTGGAAAAAAAATACTTGATGATTTGAAGAAGAATGATGGAGGTGCTTTAACAATAATATCCTTAGATATGGTAAGGCCCATAGCTATTAAAAAGAAAAATCAATTTTTAAAATTAATAAAGTATAATAAAAGTATAAGTAATTTAATTAATCATATATATGGCCATGTTAAAATTGTAGATACCTTATCAAATATTTTAGAAAATTCAGATTATTTAGTCACAAAGAGCGGTGATATATTAAAAAATGGTTACCAATTGAGAGGTTCCTCGATAAAAAATAAATTATCTGTTTTGGGAAAGAAAAAAAATATAGATTTGATGATAAAAGAAAGGAAAAAAAATCAAGTTAAAATAGAAAAATTCACATTAGATTCTAAAAAAATAGAAAAAAAATGTGATAAAATTAAATTAGAAATTTCCAAATTAGAGGAAGAAATTGAAATAAAAATATCTCAAAAACAAAAATTAGAGATAAAACTTTCTAGTTGTGAGGCAAGTCAAAATCATATTATAGAAATTAAAAAAGAGAACGAAAAAGAGTCTCACAATTTGAATATAATAGTTAATTCATTGAAAGTGTCGTTAGATAAAAATATTAAAAAAGTCAAAGAATTAGTTAATGTAAAAAATGACCTCAAGAAAGTAATTGAAGAAATATCAAAGAAAGTTGAGAATTATAGAAAAAAAACAAATATTCAACAAGAGATCTCTCAGAAAAAGCAATTAAATCTATTAGAATATGAAAAAGAAAAAACTTCTATAGAGTTAAGAATTAGTTCATTTAACACCAGAATTGAAGAAAATAAAAGACGAAGAGAACGAATTACTGATATAAATGAACAACTAAGAAATAAAAATAATGATTTATCTAAAAAGCTTAATCTTGAAAAAGAGCTTAAGCTTAATATTATTAATGAACAAGAAAAATTAAGTGATATTAAATCAACACTGGAAAGTAAATATAATCATGCATATCAGCAATTAAAAGAATTACAACAAAATATGCGTAGTCATCATAAATTAAAAGAAGAAAGAATATTTGATATTCAGAAAATGGAGTTAAAACTTTCTAGCTTAAAAAATGATAGAAAAAATATTGTTGATAACATATATCAAAAATTTGCTATTACAGTTGAAGAACTAAAGAATTTTGAAAATAAAAATATTAATACCGAAGAATTAATCAGCGAAATAAAATCTTTAGAAAGATCAATTGATCGAATAGGTCCAATTAACATGGCCATAAAAGAAGAGCATGAAAGAGAAAACGAACGTTTGATATTTATTAAAAATCAAGTAAATGATTTAGTTGAATCAGAAAAAAAACTTATTCAGACAATAAGGCGTATTGATGATGAAGCTAGAACTAAATTTACCGAAACGTTCAATCAAATAAAGAAAAATTTTAAAATTACTTTTAGAAGATTTTTTGATGGTGGAGAGGGTGATATAAAAATAGACGAAGAATTTGACCCACTAGAAGCAGATATTGAAATAATTGCTAAACCACCTGGAAAACGTACCCAATCATTAAAAATGCTTTCTGCTGGTGAGAAAGCACTTACTGCAATATCTTTATTGTTTGCTATATATCTGGTAAAACCAAGTCCATTCTGTATTCTTGATGAAGTAGACGCGCCTTTAGATGATAGAAATATCAAAAAGTATACAAAAGTATTGAGAGAATTTGCCCAAAATACGCAATTTATAATTGTAACACACAATAAGCTTACAATGGAATCCGCAGATTATTTATATGGAGTTACGCAAGAAGAAGAAGGCGTATCCAAATTAGTTTCAGTCAAACTTAAGAATAATTCTCAATTTAATTTTTAATATTATTTGTGAAAATATCTAATAGAATATTAATATTAATAATATTCAATCTTTATTTCTTTATGAAATTTTGAATAGGTTAGTGTGATAAAACTTTTAGTATTTTTTATTGCATCAGTATATAGTTTTGAAAAAATTGATGTTATCTCTCCGAAAGTCATATTATCTGGGTTGAAAAGTGAATTTATTGTTGAAATTCAAGATAGTTCACTTATTCCTATTCAAATAAATATCGAAAATAAAAAATATTTGATAAAAGATATTGAGCAAGTTATTTCTCATACTTTTAAAAAAGCTGGTTTTTTTGAGATATACTATTTAGATGATGATACTTATAAAGTTATCGATGAAATTTCAGTTATATCAAATATATTATCTATATTTCCTACTTTTATTGCAATATTTATAGCATTGATAACAAAACAAGCTATACCGGCGTTATTTTTAGGTATTTGGTGTGGTTCTTTTATTATCAATGGTTTTTCTTTTTATAATATATTTAAATCTCTTTTTGAGTCATTTGATACATATATTATTCAATCTATAGTCCCAAAAGATGGTGACCCAAGTCATATAACTATTATTTTTTTTTCAATGATGCTTGGAGGAATGATAGGAATAGTGAATAAAAATGGTGGTGCAAAGGGTATAGTTAAACTGATAACAAAATGGTCGTACACATCACGCCGAGGACAATTATCCACTGTGATTTTTGGGACAATATTTTTTATTGATGATTATGCAAATACTCTTATTGTTGGTAATACAATAAAGCCTTTGACCGACAAACTAAGAATATCTAGGGAAAAACTAGCATATATCATTGATACAACTGCTGCACCAATTGCATGTATAGCATTGATCTCTACTTGGATAGGATATGAAGTTGGATTAATAAATGATGCAATTTCTAAATTGGGTATTCAAAACATGAATGGTTATGGTATATTTTTACAATCCATCAAATATAGCTTTTATCCGATATTATCATTGTATTTTGTGTATTTAATAATAATAATTAGAAAAGATTTTGGTCCAATGTATCAAGCTGAAAATAAAGCAAGGAAAAATCAAATTAATTATAAGAAAAATTTAAAAGAAAATTTAAAAAAATCAAATACTTTTAAAAGTGATAATTCATACACAAATCCTCTCAATGCTATTTTACCTATAATTATTGTAATTTTAATTACATTTTATGGATTATATACCACAGGATATGGTAACTCGCTTTATGAAATATTTGGTAACGGAGATCCATATTTAGCTTTAACATGGGCATCCATCGGTGGTGTATTTTGCTCAGTAGTAATTACTCTCTTTCAAAATATTTTAACATTAAATGAAATTATCGAAGCATGGTATGAAGGTTTAAAATCAATGCTTTATACTATGATAATTTTAATCTTAGCGTGGGCATTATCTAGTATAACAGAAATTTTAAAAACTACTGATTTTTTTATTACAATTTTAGGCAACAGGATTCACTTTGGATTGTTACCTACTATAATATTTATTGTCTCTGCATTGACTTCATTTTCAACTGGAACAAGTTGGGGAACGATGGGAATATTAATGCCTATAACTATTCCTTTGGTTATATCAATATTAGATTTAAATGGTGGAGTTTCAGATACGAACATCCATATTTTGTATGCTTCAGTTTCTGCTGTATTATCAGGTTCTGTGTGGGGTGATCATTGCTCCCCAATTTCAGATACCACTATATTATCCTCCACAGCCTCAGGCTGTAATCACATAAGTCATGTGAAAACTCAAATTCCTTATGCGTTAGTTGTTGGTTTGATTAGTATATTATTTGGCTTGGTGCCAATTGGATTTGGGGTGTCATGGTGGATATGTTTGTTGATGGGATTTACTACATTAATAATTATTCTTAATTATTTTGGAAAAACTATAAAAAATTATTCTATAGAAAGTGAATTATGATTAAAAAAATATTTAGTATTCTAATTTTAGTATTTTTTATTAGCTCTTGTGCAGTTAATAATAATATAAAAAATAATAACGAATTAAAATTTGATGAAATATTAAAGATAGATTCAAAAATTAAATCAGGTGTTTTAGATAATGGTATGAAATATTATGTTCAAAAAAACGGAAAACCTGAGAATAAAGCTGAATTACTACTTTTAGTAAATGTTGGATCAATTTTAGAAGAGGACAATCAGCAAGGAATTGCTCATTTTGTGGAACATATGGCATTTAATGGAACAGAAAAATTTCCAAAACAAGACTTAGTAAATTATTTAGAGTCTATTGGTCTAAAATTTGGACCGGACTTGAATGCATTTACAAGTTTTGATATGACGGTATACATGCTACAAGTACCTACTGATGATTCTTTGAAATTTAATACTGCATTTCAAATTTTAGAGGAATGGTCTCATAATTTAACAATGGATCATGAGGAAATAGATAAAGAGCGTGGTGTTGTTTTAGAAGAATTAAGAATTGGTAAAGGTGCCAGAGAAAGAATGATCAATAAAGTATTACCTGTATATCTCAAAGGTTCAAAATACGCTGATCGACTTCCTATAGGTAAAGAAAATATTATCAAGTCATTTGATTATTCTGTAGCTGAGGAATTTTATGAAGATTGGTATCGTCCTGATTTGATGGCAGTTGTTGCTGTTGGTGATTTTGATTCAGATGAAGTTGTGCAAAAGATAAAAAATCAATTTTCTCAAATTCCACCTCATCCAAATCCAAAAGAAAGAAAAGAATACAGCGTACCGTTACATACTGATACTAGGTACTTGATAGTGACAGATCCTGAAGCAACAACTAGCTCAGTTACTGTTACTTATAAGTTTCCAAAAAAGATTTTTAATAATTCAGTGAATGATTTTAAAAATGAACAACTGATTAAAATGTTTACAGAAATGTTAAATAGCAGATTGACAGAAAGGACCAAGGATCCTGAATCAGCACTTTTATATGGATATAACTACACGGGGAGTTGGGTAAGAAATATAGACGGTTTTAATATCGGAGCCGGTGTTAAACCTAATATGATTGAAGAAGGATTAGAAGAACTGTTGGTTGAATTAGAGCGTGTTTTAAGACATGGATTTACAAAGTCTGAATTTGAAAGACAGAAAAGAACAAATCTTAAACAAATTGAAAAATTGTATAATGAAAGAGATAAAACGAATTCAGGTGACATTCGATGGAAATTTTTAGATATGTTTTTTGAGAATAAAAATATAATTTCTATTGAAAAAATGTACAATTTAATGAATGAAATAATACCAGGACTTGAGGTGGGTGATTTAAGTTATTTTACAAATAGGATAAAAAAATCGACAAGTAAAGTAATTACTGCAGAATTTCCTGAGAAAGAAAATATTATTACTCCTGATGATGAAGATTTAAAAATTGTTGATGCTAAACTTGATACTATGAATATAGACCCATACATAGATAAAGTGATCACATCACCATTACTTGCGCAAATTCCTTTACCAACTAAAATTAAAGATTACAAATCTTACGAGGATGTTGGAATTATGGAATTCAGATTAGAAAATGGTATAAAAGTATTATTAAAACCTACTGACTTTAAAAATGATGAAGTTTTATTTAATGCTTACAGTAATGGAGGATATAGTTTAGTTGATGATGAAAATTTTATTTCAGCTAAATATGCATCAGATATAATTATTGAGAGTGGGTTATCAGATTTTGATAAAGTTGAATTAGATAAATATCTTAGTGATAAACAAGTCAATGTCGTTCCATTTATTAAAGAAATGAAGGAAGGTATGTATGGATCGAGTAATATTTCAGATTTAGAAACCATGTTTCAATTAATTTATCAATATTTTATGGAGCCAAGAAAAGACGAAAAAGCATATAATGCAATGATTGAAAATATGAAAGGAACAATTGCAAATAGAAATGCACGTCCTGAAAATGTTTATAGAGATTCAATATCATATGTTATGAGTGATAAACATTTTAGAGGACGCCCCATGAACGTTGATTTAATCAATGAAATTAGTTTAGATTCAGCTTATAATATATATTTAGATAGATTTAGTGATGCAAGTGACTTCACTTTTGTTTTTGTGGGTTCTATTGATCCAAATAATTTAATGCCTCTTGTTTTAACTTATTTGGGTAATCTACCATCTAAAGGTAGGACTGAAAATTGGAAAGATGTTGGTATTCGCTATCCTAAAGGAAATATTACAAAAAATATACAAAAAGGAATAGAAGATAAGAGTTCTGTGCAATTAAGATTTACCGGGAATATGGACTGGAATAGAGAAAATAGATTTCTTATGAAATCTATGACTTCTGCTTTTCGAATTAAATTGAGAGAAATATTACGAGAAGATATGGGAGGTACATATGGTGTTTGGGTTGGTGGGTATCCATCAAATCAGCCAATTGAAACTTATCAATCAATAATAGCATTTGGTTGTGCGCCAGATAATGTTAGTTCTATGGTAAATGAAGTATTTAAGCAAATTGATAAACTAAAGAACGAAGGTATCGATCAAATTTATTTGGAAAAAGTTATTGAATCAGAAAAAGTTGAATATGATAAAAATATTAAAACAAATAATTATTGGATGAATATAATTTCATCTTATGATGAGTATAAAGAGCCATTTTCACAGATATACAAAAGACAAGAATTATATGATTTATTAAATAATGAAAATATTAAAAAAAGTGCTAAAAAATATTTTGATTTAAATAATGTTGTTAAAGCATATTTATTTCCTGAAAATTTTGATGTTACAATTTTAAATAATTTAGAAGAGGACAATAAAAGTTCGAAATCCGATCTTCAAAATTTCATGGAAAATGATAATAATACTGATTCTGATAGTTTATGGATAGAATATATAATTAAACCAAGATATACTCTATCTACTATTGCAAAAGAAGAATATGGACAAGCTCGTCAATGGAAAAATATTTATTCCTGGAATAAAGAGAAAATAGGAGATAATCCAAATAGAATAAAACCATATCATAGCATTGATTTATTAAAAGAATCCAAAGATTTTGTCGATTTTGAACCTGATTATTACATTCACAAAGTAATAAAAGGTGAAAATTTATGGAGTATATCCAAAAAAGAGTACGGTGATGAATATGCTTGGATTATTTTATATTGGGATAATGTAACTTTAATTGAGGATTATAATGGAATACTTAAAGAGGGTATGGAACTAAAAGTAAGAACAGAAATATGGCCTCAGGATTAATATATGGTATCTAGCTAGTATATTAATAACTAATTATACTGAGAATTTTGTGTGAAAAAAGCGGAAACTATTCCGCTTTTTTCGTAGAAGTTTTTTTTGTAGGTACTTTTTTTACTGCTTTCTTAGTAGCTGTTTTCTTTGCTACAACTTTCTTGGTAGCTGTTTTCTTTGCTACGACTTTCTTGGTAGCTGTTTTCTTTGCTACGACTTTCTTTGCTTTTTTTAGTCTTTCTTGATATTTAGCTTCTGCTTGTTTTTTAAGTCTAGCTTTTCGTTTGTTTCTTAAATATGATCTTCTTTTTTGACCATTTTTACCATCGTTAGATTTACCACCGTTTCTTTTATTGTCGCTCATCTCTGTCCTTAAAATATTTTAATTAATTGTGTAATATAATTTATTGATTTAATATTATTTGTACTAATAAAACAATATCAATAATATTTAGCTCATTATCCTCGTTTATATCGCCATTATATAGGTATTCGTTTATTAATATATTATTTACTAATAGTACAATATCTATCACATTTAAATCTTCATCATTATTTATATCACCTATAATATTATCTTCTAAAGTGATAAGTATTGGAATATCTGTAATGATTTGATTAGGATCATTTGATATGATATTTAAATTTCCAGAATATTCTCCTAAATTAATATCATTTGAATCAAAAATTAATGAAATTGTCTCTTGATTGTTAGGCCCAATTATTCCGGATAATGGAGAAACTGTTATCAATGGAGAATTATATTGAGAGCTTAACATAATTGTCATCTCACTTTGTAAATAATTATTGTTAAAAGCAATTTGAAGTCCATCGTTTGAATACAGGTTTTGTATTCCAATAGTGTTATTCGAGGCATCACTGACTATTTTATAATTAAGGTAAATATTACCACTTGGTTCCAAAATAACTTGGAATGTTTCTGGATTACCACCACCATAATGTTCAACTTCTTGCCATTGAACTATGAATCTATTTTCAGCAATGTGATAATATATTTGACCATTTGATCCTGAGTGGGATGGATTTAAATCATCCCAAAATGGAGCAACAAAGTTATTAATTTGTCCCTCTACAGGTATAGGTTGGTTAGTATATGCAGTTTCTGTTGATGTAAAAGAAATAAAGCCATTTGAACATATGTTAACAGTATTGTAATAATTACCATAAAAGTTAAAATCAAATCCTATGTTGATTGGACCTTCACTTAAATCATCACCATAGCTGATAGTTGAGCCGATATTACTGATTTCAAACCAATTATAGGCAGGCCCATTGAGTTCATTACTATCAATCCATGAATATCCATATAAATCTGGCCCACCAAGATCACGATTAGACTCAATTCCATTTCTAGTATCAATCTCACCTTTTCTTAATTTTGAATATAAATTATTGGTTAATGCGTTCATTTCATTGGAACTAATTGCTGTTTCTATTGTATACTGTAAATTATCTGTTCCTGTATTGAAAATAGTAAATTCATCGCTCATTGTTTCATTTTGATTCATAGTAATTATTAATTCTTCAATATTTACAACAATGTTTGGAGAGGAAGGAGGCCCTAGAGGCGGAAATGTGATTAAATCTATCCATGCTTTGTCTTGGCCACTATTAACTGATCCATCTTTTGTATATACCCAGCGAAATATATTTTCACCTACATTAACTGGATAGATAAATTTTTCCCAACTAATTTCGCCAGACCATGAATTTATTTCATTATTGTTTATGTAAAATTTTAAATAATCATAATTTATTTCAGATGACACCTTGTAATGAAAGCTGATACTGTCATCTAGAGCAACATATGTAGAAAAAATTAGCTCTGTAATCTGATTATTTGCTATTGAACCTGAGCTAGCACTGTGATTACCCTCATATGATTCACTTGATATAACCCAATTTGAATTTCCAGAGAATTCCCAATTATTGCTATCAAAACTGTTTGTTTCAAAATCTTCTACAGTGACTCCAATAGGAATATAAAAAGAAAAGTTCTCATTATAATAATCGGTGTTTGTTACATCCAAATTAAAAGGTATGATATGTTCTAATTGAGAGAATTCATTTATTGTTATGCTGAATGATGCAAACTCTGATGAGTTTGGATCTAATCTTTCTATTATGTGAGTGCTTAGATTAATGGTGGTAAACTCATCCTCAGTTGATAACGATAAAATTAAATTTTCAATACTTGCGCCACCATTATTCGATAAAACTACCCCCATTTCGACTGTATCTCCTGGATTAATTTGTCCATTTCCTGAGTTGATAATAGTTTGACTTAAGGTAATTTCTGGAGCAAAAGCTGTTAGCGAAATAGTATACTCCCATGAATTTTGATTATTATTTATGGTTACCAAAATATTTAAGGGATGATTGTTTGCAATATTTTCTTGAACAGAAAAAGATAAATTTGAAATGTTAAGTGTATTCTCAGGAAGCAAATCTTCTAAATTATTTGATTCTCCATTAATTATATTTAACTGATTATCATCACTTGAGATTAAAATATCATAATTATTTAAAAGTTCATTTCCCAAATTTTTTAGTGTTAATGAAATTGTGACTTCTTCACCATTTTCTATTATGTCATCATTATCGGAGCTAGTTATTGAATATTCTTCAATAATGGGATAAGGGCCATTAGCATTACCAATATCAATTGTACCGATGTATGGTTCTTTATTTTGTGCTGTGACTGTAATATACGCCGTTCCAGGTTCGGTTATTGGGTAAATATCCATAACTACATTATTATATGATCCCGTGAATGCCGATCCATATAGTTCTCCATTCATGTATAGCGCAACGTGTGAATAAGGATCTGATGTTATATTTATTTGATTTGATCCTAGTTGTATTATTGGAGGGTGAGTTACGTTATTTATGGATGGTATTCCTAAATACGTCATTATTGAGGGATCTCCCATAACATGATATATTTCCCAATAATATGATTCCAAGTTACCGTCTTCCTCAGATACTGCAAGATTACCTGCCATATTTATAGCATCATTTACGATAAACCATTGTTCTTCAGGCTCACCATTTTTATGAAAAAGACCATCATAAACTCCAACACCACTGTTTTCGTATGTAGGATTGGCCGATATATTTCCAGAACCAACTCCCCACCAAAAATCCTCATTCCAATATGTATTATTTGTCCCACCGACGTATCCAATTGCACCTTTATTCGCAACTCTTAACACAGCTTCTCCAAACGACAGTTCTTGATCAAAAGCAGTCGAAGTGCAACAGTTTCCTATCATTAAATTATATTGATTTAAATTTGTCATATTAGCCACATCTGTCACAGAAAAACTTGGATCTGCCCATCCATTTGTACTGCAATGTGCAGTATAGTTTGCAAAACCAACGCCTTGGTTATAATCTTGAATGATTAATGATGCAGCATTTGCCTCATCTGATTCTGGGTACAAATATGTGTATGAATTTATATCATTTGTTGAATTAAAATAATATTCATTTCCGTAATTTATTTGACCGTTTCCATGAGTAGCTGCATAATATGAATCAACACCAGATACTAATAGAACATTTTGTAAATATGAAGGGTCAGGCATCATATATTTCTCGTATTCTATTGTTTTGTTCAATTGAGCTTCTAGCTGATTTGGATTTTCTGCAGAAAAACGACCACGATAAATATCCGGTATCATATCATTTGTCATTTCTGTGTAATATAAGTCTGTTGGATGAGATCCTGTCGTACCATTGAACGTTGGGACTTGCGCGACATCACCAACAAAAAGAACAAATGATGGAGGCGATAAATTATTAGGGGGATTAAAATATAAATCCTCTACATGACTCTTTATATTTTCTGTAGATGAGCCGATGTCTAACGTATTTGCTAGTAAAACATTGAACCCTTTTTGTTTTTTCCAGCTTATGAAATCATCTAAATAATTTATAAAAACAGGGTTAGAAATTATGAGATATGTAACATTATGATTTGAAATTGATTCTCTGTTGTTTGAATCTGAAAAGTTACTAATTTGATTATATGTGGATAAGAAATATGGACAGTAATATTTCTTTTTTATTTCTTGTGTTAAATTAATATTAGCACCGTCAAAAAATATTTGAAAATCAATTTCACTATAAATTTTAACGACTCCCGTTACTGGATTATAATTGACTGGTTTTATGATTAAATTTGCAACTCTAACACCACGCATTTGACCTTTAATCTTTACCTCAATTAAATCTCTATTAATGAACTCATCTACTTTATAAAGATTTTTGTCAAATTTAAATTCAATATCTTGAGGTGATTGACTTTTAGAAACAGAAGGTTGACTTGGAAAAATATAGTTACTTTTACCAAGATCTGATATTAAATATTCCTCAACTTTATAACTTTGAATTTCAACACGCGCTGTCGCTGATTGTGGAATTTCAATTAATTGGTTGATCTGGGGTAATTGAGGGGAACCAACCTTCTTAGATGAGTGATATCCCGGTATCCTAATTTGTAAATATTGATTTTGTTCTGCTATAATTTCGGATGTTTCGATTTCACCAATTATGACTTTAATATTTTCTTGATAGTTATTAACTGAGTTAAAAGTCAGAGAGGTTTTTTCATCACTTATTATTATGTTTTCACTGAATAGGAATGAACAAAAAAGTATAATTAGCCTTATCAAATTTACTCCTTAAATGAGAATTAGATTTACAAGTTGCACAATGTCTAATACATTAACATTTTCATCTTGATTTATATCACTGACATTTAACAGGTAACTGTCGTTTGATCCGTATAATATAATATTAACGAGTTGAACAACATCTAAAATATTTAATTCTCCGTCAGAATTTAAATCACCTAGGTTCGATGTATCATCTAAACTGATTAATGATATGGGGTATGCCTGGCTTAGATTCCCATTTGAAGAAAAATTAACATATGAGTAATATTCACCTGAAGCTAAATTATTATTTTCGAATAAAATATTTAATAGTTGTGTTTCACCTTGTCCAAGTTCCCCGGAAAACTCATGATTACCTATGTTATTTATACCATTCCAATTAGGAGATTGAGCATAATTTAAAGACTTATTATCATCTACCCAGCCCGATGATACAAAAGTTGACTCATACATAATTTTTTGACCTACTGTGCCCGATTCATCCTGCATGCCAATTGTTGGTGAAAAGTTACCGTTAATGGTATTATAATGAATATTTATTCGTCCATCTTTATATAAAATAGTTTGAAAATCATAGTTCGAGTCTGTATAACTAGCACCTGGCCAATGTGATACATTATTAAACCAAACTACTATTTTATCAGGAAATAAAGAATAATAAACTTCACCACTACACTGATTACAATTATCATTTGATGGGTTTAGATCATCCCAAAATGGAAAAATTGCAGGTTTTGGAGCAGTAACGCTTGGAATATCGATATTTTCCCAATTTGAATTGTCTTCGCCAAAACCAATCCATCCATTTGCATTGATGATTAAATCTGAGTATGATTGCCCATAAAACGGAAAATCAAATCCTAATTCTATCGGATCTCCTGATACGTCATTGTTTGGGAAAATTACTTGAGTTGAATTATCTGAGATATCTATCCAATTTGTGTTTAATTCACTGCTTATATCCGAATCAGTCCACCAATAACCACCATCATCAACATTACCACCAAAGGCATTGAAAGGTGTGATTTTTAAGCTATATGTAAGAACTGATTCTTCTTCACCGTTATTTGAAATTCTGATTTGAGTTGAACTATTTTGGCCATTATTTAATTCAGTACTCAAATTTCCAACATCAAGAACAGCCAATGGATCGGGTAAGTCTATTGCATCAATACCATTTACGTAGTTTTGCCCGGTGTTATCTGGATCAAGATAGTTATTCATACCAAGATCCCAAGATGTACTTATTTTACCATATGTATCATAGCCAAAATTTGTACATGAAGCAACACCTCCGTAAAGCTGACCAATTATTCTTTGAGTATTTCCATCAAACAATGGAGAACCTGATGAACCTGGTTCTGTCGTTCCGTCATCCCAACTATCCACATCCCAATAATTACCTGAATTTGTTGCATTATTATAGTCGAATGATATCTTTTTTATGTCTCCACTAGGATGATGTATTCCAACCGGTGTAACAGGGGTATTTCCACCAGCATCCCAACCTGCATAATGCACATTATAATCTAGTGGTGGATTTTCGTTCAGTTCTAATAAAGCAAAATCAGAACTTGAACTATTTGCTAAAAGTGTTGATCCTGAAACAGTCATATTTGTTGGACCATTTTGGTTTGTACAAGTTGCACTTTGGTAATTAAACATAAATATCCATGAATCATTACCACCCAGACAATGATTTGCCGTTAAAAAGTATGGTGTTAAATCTTGTCTCGTGTTATTAACAAGTGAGCCCGTACAAATTCTTGATCCTCCTGAAGTTAATATCATTGCTA
>MDTA01011599.1_pt1 | contig 16081 bp, 20 predicted proteins | sample 811151 | NCBI WGS metagenome assembly MDTA01 (sample SAMN05326648, study PRJNA326480) | marine metagenome | isolation source: seawater | place: Indian Ocean: South | collected 2010 | reverse complement strand
CGTGAAAGAAGAATTTCCAGAACTTAGTCGTCAAGACTTGATGAAAAAGATTGGAGAAATGTGGACTGCAGAGAAAGAGAAACAGTAAGCAAAAAAGAAAAAAAGAGAAAAGGGTGAAAACCTTTTTTCTTTTTCATTACGATGTATTATATACAAAAGAATAAACAGTTTTTTTAGAAGTTTTATATAATTAAAAAAAAGTACATTTCAGTGATTTTATAAAAATTTATAAAATTTTTTTAAAAAATAAAATATTTTTAAGAAATGTACTTTTTTTATAGATAATGATATATAAATTTTTAGATTATTTACTTTCATATAATATCGATTTTTTCCCAAAATTTGAATATAAAGACGATGAATATGGTTATTGGAAATTAATAAAAAGTTCAGATAATACTAATACTATTTATAGTATTCCAAATCACAGAATTTGGGTTAAATACTACTAAAAAAATAAGATTTTGATAGCAAGAGAAATAATACAATAAATGTAAATATGCGTATTAATATGTTACTTGGATGTTTAAAAATAAATGAAAGATAAAAAATTTAATATAATATTATAAGTAGATACGAAATGTCTAGTAATTTAATAGAATTAATCCGCGCTTTAAATAATTCGGAACAGTTTAAATCACCTAAAAAAGGTTTTTTAATACAAAATGAAAAGTGTAGTGGTTTAAATTGTTTAAATGAAGGTACAAAAAAATTAATTGCGATAGCAGATACATTTCATGATTTTAGTCATTTGCAAAAAAGTAATCTATTTTCGAATTGGACATATAAACCAGGAAATAATTTATTAAAAAAATGGGCATTAAATATTATTCAAAATATAGATATATCAAGAGAAACAGAAACATTTAATAAACAAACTATAATAAATATTATATTTTCAAATCCAGAAGAATTTGTATATTTATATTTATATTGGAATGACTTTTTTTATTATAAAAAAGGTTCTGATATAGAAGATATAAAAGAAATTGATGCCAAGACAAATATTATTATTTTAGATATGCCAAATAATTGTGGTAATAATGAAGAAGATATAAAAGAAAAAAGTAAAGAAATTGTGAAAAATTATTTTGAAAAAATACAAAATAATAGTGAATTTAAATTTAAAAATAGTGGTAAAATAAAAGAAAATGATTTAGCATATACTATGGATCAAGGTGGTAAAGATGAAATATTTACGTCAGGTAATTTTTGGAAAATTCAAGGTTTAGCATGGGCGTATGATAATTCACAACAAATTGATTATGATGAATTAAAAGAACTATATGAAAATTCTTTTGATAAATTAGCATATGATACAAAAAATCTTAATTTAAATGAAGGTGAGGCAATGTTGGGAATAGAAGAAATAAAATTTTTTGAAGAATATTTTCAATGGATAAAAAACCAAACTGGAAAAAAAATAGAATATAATATGCGAAATAAAAGAAATTTAAAAAATATAATACAACACATTATTTCTTATCAGAATGAAAATATTAATAATACATCATTATTTGCAAGTATTTTAACTATTGCTAAAAATTTAGTGAATTTTTTTAAAGATTTATGGCCTGATATTGATAAATCAAATAGTGTAAATAAAGAAATATCTATTTTAACAGATTTTAAACGTATTGGAGATTATATACAATGTAAAGAAGTTAATAAGATACAGGCATTTAAAAAAAATAAAATACCACTTGTTACAATTGATGGTATTTGTGCGTGTATATCACATAAAGTATTTGGAAATTATACAATTTGGCAAAAACCTCAAACGAATAATAGATGTGCTATACAATTATTAATGATACCATTTAAAGAAGATGATAATACAAATATTAAATCAAATACAATTAATTTTTATACAGATTGTATACAAGATAAATGTTTAGGACAAAATAGAATAGGTGGTGGTAAAGATATTATAACTTCTTTTAATACTAATGAAAAACCCACAAGTAGCAATACTAAAATAAATAATTATGATTATTATAGTTTAGCATATAATTATTATAAATTTTTTAAACCTTATTATAAAAAACTAAATAATATTATAGACAAATTAGAAAAAGACTTGTTGCGATTAAAACTAGAATATGATGCAACATATAATAATAATTATGACTTAAATAAATTAAGAGAATTTATAAATAATAAAGTTGACAAAAATAACCAAAAATTAAATAGTGATTTTGATTACTCTAGAACAACAATTAATAAATAAAATGTTCCGAGACAAAATAGTCATATTCTTCAATCTCAATTAAAAAATCCAGAAAAAAATAATAGCATAGTTAAAAAGCGTAAAATAGTTCCATTTTCAGCAGTATCTAGACAAGGAATTCGTGGTGGAGAAAAACGCAAAAGAGAAGATTATGAAGATAATGAAAATTTAATAGATATATTATATAATTATTTAAATAATAAAGCATATAATGAAGATTATTATAATAGAGATAAATATATAATAGATTTATTTAAAAATCCAAAAAATAATATTAAAATGTTAAAAACTTTTATAAAAACATTTGATAATTGTGATAAGGAACCAACAAGAATTGATGATTCTAAAACAGAAAATTTTAATTATTTAAATAATAGTTTTATTGTAATTGATCATTTAGGAGATATGTACAGAAAATTAGAACGTAAAAAATCTTCAGCATCTAAAGTTACAAAACAAATGATAGGTGGAAAATATTCAAAAAAAGTAAATGAATATTTAAGAAAAATAGAAATATTAAAAGTTAATATTAAATTATCAAAAAAAGATAAAGAAGTAATAAAATTAAAAAAGCAGTTAGTTAATACCAATGAAAAATTAAAAAAAGAAAAAGATAAAGTTAAACAGAAATTAAAAAAAGAAAAAGATAAAGTTAAACAGAAATTAAAAAAAGAAAAAGAAAAACAAAAACAAAAATTAAAAAGATAATTTATATATAAATAATAATTATTAATATATATTATGTTATTATTTTCATTTATATTTTTATTATTATTTACAAATGCAAATACCTTTGCTACTAATAATAATTTTTTATGTAATAAATTAATTAAAAATAATATATCTTTACAAAGAGGTAAAGAATTATATAATATTAAATCAAATTATTATCTTGATGGTCCATTAAATTGTAAACAAATAAAATTCTTTTTTAATAATGGATATTTAATTGTTGAAAATTTAATAAATGATGATACATTAAATAAACTACATAAATTAAATTTTGATAAAATAGAATTTAATTCTTGGGAAAAATATAATATATTACTAAGTGTTGCAAATAAAATTGGCGAAGCTGTTGCACAATTAACACCAATTGTACCACACGGCGATGAAGATTTGAATATATTAAAAGATGCTTTATATATATATGATGGTTGTATGAATGAAAACATAAATTGTAATGAATGGCATATAGATAATAAACTATTTTGGCCGTGCGATGATAATTCAATAGGACCAGGAATAAATGCCTGGTTAACATTAGATAATATAGATATAAATGGTGGTGGGTTATGTATAGCACCATCATCACATAGTATAAATTTTTTAGATTGTAGAGATGAAATAAGTAAAGGTAGTGGAAAGTTATCTTTAAATTCAAAAAAAAAATTAGATAATATATGCTTTGCACCAATATTAAATGCAGGAGATGTAATACTTACAACTCGGTATTTATTTCATAGAACTAGTGAATTTAATAATCCAGAAAAAAGAACTGAAAAAAAAAGATATATAGTCAGATATATGCCATCATCGTCTATTATGAATGGAATGAGTAAATTATCAATAAATAATAAATATCCAAATAAAACAATAAAAAGTTTAAATGAAAAAGGAAAATATAAAAATAAGTTTCCAGAAATTAAACTAAAAAAAAAAATTAATAAAAAAATATAATTATGATTTTAATGATTTTTATATAAAATAGTTGTATATTTAGGTATATCTAAGTTGTAATTTTCCCTACCTGTATATGTGCCGTTTTTAATCCATATTCTAATTATAAAATAATTTTTTTTAGGACTGATTGACACACCATTTATATTATCAGATACACTATTTGTTTTTCCTAAATTTTCTCCCAATAATAGTGAAGCAATTTCAAAAAACTTTTCATCAATATTTTCTTTAAAAATTTTGTATGATATACATCCGCCATTTTTATTATTTTCATCCTCCCATACAGGTAATATATGTTCTCTCATTATAAAAAACATTCCTTTCGGTATAATATTTTTAAAGCATAAATATACAACAATAAATGTTTCAATATTACTAAAATTTGATATAAATGTGAAACTAGATATATTCCAGTCTATATTATATGGATCATGAAAATAAAATGACCATATATCATTAAAATACATTATATGTATATATAATATAGTTATTTTTTTTATATCAAATTTATTTAAGAATTTTAGACATTATAATATATAACATTATGTATCAAACATCAATACGCAATAAAAAGAAAAATAAAGTATTACAAAATACAAAAATTAATGAATATAATTTAGATAATGATACTGAAGAATATGCCTATGTCATTAAAATGTTAGGCAATTGTCGTGTTAATTTAGTTACTAATTCGGGCAATAATACAATAGGGATAATAAGAGGAACATTAAGAAAATTTAGTAATCGTGTTTTAATTGAGAAAGGTGATATAGTTGTTGTATCAAAAAGAGGTTTTCAAGATAATAAGGTAGATATAGTTCATAAGTATAATAGAGAACAAGTAACAATTTTAATAAGTGAAAATAAATTATCAAATACATTACAAAGTTATTATGCAAATAATACATTATTTGATACTGAACAACAAAATATCGAATTTACAAATAAAGATACAGATTGTATGTTTAATAATACTGAACTAATAAATCAATCATCTAATACGGATTCAGATTCAGATTCAGATTCAGATTTATTTATTAATACAAATCATAATAATAATATTGAATAAATATAGAAAGAATTGGTTAATAATTATATGAATAAAGAAGTTGTAAATTCATTACAAAGAATACATTCTTTTCAAATTTCTGATGAAGAACGAATGGTTATGTTATTAGATAAATGCGAGGCAATGTCTGTATTGTGTCAAAAAGCTACACAACATTGGAGTTTAATTAAATTTATATTTCAAATACCATTAATTTTAACAAGTAGTGTTATGTGTATTTTGAATTCATTTGACGATGATAAAGGGAGTATGAAAATACCAAATGTTGTTGTAAATGGTACTAGTGTTTTAATATTAGCGTTACAAAACAATTTAAAAGTTCCTGAAAAAGTAGAATTATTTAAAAGTTTAAGTAATAATTTTTTACAATTAGCACATCAATTAGAAGGAATTGAACAAGAAGATATTTCTAAAAATAATATAAATACTTTTACAGAAAAATATGATTCATTAGTTATACAATGTCAATTTGAAGATATACCCAAAAAAATAAAAATGGAAATAATTGATCTTTGGAATGAAGAACAGCGTTCAATACCATTACAATTAAATGGTGCCAGTGGTATTAAAAGAAAAAAAAATTCTAGAACTTGTACACCAACCTCGCCGAAAAGTGGTAATATGTGGCCAGAAAAAAAAATATCAAATACACCACCATATAGTAGACCAATAGTAAATTTACAAGAATATAGAGATGACATAGATGGTACAATGGCCTAATTATTTAAATTTATTTTTTTATTTAAATAAACAACATTACTATTTAAATTATATTTTTTAACTGCCATATTAAATAAATATTCATCTTTATCTAGTAATAAATCATTTATTTTTTTAAATTTGTTATAATTAGCTAATTCTATTGATACATCATTATTATTATAAATATTAACATACTCTTGTTCTTTTTGTTTTGTTATATTTTCAAATTCATTTCTTGTATCTGTTTTTATTTTATAAATTTTTAAATCAAATTTCGCTTTATTATTATTATATCGTATTATATCATTGTTTTTAATAAATTGAAAATAATTTATAGATTTTACAATTTTATCATATAAGGTTATTTTATCTGATATTTTTATTAATTCATTTTCAGATATACTATTTAGAATATAATTATACGATATTCTATTAAATTGCCTTAAATATTTATTTTTATATAATACTAATGTCGATTGCGATTGTTTTAATCCTTCTAATATTTCTCTATAATTTTTAAATCTAATTATACTACTTAATATTGTTATAATTGTTGCAATAATTAATAATAGTATATTTAAATGTAATGTTAATATTTTATTATTATATTCCATAGTTACTATTAATCTTATTGCTTCAACAAAAGTTATAACAGAAGATAATATTAATATAGTTAAAGATAAATAATAATATTCTTTATTAAATTTATCATATGCTTCTGTTACTATAAATAATCTAGTGCTTGTTTCATTTTTTGATGTATTTATTCGCTCTAGTAATTGATTTCGTTTTAATATTATTTTTTTATAATTTATTTCATTTAACTTTCTTAATTTTTGTAAAGAATCATTATCTATTTCATTATCTGTTTCATTTGTATTCATATCAAGTAAATAGTTACTTAAACTCATAATATATAATATAATTTTTTATTTATATGGGTCAAATAACATATCTTTACTATATTTTTTATCTACTATTATATTCTCAATATTATCATCTATATCATCATCTATTATATTATTTTCTACTTGATTTGAAAACATATTACTTTGTGGTATGTCTATTTTATATTTTATATCTAAAATTTTAAGTAATCCATTTATATTATTTTCTAATATTATTCCGATTTTATTATTAAAATCATCAATACATTTTAAATTTATTAAATCACTTAAATCAACATTTTTAGTCATAATTTTTTTATATGTTATTTATATTTAATATTTTATTTTTCATTTGTTTTATGGAAAAAATAACAATAGACATTATAAAAAAAATCTGAAATATATGTACCCACTTCCTTATCAATTTTATTTCTTATCATTTATTATATATAATAATATATAAAATTTATATATTTTATATAATGTATATGATTATAAATTATTTATTTAAATTTATTATACTTGTTTATGCAAACGCTTTTATTTTTAATTCAATTGTAGATAATAATTATAAATTAAAAAAACATAAAAAATTTAGCGATTCTTATCTAAATATTAAACCTAATATTACAATTATTAAATATCGTTAAATATTTATTTCTAAACCGTTTATTAACTGATACATTGGTGGTGTATCAAATAATGAATTTTTAATTAATTTTTCTAATAATATACTATCAAAATGTTTTGATGTATTTAACGCATCACTTTCATTTTTCGCTTCTTCTAATATATCTTTAAATATTTTAATCCAAAATTTTATTTTATCATTATTGGGACATACCCAATTTATTTCTGTTATTGAATCTATTATTTGTTTAAAATCATAATATAAAAATGCTCTATCTTTTTTATTATCTATTCTACCTATTGTTGTGCCAAATTCTTGGTCAATATTTTTAGCTTGTCCAAAATCTGTTAAATATATAATTACTTTTTTGCAATTTATATAAATTTCGTATTTTTTATTTATATTATATTTAACTGTCTGTGGAGTATCAATTAATGAATATAAAAAATTTCCTAAATGTGTATCTAAATGAGTTTTTTTTGCATAATTATGAAAGATAAATATATTTAATATTATTTGTTGAAAAATATGATAGAATATTGTATCGTGTTTTAATACATTTGGATTACCTCCTATTTTCTTTATTTTTTTTTGATTTAATATTTTAAACAATTCTGATAAATTTCCTTCACATTTTTCAATATCTACATATTTTTCTTTAATATTAAACCAAGATATAAATGGAAAAGGTATATGTTTTGTAAAATTATTACTATAATATAAGTTGTTTAATTTAGTCATCAACTTTATTTCATCTATTATGTAATCACTATCTACAAATGATTTATTACATTTTCTTATAAATGTTATATATTTTTCTGAATTATTTTCTCTTAAAACTTTTGTTACAAAATATAAATTACCAAATGTATTTTGTGTATCTTCTGATAATTGTAATAATATTAAAGAATTATTATATGAACCTTCAGAAATTGTAGCATTATTATAATAATTATTTAATATACCGCCAATTTTTTTAAAACAATTTAATTTACTTAAACTATTTTTATTATAATATTTAATTATATTATAATCATTGGGTTCGCCGCCCTTTTTAATTCCAAAATTAATAGTATAATGTATATTATTATCAAATAATTTATTTAATACCTTATTTACTTTTTCATCTATTTCTTTTTCAGTTATTTTACCTATTATTCTTTTTTTTTTATATTTTAAACTTGTCTCTACTATTATACCTGTCTTTAATGGTATATTTATTATATCAGTATTAAAATTATAATTACCAGTTAAATTTAATTTAGGTTTATGATTTTTTAATAACGATGGTTGTAAAAGATTTGTTGTTGTATCTTGTAAATTTATTAAAGGATTTCCTAAACCCCCTTTTTTCATTTTAATCTAAATAAATATAATATTTATTTTTAATATTATATAAATATTTATTTACTAATATATTAATATGATTACATTAATAATTGATACAAGAGAAAATTTATTATACAATAATATAATCGAACGAGATTTAGATGTATATAAAAATCATATTTCAATTGAAAAAAAAAATTTAGAATTAGGTGATATTGAAATTAATGTTGATTTTACAAATAAATTTATCTTTGAAAGAAAAACGTTATCTGATTTAAATGCATCCATATATGATGGTAGATATAAAGAGCAAAAACATAGATTATTATCATCATATTCTAATAATGCAATAACTTATATAATTGAAGGCGATGATATTCATAAAAGTATAAATCGTAATGATAAAAAAATATCAAGTTCATATTTTAATACACTATATAGAGATAATATTAAAATAATATTTAATAAAAATTTATTTGAAACTGTAAATTTTATATTAACATTATGTACTAAAATTATAGATAAACCTCAAAATTTTAATAATAACTTTATTAAAGATGTTAATTATTTAGAGTGTATTAAAATTAAATCTAAAAAAAATAATAATATAACACCAGATAATTGTTTTATATTACAGTTATCACAAATTCCATCAATATCTAATATAATAGCAACAAATATAGTTAATATATATCCAGATATACGTACTTTAATTAAAGAATTAGATAATTGTGAAAATGAAACAGAAAAAATAAACTTATTATCTTCAATAAATAAAGTTGGTAAAGAAAAGGCAAAAAAAATATTAAAATATATGAAAATATAATATAAAAACAATATTATATTAATTAATTAATATTTATGTTAAATATTACAAATTTACACACTAGAAGATTTACTAATTCTTTTATCTATAATAAAGAATTAAGAGCATTACTTCATAATTTAAAGACAAAAGCATTTGAATTAAATGGTATAATATTTGGCGAGATTGTATTAAATTCTATTATATCAAAATATTATAAAGAAAAATTTAATGATAAAAATATTGATATATCAGAATTTTGGAATATAGATGTTGATACTGAAACAATAGCACGTACAGTTACATCTAATAAATTTGATGTTTATTTTAAAAATTTTAATGATTATATGAAATTTTATACATATTTATCTAATGAAAGTATATATAATATAGTAGAAACTAATAATATAAATACATCAAATAATTTTATAAATAATAAATATAAAATAAATGTTATTATTGGAAAAACTATTACGTGGCCCGGTGTAACAATTGATTTAAATTTAAATATTGTAACTAAACTACCAAAAGAAAAATATATTGAACCACCATTTAATAATAGTTATTTTACGAATGACTTATTTATAATGTCTAAAGATAGTAATGGTCCTAGATTTTCAAAAAATACAGGAATATATGATTTAGATAATATGAATTGTGTTGATAAAAATTATATATATTCAAATATATTTAAAGATATATGTAATTTTCAATTATCTATTGTATCTGATAGTATATTATCAAATAATTATTTAGCATCTAAATCATTAGAATATTTAAATTTTGGCTGGACAATAAAAAATCTACCATTTAGTATTGATAAATATAATAATTATAAAACTGATATATGTTATATTTGTTTAGATGAATTAAGTAATAATAATGTTATTACATTTAAAAACTCTTGTTGTAAGTTGCATTATGATTGTTTATTAAATTATATAAATAACAAATTAAAAAATAATGAAGAATTAGTTTGTCCTTTAAGACAAAATATTAACTTTTATATATATACAAATGATTTATTAAATATATTACATAATAATATTTAATTTATTTTTTATCGTCTAATGGTTTAATAATATCTGAAATATTATTTATAATATTTTTATATAAATATTTATAATCATTATTATTTGTATAATTATTATTAATTACAATTATTAATTTATCTTTATCTAATTTTTGAATTACTTTTAGTATTTTTTGATACTCAATATAACTTTGTACATTTAAATAAATAATGTTTTTTTTATTATTAGTTTTATTACTATTATAATTAATTGCCAAATAATTACCAAAATCTTTAAATTTATTTAAATTATTATTTAATTCTAGAAAATTTGTATAATCATTAATATTATTATTCATACATAAATTGTATGTAAATGTATTTATATTACGATAAATATTTTTTCTAACTACATTATTAAAATACATTGAACTTGGAATACAATATGAATTTATATTTAAAAATGATAAAAATAATACGATGTTTGTTAAAAATAATTTGCTCATAATTAATTTATTTTTTAATATATATTTCATTTTTTTTTATGTACTTTCGCCATATCCTCTTACATTTCTATCAGTTAATAGTATTTCATCATTTTTATTTTTATAATTTAATATTGGATAATACTGTTTTTTTAATATCATTTGACAACATCTAAAAGGTAACTCTATATCAGCTGATTCATCATCTATTTTTGTTAATGCTATAAATATATTACCTGTATATCCTTGATCAATAATACCCACACTATTTGCTAACATATATCCCGTTTTACTTAATGAACTTCTAGGAAAAACTTCTACATAATATCCATTTGGTATTTCTAATTTTATACCAGTATCATATAATGATGTTTTATTATTAAATTGTTTTACCTTTTTAATAACTGTTAAATCATAACCTGCATCAGAACCTCTTGTTTTTGTTGGTATAATCGCATTTTTATCATCTTTAAAAATGTTAATAATTGGTTCTCTTGTTACATTATTTACTATATCTAAATATTTATTATAATAATTTATATCACAATAATTTTCACAATTATTATATATTTTATATAAGAAATCTATGCAATTAACATTTTTATATATTAATGTATAATTATTTTCTTCTTTTATCATATCACAATGATAATTAAAATATTCTTTTAGACTTTTAATTAATTCTTCATTATCATTTTCTAATATTACGTTACAGGTATAATTATCAGTATAAATTGTTCCATATTTTTCAAAAATAGAACGTACTAAACCATTAACATCGCCTTTTTTTTCATTAATTATAGTTGACATTTTAAAATTATTTATTAATTCAATATAATTTTTATTTTGTATAACAAATTGACAAAATAAATCATTTGTTAATATTATACCTAAATTTTTCAATTCTTTTGTAACATCTTTATTTAAAAATTTTGAAGGTATATTACATACCAATTCTTTATTTTTATTTTTTAATTTATATAATACTAATAAACCAAGTATATAACTATTTTTTTCATTAAAATACTCTAAATTTGCATCTTTATTCATTATTTACAATTTATATGTTTTTATATTTAAATCATTTTTTTTCTAATATTATTAATAAAATGAATGAACCAAAAGATATTAAATTATATAATAAAATAAAAAATAAAATTTATAAAAAATATCCTATACATTCTGCTTATAGAAGTGGTATATTAGTACAAGAATATAAAAAAGAATATCTAAAAAAATATAATAATCCAGATGCATATTATGGGAAAAAAAATACATCTGGATTAAAAAGATGGTTTAAAGAAGAATGGAAAAATGATAAAGGTAATATTGGTTATCAATATAAAAATTCAGTATATAGACCAACTAAAAGAATTACAAAAGATACACCAACAACTTTTAACGAATTAACAAAAGAGGAAATAAAAAAAGCGAAAGAAAAAAAATATCGTAAAGGACGTGTTAATAAATTTAAATTATCTTAATCATACGTATATATATATTTATTATCAAGTAAAATTGTTTTATTATTTGGATACATTAATTTAAAAAATTCTGTAATATTTTCATGAATATTTAAATTATCATTATATTTATAACTAAATAATATTTTACTACCTTCAAATCCTGAATGTATCCAATAATGTACCATATATGATTCATTATAATATTTTCCGGTCTTCATCATATTAAAATCATTAATTGCACAATCTAGTGTATCTAGTTTTATATCATTAATAGGATATAATTTTTTTGTTTCGATAATTTCATAATCATCTGCATAAGAATTGTCTATAATATTTTTAAAAATATATGTTCCAAATATATTAAAATGTTCAAATATTTCTTCATCGTGTTTTTCATATATATTTAAAATAAAATCAATCATATTTGATATTAATTTATTATTAGGTGAACACGCAATAAACGCATTACAATAATATTTATCAGTTTTCCATATTAGTTTAGTTTGTTCTTCTGGTTCATATCCTAAAAATAGTGTATCTTTATTATAATCTAATAAATTATTTAATGATTTTAATAATAATATATCTAAATCTATATATATACCGCCATAATAATGTAAAATCGCAAGACGTGCAATATCACTTTTTTGAACATTATATTTTGTTTTAGAATATATATTAAATAATTTAGGATAATTTTTTTCTAAAAAATTTTTAAGACATGACTCTGATTCATTATCTGTCCATAATTTAAATGTAAAATCTGGATTACTTTCTTTATTTTTTTCATATAATTTTTGAAAAATTTCTGGCAAATTATTAGATTTCCAAGTTTGATGAATAATTTTAGGTATCATAATAATTAAATAACTGATAATTACTTTTATATATATTTATTTAAATATATATTGTATTATAATAAGTTATGGAAAATATAAATTCTAATTTAAATTTATTAACATATAATAAACAATTAGAATGTTCTATATGTTATAAAAATAATGATATAAATGATACTATTATTAAATGTACTACTTGCAATAATATTAATTGCATTGAATGCTTTCATAAAATTAAAAAATTTATAAAAACTTCAAATAATAAATTAATACTTACATATAAATGTCCATTATGTAATTTAGATAATACAATCGATATGTTAGATAATAAAAATTATAATAAATTGGAATTAAATAAATATATAGAATCATATTTATTGGAAGTTCATAAAAAATTATTTGAAGCAAATATTACAAATAATATATTATTAAATAAATTAAAAGAAACAACTTTTTATATAAATAATATATATAAAATTGCGAAATATATATATATTATAGATAAAATAATATTTTCAGGAATATTTATGTATGTTTTATTAAAAAAATAAAACATTATTTTTTGTATTCATAATTAGCATACAAAATAAGTGCCGTTGCCAAATAAAATATGAATAGTAAAATATTAGCAATCAATACATTACTCATTATCTATAAATAAGTTAATACTATTATTTTTGTATAAAAAAAATTATAAATTTTAAAAAAATGATTATGTCGTTATAAACAATATATTAGGCATTGCCTAAGCAAATAGAGTTTGTAGTCGTTAAAAAGTCCTTTTAATTGAAATGAGTGATTTCTTTTCAATTGATGTTTCTAATGTTAAGTTTTGCACTGGTCCGTGTAATTCTTTTGAACCTGAACCAGAACCTTTAAATGATACATATTATTATTTTAAACCTCATAGTGGTAATAGATATACATATACATATCCTTATAAAAAATCAACTTTATATATAAATAATCTTAGGATATGTAGAGGTTGCAATAATCGTTATATTGAATTATGTGATGAAAATGATTTAGAACAACTTGAAAAAGATGCTGAAACAATTTTAAAAAAATTGGATATTAAGTTAGTTTAATTATGTATAGTTATTATATATCTATATATTTTTTTATTTATTTAATGTGGAATAAAGTATTTGAAAATAATGATTTATTTGAAATAATTACACATTATATATTAAATTATATTGAAAGAAAAATAAATGATATTGAACTAAAAACAATATATAGTAAACATTATATTAATAATAATAAAAGGATAGTATTAACTTCAAAAAGAAAATACAATTCATATCGTCTTTATAATAGTACACGTTTATATTATAATAATAAATTATTTACATAAAAAATGAGTTATAATATATATATATTATAAATAGAATGGATATAAATGCTTTACTTAATGAACCTGTTAAGTATTTAAAAACAAAAACAAAAAAAGAAATTATAAATTTTTTACAAGATTGTGATATCGCGTTTTTTAATACAAATAAAACATTATTAAATGATGATATGTATGATTTAGTTAAAAATTATTTAAAAAATTTAGATCCAAAAAATGCGTACTTTAAAAGAGTTGGTGCGGATGAAGATACAAAGGTTAAATTATCATATTGGATGGGTTCATTAGATAAAATTAAGGATGATGAAAAAGCAATTAATAATTGGAAAAAAAAATATAATGGTTCTGCAATTGTTTCTGATAAGTTAGATGGTATTTCCTGTTTATTTTATAAAAATAATGAAAATATTAATATTTATACAAGAGGCAATGGTGTAGAGGGACAAGATATTACTCATTTGCGAAATTATATAACTTTTCCTAATATAAGTGAAAGTAAATTTGCAATTAGAGGTGAATTAATTATATCTAAAAATAATTGGGAATTAATAAAAGATTTAGGGAGCAATGCGAGAAATGTTGTTGCAGGCGCGATTCATTCTAAAATTTTAAATAAAACATTACTTAATAATATTGAATTTTTAGCCTATGATATATTATTTCCAGAAATGAAAATAGAAGATTCTTTTAATTATTTTACTAAAAATAATATTAAATGTGCATATTATAAATTATTACAAGAAAGTGATGTTAATTTAGAAACATTATCTACACATTTAGAATCTAGAAGAAATAATAGTGATTATGAAGTTGATGGTATAGTTATTTATAATAATAAACAACATAAAATAGTTAATGGAAAAAATCCTAAATATGCTTTTGCATTTAAAAGTATTTTAACACATGAACAGGCAGAAGTTATTGTAACAAATGTAGAATGGAATGTATCGATGCATAAATATATGAAACCAATAATTAAATTTAATGAAGTTGTTATATCTGGAGTTAAAATTAAACAGGCAACGGGGTTTAATGGTAAATTTATTAATGATAATATAATTGGTCCAGGTTCTAGAATTGTTATTATTAGAAGTGGTGATGTTATTCCACACGTTTTAAAAGTATTAAGTGTTAGTTCTAATAATAAACCGAAAATGCCTGAAAATAATTATAGATGGACAGATACGAAAATAGATATTATATTAGATGAAGAAGGTAAAAATAAAGAACAAGATATTAAAAGTTATACTTATTTTATGTCTAAATTAGATATTGGTTTAGTTAAAGAAAGTACAATAAAAAAATTGTATGAAAATGGTTTTGATACATTAGATAAAATATTAAAAATTAAAGTAGATGAATTAGTAAGTCTTGAAGGTTTTCAATTAAAAAGTGCTACAAAAATTGTTGAAAATTTTGAAAAAATAAAAGAGGCAGATTGTGATTTATTATTAGATGCTTCTAATATTTTGGGAAGAGGTTTTGCTCTTAAAAAAATTAAATTAGTAAGTGAAAAATATCCTTTAAATAAAAAAGCAGAAATATTAAAATTAACTGTAGATGATTTAGTTAAAATAGATGGAATAGGT
>MDTA01129476.1_pt1 | contig 16082 bp, 12 predicted proteins | sample 811151 | NCBI WGS metagenome assembly MDTA01 (sample SAMN05326648, study PRJNA326480) | marine metagenome | isolation source: seawater | place: Indian Ocean: South | collected 2010 | reverse complement strand
TTCTACATTTAAGTCATAGAAATATGATGAGTATTTATCTTTAAAGTCTATTATTTTAATTGACATATTTGTAAATATATTTTTTAAAATTAATATTAATATATTTATCAAGTTAATAAAGTATTATATAATGAAAAAGCTGATTGAATGTGTGCCAAATATTTCTGAAGGAAGAGATATGGCTGTGATTAACTCAATTTCAGATGTTGTTGAAAAAATTGATGATGTAAGGCTCTTAAATGTTGATCCAGGTAAAGCAACAAATAGAACCGTGATTACTTTTATTGGTGAGCCTGAAGCTGTTTTGGAGGCAGCATTTGAGCTTATAAAAAAATCAAAAGAATTAATTGATATGAGTAATCATTTAGGGGAACATCCAAGAATGGGGGCTGTTGATGTTTGTCCATTAATTCCTATTTCTAATATTTCAATGGAAGAAACAGTAGTTTATGCACATAAATTAGCAAAAAGAGTAGGGTTAGAGCTAGGAATCCCTGTTTATTGCTATGAGAATGCTGCCAAGAAAAAAGACAGAGTCAATCTTGCAGATTGTAGGTCTGGAGAGTATGAAGGATTAGAGAAAAAGATTTCTTCTAAAAACTGGAAGCCTGATTATGGCCCTAATAAATTTAATACTTCTGTTAAAAAATCTGGTGCTACAGCTATTGCAGCTAGAGATTTTCTAATAGCATATAATATAAATCTTAATACTACATCAACTAGAAGAGCTAATGCTATTGCATTTGATTTAAGAGAAGCCGGTAGAATTAAAAGAGAAGGTGGGAAATTAAATGGTAAAATATTAAAAGACAAAAAAGGAAATGTTCTTCGTCAGCCAGGATATTTTAAAAATCTAAAAGGAATAGGTTGGTATATTCAAGAATATGGAATTGCACAGATTTCTTATAATTTAACTAACATAAATACAACTCCATTGCATGAAGTATTTGATAAAACTTGTGAAAGGGCAGAAGTTAGAGGTCTTCGTGTAACTGGATCAGAGCTTATTGGCTTGGTTCCAAAAAAAGTTTTAATTGATGCGGGTAAATATTTTTTGGTAAAACAAAAAAGATCTTTAGCTATTCCAGAAAAGGATATAATTCATATTGCAGTCAAATCTTTAGGCCTCGATGAGCTATCTAAATTTAATCCTAATGAGAGGATAATTGAATATTTGATAGAAGCAAATAACAATCCTTTAGCAAAAATGACAATAGAAGATTTTGCTAATGAAACATCTAGTGAATCTCCAGCACCTGGAGGAGGATCGATTGCAGCTTATTGTGGAGTGCTTGGTTCTGCATTAGCTACAATGGTTGCTAATTTGTCTGCACACAAAAGAGGATGGGATGAAAGATGGGAGTTCTTTTCAAAATGGGGTGAAAAAGGAATTATGTATCAAAATAAATTATTAGAATTAGTTGATAAGGATACTCATGCATTTAATCAGATAATGAATGCATATGCATTGCCAAAAGATAATAATAATCAAATAGCTTTAAGAAATAAAGAAATTCAAAATGCAACTAAGAATGCGATAAATGTTCCTTTTGAAATTATGAAAACTTCTTTTGAATCAATTGAAGTTATAATGATGATGGCAGAAGAGGGTAACCCAAATTCAATAAGTGATGCAGGTGTTGCTATGTATTGTGCTAGAGCAGCAATAATGGGAGCATTTTTAAATGTTAAGATAAATTGTAAAGATTTGGATGATAAAAAATACGTTAAAAAGATTCTTTCTTCTTGTAAAAAATTAATTGATCAAACAGACGTATTAGAAAAAAATGTAATAGATATAGTTAATAAAAAACTATAATTATTTAATTTTTTCCCCATTTAAAATCAAATCACGAATATTGTCATTACCTAATCTATAAGGAATTTCATCTATGCTGTTTATCGGCTTGGTTATGATTAAATTGGCTAATTTCCCTTTTGTAATACTACCTACTTTATCACTTAATTTCATTGCATAAGCACCATTTATTGTTGCTGCATTTATAGCTTCCTCAGAAGTAATTTTCATTTTAGTGCATGCAGTAGATATAACCAAATTCATATTTCCACTTGGAGAAGACCCAGGGTTAAAATCACTAGCAATTGCTAGTGGAAGCCCTGCATCTATTATTTTTCTTGCAGGAGCATAGTCTATGCCTAGAAAAAAGGAGCATATTGGTAAAACTACAGGCATCGTATTGCCTTGTTTTAAGATATTTAAATCAATCTCACTTAGCACCTCTAAATGATCAACTGATAAGGCTTTATTCTTTACAGCTACTTCTATACCTCCAATAGAATTAAATTGGTTAACATGTATTTTAGCAGGTATATCATACTTTTCCCCTTCTATAATTATTCTCTCTGTATCTTCTTTTGAAAAGTAGCCTTCTTCACAAAAAACATCTATAAAATCAATTAAATTTCTTTTCTTAAAATCGGGCAGCATTTTATTTATAATTATATCTAAATAACCTTCTTTATTTTCCTTATAATCTTTAGGATAAGCATGAGCACCTAAAAAGGTTGATTTAACTTGTAGTTTTGTATTTTTTCTAATTTCTTGAATAACTTCCAGCATTTTTAATTCACTTTCATAATTTAAACCATAACCAGTTTTAATTTCAATTGCTCCAGTCCCTTGTTTAATTACATCATTTACCCTTTTAATTGATTGATTATAAATTTCTTCAACTGGAGTATTTGATAGTAATTTTGCAGAATTAAGTATTCCTCCACCTTTTTCTGCAATCTCTTGGTAAGTAAGACCCCTTATTCTATCCATAAACTCACTTGATCTATCACCAGCATATACTATATGAGTATGGGAATCACACCATGATGGCAGCACCATAGATCCTTTTGCATCATAAACTTCTTCTACATTAGAATATAAACAGTCCTGCATTTCACCAAAATCAATAATCTTATCATTCTCAATGTATAAAAATGCATTATCTACTGATGGTAATGAAGACATGTCTTTTCCAGACACATAAGATTCATCTTCAGTTCTACACTGAATTAGTTTTTTTATGTTTTTGATTAGTAAAGACATATTGAAAATTAAACCATATCTTCTGGTTTAACCCAAGAATCATATTCTTCAGCAGTTAAATATCCAAGTCTAACAGCTTCTTCTTTAAGAGATGTACCATTATTAAATGCTGCATTTGCAATTTCAGCAGCTTTATAGTACCCGATCTTTGTGTTTAATGCTGTTATAAGCATTAGAGAATTATCAAGCTTAGTTTTAATAATATCCTTATTTGCTGTAATTCCAGAAATACAATTGTTGTTAAAACTATTAGAAGCATCAGATAAAAGCCTTGCTGATTCAAGGATATTAGCTGCAATCATTGGTTTAAATACATTTAATTGATAATGCCCTTGAGCACCTCCAAAAGTAATCGCTGCGTCGTTGCCAATTACTTGAGCACACACCATTGTCATAGCTTCACATTGAGTTGGATTAACTTTTCCAGGCATAATTGAACTTCCTGGTTCATTAATTGGCAAGTTAATTTCACCAATCCCACTTCTTGGCCCAGAAGCAAGCATTCTTATATCATTAGCAATTTTATTTAGCGAAACAGCAATCATTTTTAATGCACTATGTGTTTCTATAATTGCATCATGACTTGATAATGCCTCAAACTTATTTTTAGCAGTTTTAAAAGGAAGTTTAGTAAAATCTTTTATTAATTCCGAAACTCTTTCTGAATATCCTTCAGGTGTGTTCATGCCGGTCCCTACAGCTGTACCTCCTAACGCTATTTCAGAAAGGTGGTCTAGTGAATTTTTCAGACTATTAATTCCATGATCTAGTTGAGACTCATAAGCAGAAAATTCTTGACCTAATGTAATAGGAGTTGCATCCATTAGATGTGTTCTTCCTATCTTAACAATAGATTTAAATTCTTTTACTTTTAAGTTTATTGAAGACTTTAAATCTTCAAGAGCAGGGATAGTTTTTTCTGATAATAATTTATATGTAGCTATATGCATAGCTGTTGGAAAGGTATCATTCGAAGATTGTGATTTATTAACATCATCATTTGGACTTACTAGTTTTTCTCCTTTTCCAAGCTCATTTCCTAGTAATTGATGAGATCGGTTTGAGATTACTTCATTAACATTCATATTCGTTTGAGTGCCAGAGCCAGTTTGCCATATAACCAAAGGAAATTGATCATCTAGTTTTCCTTCAATTATTTCATCACAAACTTTAGAGATAATATCTGATTTTTCCTTGTCAAGTATCCCTTTTTCATAATTAGTTTTGGCAGCAGCTTTTTTTAGTATAGCAAAGGCATGAATTAGTTCTATTGGCATTGACCCATCTGGTCCAATTTTGAAGTTATTTTTAGATCTTTCTGTTTGAGCCCCCCATAATCTGTTAGAAGGGACTTTAACCTCTCCAATTGTATCTTTTTCTATTCTATAATCCATGATTGATTATATATATGTGCAAATTTACGCATTTTAGTTGATTTGCTCTATTATTTTGACAATTCTATATACTATTTTGTTGAAAAATTAATTTCTATTATATAGTGATATAAAATGCTATTATTTATATTTGCGGATATATTATAACTCAGATATGTTTGAATTTGACCAATATTTAGGATTTTTAGCATTTATGACAATTGTTACTATGGGATTTTGGTTAATGTTCCTAATGATGCTCGTAGTAATTCCTTACTGGGTTATAGGTGCATTAATTGAGAGAATTAATGAGTTTTTAGTCGAAAGAAAAGCTAAAAAATAGTTACTTTTTAAAAGTCAAAAGCCCCTCCGTCATCATAATTCTGTCTCTGTTGCCTTCTGTTTTGATTCTTTTTTTGATTAAATCTGTAAGTAAAATTTAAAGTAAAAGACCTTCTTCTCCATCTCCATTCAGAATTGTTATAGAAGGTTTCATTAAATGTTTCAGTTCTCCAACCTCTTTGGTCTAAAAGATCGCTTACATTAAGAGTAAGAGAAGCTTTTTCTTTAAATAGTTCTTTACTGAATGCCAAATCAATAGAGAAATCTCCTTCACTTTTGCTTATAGCTGTTTCAGAGGGACCTCTAACATTCATTCTAGTTTGCCATTCAATTTTTCCTGGCAGAGTTAGTTTATTATTTATTCTATAACTCCAACTAACATTTTCATTATCATAAACGATCTCATTATAACTTCCTTCAACTTTGTTACTATAAACATTAAAATTTGAAGAAATATTCCAATTTCTTCCTTTTCTATAAGATAGATTAAGTTCAAAACCAAATCTAGTGTTAGTTGATAGATTTATAGGATATCTTTCAGTTATTGGAACTTGAACACCATTTATTTCGGCAGTTTCACCAGTTTCTTCAACTATAAAATTGAATGTGTTTGTTGCTTTTTGATAATAAGCAGAAGTGTTTATAGTAAAAGAAGACTTATACCTTTTTAAATATCCAAAATCAATGTTGTTAGAATAAGTTGGATCTAAATTTGGGTTTCCTCTAAAAATATTTATTGGACTTACTTTAGTAGGGAAGGGGTTGATAAATCTAGACCAAGGTCTTCTAATTCTTCTATTATATCCAAAAGTAAGTGTTTCATCTTCAGAAATTTCTAATCCAAAATTAAATGTTGGGAAAAATCCTGAATCATTTTTATTAATATAATCTTGAATAGTTAATTGATTTATATCCCTATCCGTATTTTCAAATCTAAGACCTATTAAAAATGAGTATTTGTCTTCAACTTTTACACCATACTGAGTATATAATGCACTTATTCTTTCTTTGTACTGGAATAAGTTACTTTGATTTAAATCTTCTATAAGTGAGTTATTAATATTGTCAAAGACTTTGTAATCTGTTAAATCATCATCTTCACTTATTCTAAATCCTGCTTCAAATTGCTTGTTTTCACCAATAGGATTTACATAATCTCCTTGGATCAAATAAGATTCACTTTCTTGATTGCTTTCTATTAGTTCATTAAGAATATCATTTTGTGAGATTACTGCATCTTCCCATTCTTTAGAATTATCATATTGAAAATCAATGGTTAATTTGTGTCCAGAGTCATTAAATCTTCTTTCAAAGTTCATATTATATTCTCTATTAAAATCTATTTCTTGTTCATTTTCAATTTGTGTAGTTTGATTTAAAATATTTCCAGCACTGTCTAATTCATCTAAGTTGTTCGTTTGTGAATCATCAGATTCAGATTGATTATAGAAAAAAGAACTAACAATAGAAGTATTGTCATCGATATACCATTCTATTCCATTATTAGTGAAGAAACTATTTCTGTTTCTTTCCGTTTCTCTATTTTCTTCAAAAAAAGTATTATCATCAGGATCATTTATATCATTATAATACTCTGAAAAATTGAAACCACTACCAGGACTATGTCTATCGCTAAATCCGGAAGAATTGAAAAAATTAACTTTTCCGTCTCTATAATTTAAATTTGATGATATGCCTGATCTTTCAGGATAACCAATATTTGAACTTAACGATCCATTTAAACCTAATTTTTTTGATTTTCTAAGAATTATATTAATTATTCCACCACTTCCTTGTGCTTCATATCTTGCAGATGGTGATGTAATTACTTCAACTTTTTCAATTGCATCAGATGGAAGTTGTTGAAGAAATTTTGAATCGATACCTACTAAACTAGATGGTTTGCCGTTAATTAAGATTCTAGCCGCATCATTACCTCTCAATAATATATTTCCTTCCAAATCAACAGAAACAGAAGGAATATTATCTAGAACATCACCCGCATTCCCGCCTTTCACCGTTAGGTCTTGACCAACAGTGTATATTTTTTTATCTAATTTTATTTCTACAGTTGTTTCTTCAGCGATAATCTCTACAGCATCTAATGATTCAAAATCAATAATTAATGAAATTACTCCTAAATCCTTATTTTCATTTACATTTAGGTTCTCAATAGTATAATTCTTAAATGATATATATTCAATTAAAATATTATAATTGCCTTTATCTGTTGGAATATTAAAAACACCATTACTATCAGTTATACCACCTGTAATCACATTATTTTCTTTAGGATTCAAGATAGTTATAGTTGCATATTCTAATGCTTCTCCACTTTCAGAATCAATGATTTTTCCAAAAACATTGAATTGACTTATAGATTCTGGTTTGCTGTATGGGTTCTGAGAGAAACTAAAAAATGAATAACAAATGAATATAAATAGAGAAAGAGTTATTTTCTTCATAGTTTATTGATATAAATTTCAGTGCGAATATAACTTAAATTCATGTATAATTACTGAAAAAAACCTGACATTATTTTGTCATTAAATTATTTTGAACACATTTTCAGGAGGTCTTCCTATAATAGCTTTGTCATTTAATTCAACAATAGGTCTTTCAATTAATTTAGGATTTTCAGATAGAATTTGAATTATTTCACTTCCACTTAATTCTTTTCCCTTATAGTTTTGCTTCCAAACATCTTCATTCCTTCTAACAAGCTCTATTGGATCAATTCCTAGTTTATTTATTAGAGTTTCAATTTGAGTTTTAGATAATTGAACTTTTAAGTATTCAATAACCTTAAATTCTAAATTATTATCAACTAAAATTTGCAAGGTTTCCCTTGATTTTCTACATCTTGAATTATGGTAAATTGTTATCATTTATTTATTTTTTCATTAAATATGCTTTTAAAAATGGGCCTATATCACCATTGAGAACACTATCTATATTCCCTGTTTCGTGGGAAGTTCTTACATCTTTTACAAGTTTATATGGATGCATTACATAATTTCTTATCTGACTTCCCCATTCAATTTTCATTTTTTCAGATTCTATATCAGTTCTTTTTTTATTCTTTTTTTGCAATTCTATTTCATATAGCTGTGATTTCAGCATTTGCATTGCTCTAATTTTATTATCAAGTTGAGATCTAGTTTCTGAACAAGAGATTTGAATTCCTGTTGGCTTATGAGTTAATTGTACTTTTGTTTCAATTTTATTTACACTCTGCCCTCCAGCACCACTCGATCTAGATGTAGTAATCTGTATTTCAGATGGGTTAATTTCAATACTTATAGAATCGTCAATTAATGGATAAACATAAACTGATGCAAAACTTGTATGTCTTTTTGCATTTGAATCAAAGGGTGAAATTCTAACAAGTCTGTGGACGCCATTTTCACCTTTTAGCCAACCAAAGGCAAAATCCCCTTGTATTTTAAGAGTTACAGTCTTTATGCCTGCTGAATCCCCATCTTGAATATTTAACTGACTAATTGAGAAGTTATTTTTTTCACAATACATAGAGTACATTCTCATTAGCATTTGAGCCCAGTCGCAGCTTTCTGTACCACCTGCACCTGCAGTAATCTGTATGATAGCATCCATACTATCACTCTTATCTGACAACATGTTTTTAAGCTCTAACTCTTCAATTAATTCCTTAGATTTAAAAAACAATGTATCTATTTCTTGTTCAGAAGATTCTCCAGACTTATAAAATTCCAATAATACCTCCAAATCATTAACACTGTCTTGAGCTTTGTCAAAATCTGTAACCCATTTTTTTATAAACTTGATTTTTTTTAAATCTTTTTCAGCTGATTTAGGATCATTCCAGAATTCTGGATGGTGAGTTTTCTCTTCTTCTACTTTTATAAGTGAAATCTTAGCATCAACGTCAAAGATACCTCCTTAACGTAACCAGACGTTCTTTAAGTTGCTTCAATTGTTCAGAAGTAGTCATTTATAATGATTTTTGTGTAAATTTAACTAAATTAAAAGTCTTATGAAACAACTGCTTTATTTATTGATATTTTTATCATTTAAAATCTCCTTTTCACAATCAATTACAGATAATTTAAAGGTCTATAATGGGTTTTTTAACTTCTATTACGATGATTCTTCTGATAAGATTTATTTAGAAATCAATGATCTGGATAATGAATTTCTATACATTAGTTCACTCTCATCGGGTGTGGGTTCAAATGACATAGGGCTAGATAGAGGGCAATTAGGTAGTGAAAAATTAGTTAAGTTTTCAAAATACGGAGATAAAATTTTACTTATACAACCAAATTTACGTTACAGAGCAATTTCTGAAAATGAATTAGAAAAAAGAAGTGTTGAGCAAGCATTTGCAAAGTCTGTTATATATGGATTTAAAGTTGTTGAAAAGGAAAAGGATAAATATATAATTGATTTTACTCCTTTTTTAATGGAAGACAGACATGGGGTTTCAAAGAGACTTAAAGGATCAAATCAAGGATCGTATAAGGTGGATAAAACAAAAAGTGGTATAGAATTAGAAAGAACCAAGGCATTTCCAGAAAATGTTGAATTCGAAGCTTTGTTAACTTTTTCAGGTGATGCTAAAGGTAGATTGATTTCAAGTGTAGCTCCTGATCCAGATCTAGTTTCAGTTATTCAGCACCATTCTTTTATTAAATTACCTGATGATAAATATATTCCAAGAGAATTTGATGTAAGAAGTGGAGCTATACCTATATCCTTTATGGATTATGCTACACCTGTTTATGAGCCTATAGTAAAAAGATATATTATTAGGCATAGATTAGAAAAAATAGATAAATCAGCTAAATTTAGTGAGGCTAAGGAGCCAATTGTATATTATCTAGACCCTGGTACGCCAGAGCCCATAAAATCTGCCTTAATTGAAGGGGCATCGTGGTGGAATCAAGCTTACGAATCAATTGGTTTTAAAAACGCTTTTCAAGTTAAGATTTTACCGGAAGATGCTGATCCTATGGACTGTAGATATAATGTAATACAATGGGTTCATAGATCAACAAGAGGTTGGAGTTATGGAGCAAGTGTAGTTGATCCAAGAACTGGGGAGATAATTAAAGGTCACGTAAGCCTTGGGAGTTTAAGGATAAGACAAGATTTCTTAATAGCCCAGGCCTTATTGAATAAACCCTATTTAGAAGGAAATGATTATAATCCTATGCTTGAAATGGCTTTAGCTAGAATAAGACAGCTTAGTGCACATGAAGTAGGTCATACTATTGGATTTGCACACAATTTTGCAGCTAGTACTGAAAATAGAGCTTCGGTTATGGATTATCCTCATCCACTTATTTCTATTGAAAACAATATTAATTTAGATAAAGCATACGATGTTGGTATAGGTGAGTGGGATAAAGTTACAGTAGCTTATAGTTACTCTGATTTTGATGAAAATATTAATGAAAAAGAAGCTTTGAATACTATATTAGAAACAGCATATTCTAATGGGTTGAGATTTATTACAGATAGTGATGCAAGAGCACCTGGAGGGGCACATTCTCTTGGTCACCTTTGGGATAATGGTAAAAGTGCCTCAGACGGATTAGAGAATATAATTAAAGTTAGAAATAAATCCATTTCAAATTTTTCAAAATTTAATATTAGAGAAAATCAGCCTTTTTCAGTTTTAGAAGACGTATTTGTGCCTTTATATTTTTTACATAGATATCAAACTGAAGCAGCAGTTAAAATTATAGGGGGATTGGAATATAATTATGCGACAAGGGGAGATAACCAAACAACAGTCAAATCTCTGAGTTATTCCGATCAGACAAATACATTAAATTCTATATTGAAAACTCTAGATGCTAATTTTTTATCAATACCTAAGGATAAATTAGATCTGTTTCCGCCTAGAGCATTTAGTTATCCTAGAACAAGAGAATCTTTTAAATCTATGATGGGTGTTGGTTTTGACCCAATAAGCATAGCTTCTACAGCTAGTAATATGACACTTTCTTTGCTTTTTCATCCTGAAAGAATGAATAGGTTAATTCTTCAAAAATCCTTAGATCATACAAATCTTGGTATTTCAGAATTATTTGATAAAACAATTTCTAGGACATTTATGATTAATCATCAAAATTCATATATAAATGAAATTCAACAAACTATTAACCATAAATTTTTAGAGTATCTGATGAATTTGTCGCTGTCTGAGAAATCTCTTTTCCAAGTAAAAGATCATGCTAATAAAGCTATTGAGAGTATTGACAATTATCTTTCATTAAAAGCTAACAGAGATTTTCCTTATTTGTCACACTATAAAAATTTAATAAAGAATTTCAAAAAATATCCTGACAAATATGAAATGAGTGAGTCATTAAAAATCCCTGATGGCTCGCCTATAGGTTCTAATGATTGTACTTATATAAATTAAATTTATGAATATTGATTTAAGAAGTGATACTGTTACTATTCCATCCAAAGAAATGCTAAATGTAATGTTTTCAGCAAAGGTTGGGGACGATGTTTATGGAGAAGATCCAACTGTTAAAGAATTAGAGGAAAAGTTAGCAACTATGTTTGGAATGGAAAAAGCAATGTTTTTTCCATCAGGCACAATGGCAAATCAAACTGCAATTAAACTACATACTAATCCAGGAGATCAAGTAATTTGTGATAAATATTCTCATGTTTTTAATTATGAAGGAGGAGGAGGAGCTTTTAATAGTGGAGTTTCTTTCAAGTTAATTAATGGTAAAAGAGGTATGTTTAATAGTTCTCAACTTTTAGATTCAATTAATCCTGTAGAATTTTATCATAGCCCATTAACTTCATTAGTAACTATAGAAAACACTACAAATAAAGGAGGAGGGGCGTGTTGGAATCTTAAAGATATTCAAGATATTAAGCAAGTATGTAAAAATAATAATCTAGGACTACACCTTGATGGTGCTAGAATATGGAATGCTTTAATAGAAAAAAGACAAAATCCTCTGGAATATGGAAAAATTTTTGACACAGTTTCAGTTTGCTTAAGTAAAGGGCTAGGATGTCCTATAGGTTCTGTATTGATTGGAAAGGATGAAATAATGAAAAATTCTCTTAGAATTAGAAAAGTTTTAGGTGGGGCAATGAGACAAGTTGGTTATCTAGCATCAGCAGCTATTTATGCTTTGGATAATAATTTAGATAGACTTAAAGAAGATCACAAAAGAGCTAAAGAATTAGGAGATGAACTTACAGATAAATCCTTTGTTAAGAGAGTTGAAAAAGTTGAGACAAATATAGTGGTATTTGAAATAGATAATAAAATAGATAAACAGACAATAATTAATTCTTTTAATGAGTACGGTGTTTTGTTTGATTGGTATTCTATGGGAGCAAAAAAGATAAGATTAGTTACACACATAAATTATACAGAAAAAAATCATATTTATCTTTTAGATTTTATTAAAAATCTAAAAATTTAATTTGCAAATAACTTCTGATTTATTCTAATTATCAGTTTTAAAAAAAAACACTTAATTTTGCAATGCATTAAAAATCATCTTTTTTAATGTGAAAAATATGGGAAATAGCAAAAAAATTGCAAATAATATATTAGAGTTAGTTGGTAAAACACCTTTAGTGAAGCTAGATAAAATAACTTCAGCACTTAAAGGTGAGTATTATGCAAAAATAGAAGGTTCTAATCCAGGACATTCCTCTAAAGATAGAATAGCATTATATATAATTGAAGAAGCTGAAAGGAAAGGCTTATTAAAGCCTGGAAGTACTATTATTGAAACAACATCAGGAAATACAGGTTTTAGTATAGCTATGGTCTCAATTATTAAAGGATATGACTGTATATTAGCTGTTACATCAAAATCTTCTCAAGATAAAATAGACATGCTTAAGGCAATGGGAGCTAATGTTTTTATCTGTCCTGCTAATGTGCCTGCAGATGATCATAGATCCTATTATCAGGTGGCAAAAAAAATGCATGAAGAAATAAAAGGATCATTATACATTAATCAATATTTTAATGAATTAAACTCCGAGGCTCATTACAAGACAACTGGACCTGAAATTTGGAAACAAACTGGAGGTAAATTAACTCATTTAGTTGCTTGTAGTGGTACTGGGGGTACTATTTCAGGAATAGGAAAATACTTAAAAGAACAAAACCCAAATATTAAAATAATAGGGGTAGATGCTTACGGGTCAGTTTTGAAGAAATATCATGAAACCGGAGAGTTTGATGAAGAAGAGATATTCCCCTACAGAGTAGAAGGTTTAGGAAAAAATTTAATTCCATCAGTAACTGATTTTAATGTAATTGATAAGTATGAAAAAGTAAATGATGAAGATAGTGCTCATTCTGCAAGAGAAATTGTAAAAAAAGAAGGAATTTTTGTTGGCTATACTAGTGGAGCAGCTTTTCAAGCAATAAAACAGCTTAATAACATTGGAGAATTTAAAGATAGTGACAAGATAGTTGTTGTTTTTCCTGATCATGGATCTAGATATCTTAGTAAAATATACAGTGATAAATGGATGGAAGATCAAGGGTTTTTTGATTCAAAACATGAAACTACTTTAAAAAAAATACAATACATTAAATAAAATTTTTGCCAAATGAAAGATCTATTTGAAAAAATGTATGGAGATAAAGGGCCATTAGGAAAATATGCAGACATTGCAGAAGGTTACTTTGCATTCCCAAAACTTGAAGGAGAAATTTCTAATAGAATGAAATTTCAAGGCAAAGAAGTAATAACATGGAGTGTAAATGATTATTTAGGACTTGGAAATCATCCAGAAATAAGAAAAACAGATGCTGAAGCTGCAAAAAAATATGGATCTGCTTACCCTATGGGAGCTAGATTAATGTCTGGTCATACTTCATTGCATGAAAAACTTGAGATAGAGCTTGCAGAATTTTCTAAGAAAGAAGCTGCATATGTTCTTAATTTTGGTTATCAAGGCATCTTATCAACAATAGACTCTTTGCTTAGCAAGAATGATGTAGTTGTTTATGATATGGATGCTCATGCATGTATAGTGGATGGTGTAAGGTTGCATTTAGGTAAAAGATTCACATATAAGCATAATGATATAGCTAGTCTTGAAAAAAACCTTGAAAGAGCAACCAATATAACAAATGAAACAGGAGGAGGAATATTAGTAATTTCTGAGGGTGTTTTTGGTATGAGAGGAGAACAAGGTAGGTTAAAAGAAATAACTGATTTGAAAGAAAAATATATGTTTAGATTGTTGGTTGATGATGCTCATGGTTTCGGAACTTTAGGTGAGACTGGAGCTGGTGCTGGTGAGGAGCAGGGCGTACAAGATAAGATAGATGTATATTTTGCAACTTTTGCTAAATCAATGGCTAGTACTGGTGCTTTTATTGCATCTAAAAAAGAAGTAATTGATTACTTAAAGTATAATATGAGGTCACAGGTCTTTGCTAAATCCCTTCAAATGCAGTTAGTGGTTGGTATATTAAAGAGATTAGAGATGTTAAGATCAAGTACTGATCTTAAAAATAAATTATGGGATAATGTAAACGAATTACAATCTGGTTTAAAAGAAAGAGGATTTGATATTGGTAGTACTCAGAGCTGTGTTACTCCAGTCTACATGAAAGGTACAGTTGCAGAGGCTATGGCATTAGTAAAAGACTTAAGAGAAAATCACTTGATTTTTTGTTCAATAGTTGTTTACCCTGTTATACCAAAAGGTTTAATCTTGTTAAGACTAATTCCTACAGCATCTCATAATTCGAAGGATATTCAAGAGACTTTGGATGCTTTTTCTGCTATAAGAGATAGCCTAGATTCAGGACTATATAAAAGACTTTCTAAAGATTTTCAAGTGTAAATATTACTCAATAATTTTTTTATAAGTACATCTTTTCTTTCTTAATACTGGATTAAAATTCTTCCAAATTTTATCAATTGCATCATTTTCAATTAATTCAGGGGTTCTAAAACAATCTTCTATTTCTTTTCCTTTTAGATTTTGTAATAGTGAACTAAACAAAATTGCTGTAACTCCCTTATTTTGATATTCTGGATGAACTCCAATTAAATACAATGTTAAATTTTTAGAATATTTTTTTGCCTTCATTAAGTGGAAAAAACCAAAAGGAAATAATTTGCCCTTCATTTTTTGGAGTGCTTTAGAATAAGATGGCATTATTATAGCAAAACCAATTATCTCTTTTTCTTTATTTAAGGCAAATGAAATAAATTTAGGATTTATAAATTTTAAAAACTTTTTCTTTAAATATTCTTTTTGAATATCATTTATTTCAACAAAAGATGATAGCCTAGAGTAACTTTTATTAAACAAATCAAACATCTCATTTGCATTAGATAAAACCTCATCTGTTTTTGTAAAACTTGTATCACTAAAACCATACCTTCTTTTAACAATATTGCTCATTTTTAAATAATAATCAGAATCAACGTTTTTAAAAGAAAACTTCTTTTCTAGATATTGTTTTTCAACTTTAAAATTTAGTTGTTTAAAATGTGATGAATAATAAGGGTGGTTGTACCAAGTAATCATTGTTCCAATTTCATCAAAACCATGAGTAAGCACTCCTACTTTATCTAAATTTGAAAACCCCATAGGACCTTCCATATATTCAAGTTTATTTGCTATTCCAATCTCATTTATTTTATCAACTAATAATTTAGTCACATTTACATCATCTATTACATCAAACCATCCAAATCTAATTTTCTTTACTTTCTGTTCTTTAACTTCAATCCAATTTATAATGGCAGCAATTCTGCCTACTATTTCATCATTTTTTTTAGCTAGAAATAGATGGACTTTAGCATTTTTTAATGTTGGATTGATATTAGGATTAAAAACATTAATTTCTTCACTTATTATTGGTGGAACCCAATATTTTGAATTTTTATACAATTTAAAGGGGAATTTTATAAATGTCTTTAAATCAGAACTATTCTTTACTTCGTGAATTTGTGTCATTTTTTGTCTTTGTGTAAGTCAAATCTATAACTGCCTCCAAAATTAATATAAAATATTTTTGGAGTATTCTTAAAATTAAAACCTAATGATGTGTCAAGTTGTAAGTTTTCGTTACTTAAATATGCTGCTCCTAATTTTACCATATTTTCTGCATAAAAATCACTATTTATACCATGGGTTTCAACAAAACTTACCCATTTGGTATTAAATGCATGGGTTAATGTTAGGATATATTCAAAATCATTCTGATCTGTTCCAATTCTATCAAGAATCAGATTACATATTAAAACAAAATTATTTTTAAAATTGTTTTGGGTAGCTATCATAAATGATGG